>Ga0315901_10011182_pt1 | contig 10119 bp, 7 predicted proteins | sample LakEriMetagenome_10_FD_203761 | JGI IMG/M metagenome (GOLD analysis project Ga0315901, IMG submission 203761) | Freshwater fungal communities from buoy surface, Lake Erie, Ohio, United States - Buoy 2 MA116 | ecosystem: Environmental > Aquatic > Freshwater > Lake | place: USA: Lake Erie, Ohio... | reverse complement strand
AGTTTTGTTAGAGAATCCAACTCCTGCCGGATGGGTCTCAACCTATGCAACGCGAGACACTCTCGACGCGTTTATCCAAGAGCTAGCCAATGCTCTTGAATTACCGACTGAACACATCACTCTTTACCATGGTGCCGAAGACGCTCTCTTCAAAATATTAAGCTGGGCTGCAGGCCACCGTATGACTGTATACACCACCGGTTTAGGGTGGGCTGAATACATGCGCATGATGCAGGGACTTGAACTCAACATAATGCAAACGGCATTGGCGTCTTCAGCGCTTGAATACTCTCATCCACAAAAACAATTTGAGCAGGCGTTATATCAGGCGGAGAGCAAATCCCTCGTTCTGCTGGCGTCACCAAACAATCCAACAGGACATGACCCGTCTGTGGCAGAGCTCATCCGTCTTGCAAAACTTTTTCCACAGCACATTTTTCTTGTAGACAGAGTCTATACCGAATTTTCGAAGGAGACTTTTGGGCCACTGAGCACCTGCAGCAACGTGATCACATTGGGAAGCTTCAGCAAATATTTTGGCCTGCCGGGTTTACGAGTGGGTTTTGCGATCGGCCCGACACCCGCCGTGCAAAGTATGGCATTAGGGCCAAGCCCATGGGCCTTGCATATATGCCAGGCTGCCCTGCTGGATCGAGACTTTTATGCGAAGCATTGGGATATCATGAAAAACGTGGCTCAGACTCTGCAGCAGATGGAATCCTCGGCTGGGCAATTTCTAAAAACCTCAGCTCCCTTTGTCCTCTTCCGCTGCAGCAAAAACGTGAGCGAAGAGGATTTGAAGTGGGCACAGCAGCATTCAAAAATTGTGGGAAAAATCATTACGACCTCTCCCTCTTTGCAAATTCGATGGAGCCTGGGCTCGCCCGAGGCTTTTCAGAGGATCTCAAGCTGCATACGAAACATTGAAATAAGACTCACCGAAACTCAATAAGACTCACTGACGAAGCAACTCGAGAGCCATCTTTGGTACTTGGTTTGATTGAGTCAAAACGCTCGTTCCAGCCTGCATCAAGATATTGTTACGGGTGAGCTCAGCAGACTCATCTGCAATATCTACGTCCTTGATACGACTATTTGCTGCGCTCAAATTTTCAACGCTAATACCAATGTTGTTGATTGTTGAGATCAACCGGTTCTGCATGGCACCCAGATCCCCACGCAACGAAGACACATAATCGAGTGCCATGTCAATTTTCGCCAAGCTTTGCTGAGCGCCCTCTTTGTGCCCGATCGTCAGGTCAGAAATGCCCAGCTTGTCGGTATTCGCATCCGCCCGCGAGGCATCGTAGCTAATCCTGTCGACTCCAAGAATGTTCTCACCACCGGTGTTGACCTGAATATCAAGGCTGCCACCGGTTCCGTCGAGAAGATTTGTCCCGTTGAAGTCCGTACCGTTGGCAATACGGTCGACTTCTGACTTCAGAGCCTGATATTCATTATCCAAATACACGCGCTCTTTGGGACCGATGGTGTCCGATGCAGACTGAACACCCAACTCACGCATACGCACTAAAATATTCTGGATCTCGTTTAGTCCGCCTTCTGCCACTTGAACAAGAGAAATGCCGTCGTTGGCATTTCTTTGGGCAACCTGCAGACCGCGAATCTTTGCGCGCAGCCTTTCGCTAATCGCAAGCCCGGCGGCGTCGTCACCCGCTTTGTTAATTCGAAACCCTGAAGCTAAACGCTCCAAGCTTTGATCTAAGAACCGACGCGTGTTCCTCAGATGGCGTTGGCCAGTCACTGAGGATGTATTGGTCATTATTCGAAAGCCCATAGCCTTCTCCAGTTACAAAGCCCGTTCAAGATGAGTACGAGCCGGTGCTATTAGCAGGCTAACAAAACTTTTTTGAGCCTCCTAACATAAACTGTCAAAGTTCTTGGCGGCAAACTTGGAGCTCAAGCTTGAAAAGCATATTCTCAGCAAGCAAGTCGCCGAACTTGACAAAATGTGAACGGAGTTGTTCCCTACCTATGAGGGATCCCAAAAATTCCTGCGCGTTCGTCACCCCTGTAAATGAGAGTCATACGAGAAAAGGAATTTTCGTGATGAAACGGATCGACGAAAACCGATACCCGCAAAGTGCTGAGCTTTTCAAATTCTGCAAGGAAGCTTTGAATATCAAGCACCGTTTTGAAGTCAAAGTCATCGACCAGCATGTCGGAGCCATCCTTGGTTTTGATCCAGCGGATTGCAGCCATTGGAAAAAGGGAAAAAAGAACATCAAGTCACTTGAAACGGTCAAGGCGATTGCACAGCACCTTGACCTTCCGGAGCGTGACATTTGGGATGTTCTGACGGGACGAGCAGACGTTGAAGAAGCTCTCTATGAATACAAAGGATATGGGCAATACGGGCTCAACAGCAAGCAAATTGATGATCTTAAGCGTGAGTACTTCAGGAATACGAGCAGGATTCAATCGACCCTAGGAATTCAGAGTTTTGAAGAGCTGATCGATCTTAAACTGCCGGAAACGGTGGCATGTGCAGAAGAACTTCTGCTGCGCGCCAGGGTCAAATCGCTTCCGGTCATGATCCCTGAAATTTTAGAGGTTCTTAACCCGAGTCTGACGGTCGCCGAAGGTCCCTCGCAGCAAGCGGCACCGGTGGTTGTTGAAAGCGTGAACGGCTCCACGGTCATTACTCACCGCGCCGGCGTCATGAAGCCTTTTCTGAGATTTTTGATTGCGCGTGAGATCGGCAGGCATTTATTGATTGGTCCGCAAGTATTGCCCGAGATGCAACCTATCATCGACGTCCGGCTAAATGTTTTTGCCAGTGCACTCCTCATGCCCGCTACGCTGGTTCAATCAGCCCTTCGCCATGCTGACCCAACCTGTGAATTCATAGAACAATTGTCTGTTCTGTTTTGGGTTCCGCGCTCAGTTGTTTCTTCTCGCCTCAAAGAGTTCATTGTCTCTCAAAACTGATGTAAGAAGCCGGCAGAGTCGTCAGATTGCCTCGTGGCGTAGACGTTTTTAGTCCTCGCCGGCTCTGACTTTTGCTTAAGGAGTCGTTTATGGAACAAACGCTGGTTTATACAGCATTCGGCCTAGCCGGGCTGACCTCGCTTGTCACTCTCTTTTTGTTTTTAAGCCGCACCAAACTACAAGAAAAGCTTGTGACTCTTGAAGAAAAACTGACACTGGAACAAGCCAAAAGAAGCGAATTGGAAGCAGCGACCACAGCAACCCGAAAAAAAGCTGAGCCCGTAAAAACACCACCCGAACGGCAAAAACTACAAGAAGAATTGATTGAACTTCGCAAAAATTCAGCTCACCAAAAGAATGAAATCAAACAGCTGAAAAATGACCTGCGCCAAGCAGAGGCATTGAGCAAGGATTATCTGCATCGCACTGAGGTTGAAACCTTTAAGTTGAAAGCCGAAAACCAAGCTCTGATCGATCGCATGCGAGACTTCGAAATCAATTCTTCGGACAAGAAAAAAGCTCAAGCTCTCGAGCAAGAACTCGGCGAATTAAAAAACAGCAGCCAAGTGTTGCGAAGCGATCTCGCTGCCGCACAGGCGAAACTGAAAAGTGAGCGTTCCGCATTTGAAAAGCAAAAGCAGATGACGGAAGAGCTGCAAAAGCAGCTCAGGGAGTTCAAACAAAAATATCCAGACGAAACGTCTCCAGAGATTCAAAAAATCGACCCCAAAGTTTTGGAACGCTGGAAGGATCGTGCTTTGACAGCTCGGCACATGTACCGGATGATGCGACAAATGCGCGAGCTCTCTGATTTGAAGTTATCGACCTATCAGGACGCAATTTTTGACGTTTCCCGCACACTATTGACGCTCAAAGGCGCTAAATCACCCGACGTCGGCCCCCATGAAAACAAGGCGGATCGCTTCTTGGCTGAAGCCTGGTCAACCATTCAGTCCGACACAACTGCCAACACCTGATGTAATTTTTTCCCTCCATCGCCATTCAGGCCCGCCGATAGCACCTATGCCGCTGTGAGATTGACATTTGCAGGTCGATCATAGCCGCACATGAACTGTCTGTCGTTGAGAATGGGGACGCACGTGTTCAGGGCCACACAACAACTTCAATACTTGCGATCAGGACTGACACATCGCACAGCACTGAGGGCAAATGTTGTCAAACTGAGGGTGAAACACCTGTCCCTGCCGTCTTTCTTGACGTGGTTGGTCGTGCTAGGACTTTGTCATTCACGGGCTTCGTGGGCAACTCTCCCGGCAGACTCTGCTCTAGCCATTGAAGAACCTGATGCAAGTCATCGCCCCCCAACATCTGCCTGGCAAAAAGAAATTCTACTTGAGCCCAAAACAATTAAACCCAGTAGCAAAACCCTCCGGACACGACTGGAGGCAGAAAAGCAAAGGCCCGAAATCTCAGAACCCGTTGTCCTCCGATTAAAAACCACCGAACTAAGACCGCTGCTTGCCCAACTGGCTTCGGACAAAGTTTTTAAAAAACTGACGACAGTCGAAGAGTACAGCTTTTTATTAATGAAGAACCTTGAAAATCGCCTTGAAAGACGAAGTCCTCAAAATCAAAACGTAAACACAAAGGCAACAGCAGCGGCCTTCCTGACGTTAAGATCGAGCGATTTGGAATGGATAGATCTGGAAAAACTTTCAACTGTTCTTTCCTATCCGAGCCTCGAACCCTACATTGCCATGGAAGAGCTGCGTGAATTGCAAAAGTCAGATCCCGCAGCCATTTTGCGGTGGCAAACGCACTTTGGAGCTCGTTTTGATGAAATGAGAGAAAAAGTCAGCCGTTGGCTGACAGCAGATGCAAACGCACTACAAATGCCAGTGAGTGCGCTCTTGCCCGACCACATGAAAAACTTACTCGGACGCTATTCACCCTTTCGTGGGCGCAATTGCTTTGCAACGGCCCTTCAATTTGCAGAGCCAAATATCATTCAGACAAAAAACATCAACATGATGCGCGAAGCAGGCCACAGTTTGGCGCTTATTAATCACGACGAATTCAGCCATGCGCTTTGGTTAGGATATGACGAATTAACCCAACAGCAGTTGGGGAGTGGGCTCAAATTTGGGGACGTGATCGTTGTCATCGATGCCAGCGAAGGCACCACTTACTCTTCGTTCAAACATGCCGCTGTTCATATGGCCGGAGACATCTACTTTCATAAGCCTAGCAAGTCAGCCAGCACGCCTATTGAATTTGCACGCTGGAAAGACATTGTTCAGACTTGGAAACCCTTGGTCAAACAGCTTGATTTTCGTTTTTTCCGTCCACGGCCCGGTGTCAGACTTCAGGGTCAGAATCCAAGCATTGCCATTGAAAAGATCAAATGGAATCGTTAGAGCTCAGTCTTGCCGGAACAAAGGATTGCCATGAGTAGCGAAAAGAAAAATGTTCGACGTCCATCCCAGCCGCTCCCCCGACAGCCTCGCTTAAAGGGACCGGCTCCAATTCCAGAAGGTCCCATCCCCAAAGGCACTCGTAGCGGTTTGACCCGCCGCATGATGCTCAACGGCGAAGACGGTGCACAGAAGGTTTTTCACGAAACAGTGTGCAGGGTCCTGGATCAGTGCCAGTCTTGTCCAATGCTTGACATCGATTATCGGGATCAACTGGTATTCAAAACAAATGAGTTCAGAAAAAAATTATCACAATCTGCATTGCAGACTCAGCCCCACGTGAGTGAATGCCTTGCGTCACCCGATCGTCTTGGCTATCGCCACACTGCAAAGTTGGTTTTATCCGAAAAGCGAACACCTCCCGACCGGCGATTTATCTCTATTGGGTTGTACAAGCCCGGGACACATCATGTGATCGATGTGGGTGAGTGCCCCGTTCAATCTCAACGCCTGAACAAAATTCTCAGCTATTTACGCGTTGCTATCCGAGAGCAAAATCTCAGTATCTACGATGAACGGCTGAAAAGCGGTTTATTAAGATATATTGTTATTCGCACAGCATATAGAAGCAAAGACACCTTGCTCACACTCGTCGTCAGTCAAGAAGACAAGCTGACCTTACGTCCTTTTGCCCGCGCTCTCATGGAGCGCCTCGATTTTGTCAGCGGCGTTCTCATGCACGTCAATAACTCAGAGGGCAATGCCATTTTCCAAGCAACCGCCGAAGGTCCATTGCCAGACAATGATGAAACCAACAGTGGCGGACAAACCACGCTACTCGTGGGACAAGATGCGCTTCATGATTCCGTGGCAAACCTCAAGCTCCGTGTGTCGTCGACCAGCTTTTTTCAGGTCAATCCGGCTGTCGCGGAAAGAGCATATTTCAGAATGCTAGAATTACTCGCCCCAAAGGCGGGTGAACGCGCACTTGATTTGTATTGCGGAGTTGGCTCGCTGGCGCTTTTGATGTCACGCAGCGGAGCTCGCGTCACTGCCATCGAAGAAACGGCCTCGAGTATTGCAGATGCTCACGAAAATGCACTTTCCAACGCTCTACAGGATATTGATTTTCGGGTCGGACGCGTTGAATCAGTGCTCCCAGAACTCATCCGCAGCGGGCGACTGACACAGGCTGACGTCATCGCTGTTAATCCGTCGCGTCGCGGTTGCCAACCCGATGTTCTCAAAGCAATGGCATCCCTCAAACCACGGGCCATCGCCTACATGAGCTGCAATCCGGACACCTTGCTCCGCGACCTGCGTCAACTCGAAGAACACGGTCTTCAAACCAGAATCTTAGAGTTGTACGATATGTTTCCGGGAAGCCGTCATTATGAGGTTGTCTCCCTGCTGACGCCTAAATAAGGAAAATCTGAGTTATGCGAACATCGATTGTGGTTCTTCTCATCGCAGCCGGAACCGCCATCGGTGCACAGCGTTACTTTTTGGGTGAAAAAACCGAACAGTCCGAGCCCTCCGAAGCTGCCGAATCACCAAACCCAGCCTTGCGCAAATCTCAATTGTTACGTCCCGCAAACCCAACTTCTGAGATGAAAGTCGGCGTCCAGCCGACAGCACAGGCTGCGGCATCTCCCGCTGCAAATATCTCCCACAATTCTTCGCAGCCGCTGGATGCCTACGCTCAATTTCAAATGGGCAATTATGAAGGGGCCGTCCAGCAATTGCGAAGCCTCATTAAAAAGTACCCGCAGGATCAATTAATCAGAAAAAATCTTTCAACCTCCTTGCTTGCTTTGGGCTTTTTTAAACTGCAAAAAAAGGCCGTGGCGGATGCTGAAAATGCATTTGAAGAATCAGCCAAACTGGGCAACGCGGACGCCCGCAAGGCCCTTGCAACATTGACTCTTCGACAAGGGAAAATTGAACTTGCTCGAGAGTTGCTGGATGAAATTTCGCGATCAGACACTGATCCGGAAAGTTACAAAATCCTCATTGACCTCGCACTCAGTCAGGATGAAATTGAACGTGCCGATGATTTGCTCAATCGTTTAAGTGAGACATTAGCAAAGCTTGCAGCTTCAACACAACAACCAGTAAAATCTGAATTTATTGAATTCATTCAGAGCAGACGCAAAAAACTCGAACAGAAAAGAAAATTCCTTAAAACACAAGACGCAGTGAACCGACAGGGCATCGAAGTGAGCTATTCGTCTCCCGATCTGCGTTCGAGAGCCGAAGCCGTCGCCCGCGCCATTGATACTGTTCAAAATAAACTCAGTCATATTTTGGGCCCCCTACCTGCGCATGCAAAATTACGCGCGTGGCTTGTGCCAACCAATGATTTCAGGGCGCTGACAGATGCACCTCCTTGGGCGGCCGCTGTCTTTGACGGATACATTCGCATACCGGTTGCTCGCACTGTCAACGGACAAATTGTTGCAAGCGAGACTCTTGAGCGTCTTGCTCAGCATGAAACAACGCATGCCTATATTTATGCTTTCTGCGGAGATATTCTTCCCTCATGGATCGGGGAAGGACTTGCACAAATTTTTGAAGGACGGAATCTTTCCCAAAGTGAAACCGAAATTGCAAAAAGTGGTCGCAGAGCTATGCAAATCTTCGAACCAAATTTGGAGTATCACTCCTTTATACAAGCACCGAGCAACAAAGTTGCAGGACTTTATGCCCGCTCGCATCTACTCGTTCATGCCATGTCACGTGAGGGCGGAGGCGTTGAACAAACTTGGCAGCGGATCCTATCTGCAACGTGTGAACATCGGCGCCCATTACCCGATGTACTTCAGGAACAACTCTCAGCAAGCTCGGCGCGGGAACTCTGGAACAAATACTTTGCCTCATCCGGCAATTAAAACTTACGAAATCGCTAAGCAGCGCGATGATCAGAATCCGCGCCCAAAAGTTCTTTAATAAAACGTACAGTGCTTTCGAAAACAAGTCTTTTATGCACATGCTGAGGAGACCATGAAAACTTTTCTCCTCCGTTAGAACTTGAGATAATTTTGAGACGTAACAGGTCATTCAGAACTTCATTAGGATTCGGTTTGCCAGAGCGCTTTGCCAACAGCTCCAAAATATCTGCTTTGGAATAAAACTGCGGTGCATCGGGCTTTTGAGCAATTTTAACCATCGAGGTCATCAGCAAATGGTATTTAATGGGCACATAACCATTAAGCTCGCTCTTTGAGGTTTGAAGAACGAAATTACCAAAGTCCTCGATAATCGCTGCATTCGGCGACAAAATAGAGCGCCCCCACTTTTTATCAACCTGAACCCGAACCAAAGACCCCTTCACAAATGCTTCAAGCATCTTTTCGAAGTCATCGGCACGGCGTCGCAAAATAGTTTCACACCGCTCAGGAAATCCAAGCAAAGGAAAAAGAATAATTCCTTCATTATTCAAAGTTCCTGTGCGTATGGCGAAAGCAAGTAGAGCTGAAAATTGACTTGCTAGATGGTATGTTGTTCCAACCTTTTGCTGCAATTTGCGTTCGTTAATTTTTGCTTCCAGCAGTTGGTCGTTGGATGCCTTCAAACGAGCCACAGAATCCTTAAGAACAGCCTGCACCCAGACAGGTAAGTTTTTAAACGCTCCTTCAATTGTATCAACACCTACATGAACGACCTGTGCAGACGTCTGTGCACGTGCCGATGCCGTGCGCGTTTCGCGTGTAAAAATAGTCGATGTTCCGATCACATCGCCAGCGCGCATTGTGGCCAAAACAACTAAGGACCCGTCCTTTTCCCGAAAAACATCCAACTCTCCCTGTCGCACAATGTAAACGCCATTGCACTCATCACCTTCACGAAACAAAACTTCACCAGGTTTTAAGATCAAAACCATCGGATTCATGAGGCCTTCCTTTGCTGGTCTACAATTGCTTCCAAGCAAATCTCGACAGCAGCAACGATGTCGCGCGTGTTAAATTTTCCAATAAAAGCATCGGCACCTGAAGCCATCGCACGTTCACGATTAGCTTCCCCCGAAAGGCTCGAGTGGAGCAAAAAAGGAATCCCCGCCAGCTTTTGATTTGATTTCATACGCCTCGCGAAGGAATAACCATCTAATCGCGGCATTTCAATATCAGATATCACCATGAAGGGCTTGCCCTGGTCGGCAAGCTTCAAACTCTCTTGCCATGCTTGTTCTCCATCAACACACTCAACAATGGAGCACTCAAAGCGCGCAACAATGTCCAAAAGAGCCTTGCGTGCGGTTGCTGAATCATCAACCAAAAGAATGATCGGCTTTTCTTGCTCAAATGTCCGAGAACTCCAAAGAGCCGAAAGACCGCCTTTGTTCGCTTCCTGAAGATTTCCACCAGAAAAATGCTTTGATGGAGTGGCATGTTCAAATCCTTCAATCTCTGCCAACACTTTTTCGAAATCGAGAATGAATATGAACCGTTTTTGCTCATCCAGCATCAAGCCAGTGATTCCTTCAAGGAGATCCCGTTGAGGCGGAAGAACTTCACTCCAGCTGACGCGACGGATCCGACGAGCCGCAGCAACCACAAAGCCAGTTAATCGTCCTGAAAACTCTGTCACAAGGACTTGCGCTGTGTGATCAATAGTCTCGCGTGGCAAGCCCAGCGCACCTGCTAAATGAATCACCGGAACAGGACGTCCCCGCAATTGAAAAAGCCCCAACACTTCAGGACGACGACTCAATGAGGGCTCAAGACTGGGGAGTCTAATCACCTCCCTGACCTTCGCAACGTTAACCCCAAAAATGGCAGGCTCCTGAGATTCA
>Ga0315901_10011179_pt1 | contig 10122 bp, 7 predicted proteins | sample LakEriMetagenome_10_FD_203761 | JGI IMG/M metagenome (GOLD analysis project Ga0315901, IMG submission 203761) | Freshwater fungal communities from buoy surface, Lake Erie, Ohio, United States - Buoy 2 MA116 | ecosystem: Environmental > Aquatic > Freshwater > Lake | place: USA: Lake Erie, Ohio... | reverse complement strand
AGAATAACAGACAAGGAGTTAATCGAGAAGCTTAATTCTTCCGGCGCAGTGTTGATTCGGGGGTCAAAGGCTTGCGGAAAAACAGAATCGGCGAAGCAGTTGGCGAAGAGTGTATTGAAGGTTGATAGAGACTTGCAGGTACCCGAGTTGATGGCTGCGAATCCAGGCAGGCTGTTACTGGGTGAAACTCCGCGCCTTATTGATGAGTGGCAGCTTGAACCTAAATTGTGGGATTACATTCGCCACGAAATAGATGAAAGGCAAAAAAATGCGCAGTTTATACTCACGGGTTCTGCCAATCCGGAAGAGACTGCCAGAATGCATTCGGGGGCCGGAAGGTTTACCATTGTTGATATGCGCACAATGACCTGGCAGGAGCTGGGATTTTCGACAGGAAAGGTTAGTCTGGCCGCTTTATTTGATGCAGGTAAAATTGATATTTATGATGATCCCACGGATTTGGAATTTATTATTGAAAGAATCGTTACCGGAGGGTTTCCTGCGCTGATGGGTAAGAGTTTATCGCAAGCCGGATACTTAAACAGGGCTTATGTTGATTTGTTGGCAGAGACGGATATGAGCAGGGTTTCAAATATGAAGCGGGATCCGGTTAAGGTAAAAAGTTTGTTGCGTTCGCTGGCGCGCAATACGGCAACGATGGCGGACATAACCTCATTGGAAAAGGATATTTACGGAGCAGAAAACATTGATATTAGCAGACCTACAGTTTACGATTATATGGATGCATTGAATCGTTTGATGGTTATAGAAGATCAGCCGGCTTGGAGTCCCCACATGAGGTCGTCGGCTGTATTGAGAAAAGCGCCTAAGCGGCACTTTACAGATCCTGCGCTGGCAGTAGCGGCTTTGGGCGCAGGTAAGGGTTCGCTTTTAAAAGATTTAAAATTTACGGGTTTTTTGTTTGAATCATTGGTTACACACGAACTGCGGGTATACGCACAGGCGAATGATGCCAAAGTTTATCACTACAGAGATTCCAGTGCGTTGGAGGTGGACGCTATTGTTCAAAAACACAGTGGTGAATGGTGTGCGTTTGAGGTAAAACTTGGAGCCGGCAAAATAGAGGAGGCCGCCTTTGCACTGAAGAAATTTGAATCAAAACTGGATTTGCAAAGAACCAAACCACCCCGTTCGTTAAACATCATTACGGGCACGGGAATCAGTTATACCCGAAAAGACGGGATCAATGTAATTGCTTTGGCATCGTTAGGTGTTTAGCGAAATAATACAACTATGCAAAAACGATTTACACCGGAAGAACAGGCCGCCCAGTTAAGAAAGCCCCACGGAGAAGACGCCCGGGTGATTGCGGAATACATGGCAGCACAGAATGTGAAATTGTACGGTGAAATTCTGAAGTCGTTGAATGTGGAAAGCGGGCAACACATTCTAGAGGTAGGTTGTGGAGAGGCGCTTTTAGCGGGCGACATTATGGGGCGGGCTGCTGATGTGTTTTACACAGGAATTGATTATTCACCAGAAATGATAGCCATGGCAAAATGGCGATGGACCAACATTCATGCAATAACCTTGCTGCAGGGAGAAATTGCCAATATGCCCTTTTCCGATTCTTCATTTGATGTTGTATTTGGTATCAATGTGGTCTATTTTTGGGATGAACCGCGGATTGAGCTTGAAGAAATAAAAAGGGTTATGAAATCCGGTGGCCAATTGTTGCTGGGCTACAGACCCAAGGAAAAGATGAAGCAGATACCTTTTACAGCCCGGCAGTTTAACCTCTATGACCCGCCTGAACTGGTTGCCATACTGGAAGAAGCCGGCTTTGAGAGAGAAGAAAGCTTTTTGTTTGATGAAGAACCCCGTTTGATTTCAGGTGAATGGAAACCCATGCAGGGGTGCGTAAGCGCATTCAAAAAAGCATAAAAAAAGGCCGCTTTTGGGGCGGCCATTCAAAATTTTTCAGAAATTAGAGTTCATCCTCGTTGAAGAAATAATCTTCATCAGTGGGATAATCGCTCCAGATTTCCTCAATGCTTTCGTAAGGTTCACCGTCGTCTTCCAGTTCCTGGAGGTTTTCTATCACTTCCAGTGGGGCACCCGAACGGATGGCATAATCAATCAGTTCGTCTTTGGTGGCGGGCCATGGAGCATCGTCCAGGTAGCTTACAAGTTCAAGTGTCCAGTACATAATTTTTTACTTTGGTTCGTTCCGCGAAAATACATTTTTACATCTATGTTGCAAATGATGTTGAAGTCTTTTAGAAAATTTTATTTCGATTTTGAACAAAACAGCATAAAATGCAGCATATTAAATATTTAAAATGTTGTTAAACCGGCTTTGTTTATGCCGAAATTTGCCAAATGCATCCTGACTGGCAAAACGAAATCACTGAATATTGTGAGAGGCATAGCAGCGAAGAGTCGGATTTATTGCGCGAACTGACGGCCTGGACATGGAAAAATACCGTAAATCCCAGAATGCTCAGTGGCAAAATGCAAGGCGCCATGCTTTCAATGTTCTCCAGAATGATGAAACCGGATTGCATACTGGAACTGGGAACTTTTACCGGATATTCGGCCCTTTGTTTGCTCGAAGGCTTGTCGGAAGGTGGAACTTTACACAGTATTGAAGCCGATCCGGAAAATGCATGGAAAGCAGCGCAATTTATAGAGAAACACCCTCGCGGCAAACAGGTAAAGATACATGTAGGTGAAGCGATTAATGCTTTGCCTGAATTAAAATTAGAACCGAATATAATTTTTGTTGATGCCGATAAGGTAAATTATACCAGGTATTTAAAATTGTGTTTTTCAATACTTAAATCCGGGGGGCTGATGCTTTTTGACAATACGCTGTGGAGTGGCAGGGTATTGAATGTAAATGACAGGCAAAAAGATGCGGACACTGCGGCCATGCACCGGTTTAATGAAGAATTGAAGCAATTGCCCGGCGCAAGGGTGTTAATGTTGCCGGTAAGAGACGGCTTGACGCTTGTTTTTAAGAATTGAAACCGATGAAAATTTAGCCTCGCAACTTATCGAGCAGGTTGCTAAGCTCTTCAGATTCAGCATTGCTGAGAGCAACCAGCGAAGTGTCGATGACGGAAACATTTGGAGCCAGGGTTTCTAGCAGTGCGATGCCTTTTTCGGTGATGCGAATGTTCATTTTGCGGCGGTTGCTTCTGTCGATATTGCGGTGGATGAGCCCTGATTTGCTTAATCGGTCGCAAAGGCGGGTTAAATCGGGATTTTTATCAAGCATAACTTCCTTTATTTCACCGGGGTTTGCAGTGTTGGGATGTCGTCCTTTCAATATGCGCAATACATTGTATTGTTGAGGTGTTAAGTCGTAGGGTTTGAGTAAATCGCGAAATCTTGCATTGATCCAGGCGGCCGTAAATATGATATTGAGTGTGGCCTTTTGCTTGCTTGAGGAAAAGCGAGCCTGTTTTATTTCTTCTTCCAGTTTCACGATTTTAATTTATTCTGAGATGCGATTTTACGAAATTCATGTCATTAATCAAGAATGCCTTCGATGTAAATTTGCACCCGATGAATTTTGAGAATAGCCGGACTTTTGCGGAAAAACTGGATGAAACCGATGATTTGTCCTCATTCAGGCAGGAATTTCTTTTTCCCAAAAACGATAAAGGAGAAGAACAGGTTTATTTATGCGGCAATTCTCTTGGATTGCAGCCAAGGGCGGCGGCAGATTATCTTAAAACGGAGCTCGATGACTGGGGAAAATGGGGTGTTGAGGGTCATTTTCACGGTAAAAAACCCTGGTTTCATTACCATAAGTTTTTAACAGAGCATACTGCCGAATTAGTTGGAGGCAAATCTCACGAAGTGGTGGTGATGAATCAGCTTACCGTGAATTTGCATTTGTTGCTTGTGAGTTTTTACCGTCCGGATGGAAATCGTTACAAAATCTTGATGGAGGCCGGAGCTTTTCCAAGCGATATGTACGCCATTCAGAGTCAGGTTGAATTTCACGGATTTGATTACGATGACGCTGTGATTGAATTGCAGCCCCGTGAAGGAGAGTATACACTGAGAACGGAAGACATTGTTGCATCTATTGAGGAAAATGCCGAAGATTTGGCACTGGTATTTTTTAGTGGCGTGCAATATTATACCGGCCAGTTTTTTAATATTGCTGCCATCACCCAAGCGGCCCATGCTGCCGGAGTGCCTGCCGGTTTTGATTTGGCTCATGCAGCCGGAAATGTTGAATTAAAACTTCACGATTGGAATGTTGATTTTGCCGCCTGGTGCAGTTACAAGTATCTGAATAGCGGACCAGGCAATGTGTCCGGGGTTTTTATACATGAAAGGCATTCTATGAATCCCGACACACCAAGGTTTGCGGGCTGGTGGGGTCACAAGGAAGATGTTCGTTTTAAAATGCATCGAGGATATATTCCTGAACCCGGTGCAGCAGGCTGGCAATTGTCGAATGCTCCGGTTTTTGGAATGGCGGTGCATAGTGCCAGTCTTGATATTTTTCACCGTGCCGGAATGGAAAGATTAGCCGAAAAAAGCCGTTTGCTTACAGGGTATTTGAATTATTTGATCAAACAAGCGAGAGAAATCAACCCGGATTTGCGTTTCAATATCATTACACCTGATGAGGAAAGGGGCTGTCAGCTTAGTTTGCTGACGGATGAAAACGGTAAACAACTGTTTGAATATTTAACGGCCAACAACATTGTGGCTGACTGGCGGGAGCCAAATGTAATCAGAATGGCGCCGGTACCTCTCTATAACAGTTTTGCTGATGTTTGGAAAGTGGGGCAGGCATTTGCAAATTTCAGACGGGCTGTTGTTCGAAGCGGCGTTTCCACAACTGCCTGACGATTCCATCTTTCAATCCCATATCGGGGGCAAAAATTTCGTGAATGTTGCATTTTTTCATAATCTCGAGAAATATATTGCCCGCATGGCAAATGACTTCTGCTCTGTCGGGGTTAAGTTTTAGATCGTAGATGCGGTCGTGCATGCTTAACGATTCTATGTAGGAGTGCGTTCTTTGAAGCAAGTGAAGGTTGGTAGCTTCGCCTGCCGCTGTTCCTGCAAGTTGATGCAGTTTAACGATATTGCCCCCGGTACCTACAGCTTTAACAGGTTCATCAATCGGCAGGGGAAGTGCATTGAGCCATTCCATCATTCTTTGCATTTCGGATTCCTTTACTTTGCCTTCCTTCATGCGCACTGTTCCAATATTGAAGCTTTCAAATTGTTTTATGTGGCCGTTGCGAATCATGGCAATTTCGGTGCTGCCCCCACCCACATCGATGTGCAAAAACGAATGTTTGGCAGGTAGCCAGTCCATGATGGCTGTTTGTATGAGCTTTGATTCTTCTTTGCCTGAAATGATATCTATTTTAAGACCCGTAATTTTTTTTATTTCCGCAGCCAGCTTTTTGCCATTGTCGGCATCGCGCATGGCACTTGTGGCACAAGCCCGATAGGCATCAACATTGTAAATTTCCATTAAAAGAGCAAAGGCCTGCATGGCTTTGGTTAGCAAATCCATTTTCTTTTTGCTGATTTCCTTGCTTTTGAATACATCATCGCCCAATCTCAATGGCAAACGGGTAAATTCTACCGACTTGAAATCGGTTTTTTCCATATCCTCATGCAAAGGCCGTGCAATGTAAAGACGAACAGCGTTGGAACCTATATCGATAGCCGCGAGTTTCACGGATGCAAATTAATTGTGAAATGCTGTTTGTGTAGCATTTCGAATCAAGATTGATGGACTATTCAATAAAATTAAATTCAACTTTATTAATTTCTGTTTGTATGTTTCGAGAGAAAGTGTACTTTTGACGCAAACTAATTGGATGAAATCCGAAAAATGAAAAAAACACTACAATACTCATTGCTGATTTTAGCATTTCTGACGGGCAGTGTGGCTTATGCACAAAAGGGCACATTCAGCGGTCAGGTAAAGGACGATGAAGGCAAGGTCATTTCAGGGGCAACCATTAAAACGCAGAACGGAGGAGACAGCGCAACAACAGATGCCTCAGGAAAATTTATGCTCCAGCTCACAGAGGGCAGGGTGGGCATTTTAATCAGTGCAGCAGGGTTTGAGGTTGATGAGTTTTTTGTAAACATCAAAAAGGATGTAAACACAACCAAAGATATTAAACTCGTAAAGCAAACTAAAAGTGTGGGTGATGTGGTGATTATCGGTTACGGTACTTCGACCAAAAGAGATCTCACCGGTTCAGTTTCATCTTTGAAAGGTACTGAAATCAGGGATATGCCTGCACAAAGTTTTGAGGCCGCTATACAAGGTAAGGCTGCAGGTGTCCAAATCACAACAGGCAGTGGTGTAGCCGGCTCAGGAACTTTGGTAAGAGTGAGAGGCGTGGCAAGTATCTCAGCCGCCGGTGATCCATTGTATGTGGTGGATGGAATTCCCATTTCTCAGAACTATTTTGTGAATGGAAACAATGGTGGTTTCAATAATAACCCGCTTGCGACCTTGAACCCTGAAGACATTGAGTCTATTGATATTTTGAAAGATGCCGCGGCTACCTCAATTTACGGTTCAAGGGGTGCAAACGGGGTGGTTTTGATTACAACCAAAAGGGCAAACAAGAACGGTTTAAAATTTGATTTCACCACTCGATTTGGAACTTCACAAGCGACCTTTACCCCTCAAATGTTGAATACCAGTCAATACTTGCAACTTTATCAGGAGGCATGGGAAAATGACGGTGGCACAGGCAGGGCGCCCCTACCCAACAACATTTCCTGGGAAGATGCGCAGAAAACCAATACCAACTGGGTTGATCAAACCATGGGAATGGGATTGAAGCAAATGTATTCACTGGGAACCACATACCGCAAAAACAAATTGGGTATGTACGCCGGCTTTACCCATGATGACAACGGAAGTTTTGTAATAGGCAGCCGCTACCGCAGAACATCGGGTAGAATCAATTTGGACTATGAGCCAATTAAAAACCTCAACATCAGCATTAGTTCATCTTACGCCCAGGGTATAAACTTCAGAACAGACGGAGCCTGGAGTGGCGGGTTCGGTGCCGCAATGAGCACTGCGTTGCCCATTTATCCTATTTATGACACAAGCGGTTCCTACTGGAGACCCGGTGCGGGCAGTTTGAATCCTGTTGCAGGTCGCAAATTAAAAGATTGGAGAACTACCGAAAACCGCATGATCAACAATTTCAGGGCAACCTACAAAATTTCGGATAAATGGAATGTAACCGCTTTTGGTGCTATGGATAATATGGATTTTTATGAGGACATTTATGAACCCAAGGCTCTCATTAATTCCAATCATGCAGGCATTGCAAAAAGATCGCCAAGGACCACATTCAACTACAATTACAACCTCATCACCAACTACAATATTTTAAGCGATTCGAAGCATGTTCTTGACGCGATGTTGGGCACCGAATTTCAGAAAAGTGTAGTTCGTTCAAAGTATCTGGAAATTACGGATATGTCTCATGCCATCTATAAAGGTGAAAAAGGAGGTGACCTCTCAAGCCGCCTGGAAAGAAAGAATGCCACCGAGGCATTTGCATTCCTGAGCTATTTTATAAGATTGAACTATAAATTAAACAATAAGTACATATTTCAGTTTACCGCCCGTACAGATGGTTCATCGCGCTTCGGACCTGAAAATGCATTTGGTTTCTTCCCCGCTGTTTCAGCCGGATGGATTGTAAGCGATGAAAAATTCATGGCCGGATTCAGAAGAAATAATTATCTGAAGATTAGGACGGGTTTTGGTCGCACCGGCAATACTCCCAATGAGAATTACATTTGGCGCGGCACTTTCACTCCTCCTCAGAATTCATTCGGATATAGCGGAAACCCGAGTATTTTTCCTACCCGACTGGAAAATCCAAGTCTGAGCTGGGAAACTTCTGATGTGTTTGACTTTACTGTGGAAGGTGGATTTTTGAAAAACCGCATTACCTGGGAGTTGTCTTATTACAACAAAAAATCAACCGGAGTTATTCTCGACCTGGCAGTTCCCCGTTCTATCGGCTTTGGATCATACTACGACAATGTAGGTGCGGTTCGCAACACCGGTCTTGAATTTTCTTTTAACAGCAAGAACATCGTGAAGAAGTTCTTTACCTGGTCAACCCAGTTCAACATTGCCCGCAATTACAATAAAATTCTGAATATCGGGGTTTACAGTCAGGATGCGGTTTCAGGCGGAACAAATGACACCCGTGTAGTGGTAGGTCAGCCAATTGGAACCAATTATCTGGTTCGTTTCTCGCATGTTGACCCTGCTACCGGTCGCCCTGTTTATTTGGACAAAGACGGAAACGAGACCTTCACCTGGAGCAATAAAAACCGTGTTTCTGTGGGAAGCGTATTGCCCAAGGCAGTGGGTGGTTTAACTAACAGTTTCACTTATAAAAACTGGAACATGAGCTTCTTGTTTGCGTACAAAATCGGCGGTAATATTTACAATTCAAGTGCCAAGAGACAAAACGGTGTTGTTACCGATTGGAACATGACCACCGACTATTTCGATCGCTGGCAGAAACCGGGGGACATCGCCAAATATCCTAAACTTTCAATGAAAACAGATGAGTACGGTTTGCCCCCCGATCCTTATCAATACAATACTACCCTGTTTTTAGAGGATGGTTCTTATCTGCGTCTTAGAAATGTGACGCTTGGCTACAGACTTCCTGCACAGTGGTTTGGCAAAAAAATCAGTTCCTGCCGTTTGATATTCACCGGTGTGAATGTTCTCACTTTCACCCGTTACACAGGCGGGGATCCTGAAATTGCGCGCGACTTTGAAAATCCTGCCGACAGGAATATGAGTTCCAACATTACCTATTTGACTGCCCCACAGGAAAAGTCATACAGTATCACCCTTAATCTTACATTCTGATCATGAAAAAGTTAATGATATACAAAGCGGCACTTTTGCTACTTTTTGGAGCAATGGCTTCAGGCGGATGTAAAAAGATGCTGGATTTAAAACCGGAAAACCTGACACTGGCTAAGGATGCTTTGAAAACCACTGCAGATGTTCAGGCGTTGTTAAATTCCTGTTACGATGAGTTCGCCAATCTGATGAACGGATCGGTTCAAAACTACCATGAATTATTGGGTGAAAACCTTGCCGTTCCGGTTAATTCCGCCGGCAGTCTTTACTATACAGTATGGAACAGGGGTACCTTTTCCTTCAGAACGGCCGACCGCGAATACCTTGATTTTTATAATTGCATTCTTCGCATTAACACCATTTTTGATCGGATAGATGAAGTTGCAGACATGACTTCAGCCGACAAAGAGAGAATAATTGCCGAAGGGCATTTTCTCAGGGCCTGGTGCCACTGGGAACTTGTGAAACTTTGGGCTCAGCCCTACGGTTTTACAGCCGACAACAGTCATCCAGGTGTTCCCATTCGTTTAAAGGCAGACAAGGAAATTCAAATCAGGAGTACAGTTGGACAGGTTTATGCGCAGGTACTTTCCGATTTAGATAAAGCCATAGCGGCATTGCCCGTAGATAATGGCAACTACGCAGATAAAAATTCAGCCAAAGCATTAAAATCGAAGGTGTTGTTTTTGATGAACGATTTTAGTGGAGCATTGACCCTTACAACCGACATCATTGGAAGTGGCAAATATCAGTTTTCCGACACACTGCTGCGTTTTGTAAAAGGCGCACCTGAAGAGGCCATTTTTGAGTTGATTAGCACGAGCAACAGCGATAACAGGGGTGGCGGTTTTATAAACAATTACAGAGCCGACAATAACCCCAATCCAAATCTGAAACCCTCGGCGGACTTTATTGCCCAGGCCATGCAGGGTCATGATTTGCGAAGTGCCTTGTATGAGATAAAAAACAAAGGGAAAGCCAACGAGTACTTTGTTTGTCATAAATTTGACAAGGATGTATTCAATGTTCCCTTGCTGCATTACACAGAAATATTGCTTACCCATGCGGAATGTTTAGTAGAAGCAGGTGGCAGCGCGACCGATGCCATTAATGCGGTGGACAAAATCCGCAAGAGGGCTTATGGAACAAACTGGACTGCGCTGAATCCTGCCATTTCAAACGCTTCGCTAAAGGATTCGATTCGCCTTCAGCGCAAACTGGAATTGGCTTAC
>Ga0315901_10011178_pt1 | contig 10122 bp, 6 predicted proteins | sample LakEriMetagenome_10_FD_203761 | JGI IMG/M metagenome (GOLD analysis project Ga0315901, IMG submission 203761) | Freshwater fungal communities from buoy surface, Lake Erie, Ohio, United States - Buoy 2 MA116 | ecosystem: Environmental > Aquatic > Freshwater > Lake | place: USA: Lake Erie, Ohio... | reverse complement strand
AGCTTGCAGCTCTGGGTAAGCCGCCCATCACGGAGGCTGAGTTCAACCAGCTGGTTGACAAGTGGGACGACGAAGTTCTGCGCAACAAGACCATCAACAGTTGGGTGGCTGCCGCTCGACAGAAATACCGAACCATCCAATAAGCCATCAAAGGCGCGAGAGAGCTATGGAAGTTGTATTCAAATCTATCTACAAGCGCTACGGTCAGACGACGGCCGTCCACGATCTGAACCTCACAATCCAGCGCGGAGCTCTGCACTTTCTACTCGGACCTTCAGGTTGTGGTAAGACCACCACTCTGCGCATGCTCGCTGGGCTTGAGCAGCCCAGCGAGGGGCAGCTCTTTTTTGATGGCAAAGACGTGACGTTCCAGCCCGCGGTCGAACGTGGGATCGGTATGGTGTTCCAGAACTACGCGCTTTGGCCTCACATGACCGTCTACAAGAACATCGAGTACGGTCTCAAGTTGCGAAAACTCTCGAATCAAGAGATCAAGCGCAGGATCGACGAGGTGATGGATATCACGCGCCTGACTCAGTATGCTGAGCGACTTCCCGGTCAACTCTCGGGTGGGCAGCAGCAGCGTGTGGCGTTGGCCCGTGCTTTGGCGATTCGACCCAATGTGCTCCTCCTGGACGAACCACTCTCGAACCTCGATGCAAAGCTCCGTATGGAGATGCGCGACAACATTCTGCGCATCCACAAACAGACGGGTATCACGACGGTCTACGTGACCCACGATCAGCGGGAAGCCCTCTCGATGGGGAGCAAGATCTCGGTGATGCACGTGGGGCGTCTGATTCAGACCGACGATCCACGGACCCTCTATAAGTCGCCGAGGACTCCCTTTATCGCGAGTTTCATCGGCGAAACCAATTTGCTCACGGGCAAGGTCAAAGAGTGGTCAGACTCTGAATCACGGATCGAGACCCCGATCGGAACGTTCCATAGCACCGTGCACAGCGAAGTCTTCAAGGTGGGCGATACCGTAGCGCTCTCTCTGCGTCCAGAAGCAGTGATGATCGATTGGCACAAGACGGGGCAGGGTGAGAACTTCTTCCAAGCTAGTGTGGAACATTTGACCTATCTCGGCGAATCTGAACAGTTCCAACTCAAGACGAGCGATGGTAAGGGCCTTAAGGTCAATTTCTATCATGCTCCCGACCATGATTTCAAAGATGGCGACTCGATCGGTTGTTACATTGCAGCCGATGACGTCCTGGTTCTTCCCGCTCAACCTGATATGGGGCCTGGAACTTGATGCAAGCTCAACGCGTCGACGCAACTTCCGTCTGGCAACGACGACTGTCTGATGTCGTAGGCTATGGCACTGTGCTGGCGACCCTGGCCATGCTCTTTTTTTTCCTCGTGATGCCAGTGTCCGTCATCATCGGCCGTGCCTTCTACAACAACGGTGAGTTCACGCTACGATACTTTCCCCTGCTGTTTTCCAACGAACTGCTGATGAGTTCGATTGGCAATAGCCTCCTGATCGGTCTGACCACCACGATCATTACGACCATCGTGAGCTTCCCGTTGGCGCTCATCAACACCAAGCTCGATTTTCGGGGCAAAGCGATCCTTACAGGTCTTTTGCTGGTGCCGATGGTGATGCCGCCCTTTGTCGGTGCTATCGGGATTCTGCGCTTTTTCGCTCGCCGGGGTTCTGTCAATCTTGGACTGATGGAAATTGGCTGGATCGACGAACCTATCGATTGGCTGGGTCCCGAGAACATGTTCTGGGCGGTCGTGATCCTCGAGGTCTTGCACCTCTATCCCATCATGTACCTGAACCTTTCGGCTGCTTTGGCGAACGTGGACCCGAGTGTCGAAGAGATGGCGACCACCCTGGGTGTACCGAAGTGGAAGCAGTACCGCGACATCGTCTGGCCTTTGGCTCGCCCAGGTTACTTTGCTGGTGCTATTATCGTCTTCATCTGGGCTTTAACCGATCTCGGCACGCCCTTGCTTGTCGGTTATCACGAGACGATCCCGGTGCAGATTTTCAACATGATCACCGACGTGAACGAGAATCCTGTGGGCTACGCTCTGGTGTTTCTCGTGATCCTGCTGACAGTCAGTTTCTTTTTGATCTCAAAGCTGGCCCTTGGCGGCAAAAAATACGAGATGATGGCCAAAGGGCACGTGACTCAAGCGCAAAAGCGCATCTCGTTTCTTGCGACTGTGGGTGTGTATGTGTTCGCAGGAGGAGTCGCGATCCTAGCTCTCATCCCTCACCTGGCGGTCGTCGTCACGGCCTTCAGTGACCGCTGGTTCATGACGGTGTTGCCTGAGTTTTATACTTTTGAGCATTTCCATCAGGTCTTTAACACGGAACTGTCGATGATCGGTATCAAGAACAGTTTCATTTTCGCCGGGCTTTCGACCGTGCTCGATATCATACTCGGGCTTTTGATCGCCTATGTGATCGTACGCAAGCTGGTACCGTTTCCGGGGCTTCTCGACGGTTTGGTCATGATTCCTCTAGCATTGCCGGGTATCGTCTTGGCTTTTGGTTACGTCGTGACTTACACCAATACCTTTTTGGATCCATTGAATAACCCGGTACCGCTGCTGGTGATTGCCTATGCTATCCGGCGACTTCCTTATATGGTGCGGTCAGCGGCGGCGGGTCTGCAGCAGATGAGTCCCTCACTGGAAGAGGCCTCGACCACTTTTGGAGCATCACGCTTCCACACCTTGCGGAAGATAACGGTCCCGTTGGTCATGGCCAACCTCATTGCTGGGGCTCTCTTGTGTTTCTCTTACGCTATGCTGGACGTGAGTGATAGCTTGATTCTGGCGATGAAGGAACGGTTCTATCCTCTGACGAAGGCGATATACGTTCTCTTCCTGGAACAGGGAACCGGCGAGCTCGTGGCGAGTGCCCTTGGTATCATCGGGATGATCATCCTAGCGGCTTGTATCATGGGAGCCTCGGCGCTCCTTGGCAAGAAGATGGGAGAGCTGTTCCGGTCCTGAAGCAGGCTTGCTGGATGCATCTAAACACCACAAGAACCCTCGCGACATGCGGGGGTTTTTTGTTGTTCGACTTTTGGGAACTGAGTGGCCGCTTTCTTCCGAGCGCCCAGGGAAGTATACCTCATGTGATCCTGCCTAGTTCGATAAACCCACCTGCCCTGCGGGATGTCCTCTTCTTCTTAACGCAGGCTTCTCCCGATAAAGCTTCGACGCGCTTTGTCAGCTCATCAAATCTCAAGCCCAGTGCCTTGGCCACCACAGAAGGTTTTTGAGTTTCACAGAGCACGCACGCATCAAGCCAAAGTTTGATCGTCATTGCCTGCTTCAAGTCTTTTTCTGCCAATGTTTTTGGAATCGAACGTATCAACAGATCGTTGCTGCTAGCCAAGTTCAAGCTTCATAGCAGTAAAGGCGACGACTGTCATCAAGGTATTCTCGCCCATTGCTTCCATGGCCTTCGCACGTCGCTTAAACTCTTTGTGGATAAGCTCTACAGCGTTTGTGGTCCTCAAGGCGCGCCAGAGTTTGGCGGGAAATTTATAGTGGCTCAGCAGCGAACTGAGGTCTTTCTCCGGGCAAGCGACTGCTCGCGGGCACTCGGCTTCCAACTGGGCTTTTAAAGCCGCGAATTGGGCCCTTGCATCGTCATAACCCTCGGCGTTCATGACTCGCTTGGCGAGAACGTGGAATGCGTCTGTGAGCCGTTTAGGGGTCTTTGCAAGCGCGTTCTGCATGGCATGGAACCAACACCTCGCAGTGACCGCCGATGGGAACTCTTCGCTAAACACCCTTTCAAGACCTGGAAGGCCATCCATGACACCGATTTCAACACCCTCAGCGCTGAGCCCTCGTTCTTTGAGTTCCCTGAACACAGCTCGCCATGACTCGGCGTTATCCCTTGTACCAGGCTCGATTGCCAGCACGCTTCTGCGATTGTCCTTGTCGATTCCGAGCACAATCAAAGCGGCCTCCTTCTCCACGCTCCCAAGTCGTCTTACGTTGAAGTAGGTCCCATCGATGATCAACGCCCAATATTTTCGATTTAGAGGTCTCTTGAGCCATTGTAAGGCTTCCTGTCCAAGTGTTGGCAGGCTTGATGATGCTTTTTCATGTGAGATTTTTACACCTAAGAGTCGCTCGGACATGAGTGACATCGTGCGGGTTGATAGACCAGCTAAATGCAGAGCTGCCATGTCTTCTACCAGTCGTGGATCAATGCGTTCGTGTTTGGGTACGATCTGACTCTCGAACTGGCGTCGCCTATCGACGGGCACGCGAATCATTATCACACCAAGACCTTTGACCATTGACCATACTCATCCGGAACCTCATGTCTACTTTTTCCTTTCATATCATGACCTTGTAAAGTAGGCGCGAAAAATCTGACACCACCCAGGAGTGGCTACAGCACGGCAGACAGCAAGAGGGGTTAGGATTCCCGATTATGCATATAGTTGCGGTAACTTCATATGCCTCGGGAGCAGTCCTCGATCTTGCCTATGGTCCGTGGCGGGGTAAAGAGAAAGGTGAACATGCTTTAGCACGGCAGGTCCTTACCTCGCTAAAAGAAGGTGACGTTTTCCTTGCTGATCGCTACTATTGCAGTTATTTTTTTATCGAAAGCTTGCGGACAAAAGGTGTTGATGTAGTGACGCGGATTCACGGTTCTCGTGAGTACGACTTTAGGACCGGGAAAAAATCAGGGATTGGAGACCACGTGGTAGAACTGCAAAAACCGCCAAAGCCATGCTGGATGGATAAAGACCAATACGACCTAATTCCAAATACTTTAACGGTCCGAGAAGTAAAAGTAGGTGGGAGTGGTGAAGAAGATATCATAGTCGTTTCTACGCTCATTGAGCCCGAAAGATATTCTAGGTCAGAGCTGGCATCTGTTTATAAAAAGCGTTGGCATATTGAACTTGATCTACGCTCTATAAAATCTGTTATGGGTATGGATTTTCTATCATGCAAGACTCCAGACATGATTGAAAAAGAAGTTTGGACCTACATTCTTAGCTACAATCTAGTACGACAGCTCATCTGCCAAGCTGCGATCAAACACAACATAGAGCCCAGAACAATTAGCTTCACTGGAGCGCTGCAAACATTCAATGTCTATCAGGCCGGTTTCCGGATTAATGACGCGGAAACCAATAACCGTATGCATGAATCTATGCTTGATCTTATTGCTAGTCATCGGATAGGTAATCGCCCAGGACGGAAGGAGCCAAAAGCAGCAAAAAGGCGACCAAAAGCCTATCCTAAGCTAACAGTGCCGAGATCGAAATGGACTTGAAAACTGATAGTTTTCTTAACTTAGCGCTATTCATTATATTGAGTAGGAAATGTCAATGCCACGTCTAGTTCCAGAACCTCGGTCACATTGCGGAGAAATGGTGTGAAGGAAAAGTCGAATCAAAAACCAATGAATGAGTTTGAAGATCCCTTGGCTAAGCCTCGACAGCGCATTGGACAAATATTTAAATATATAAGAGCTCTTCAATCGCGAAAATCTCCACCGACCCTCGAATTGCTTAAGCACCCGTGGTTAATCCATTTGGACTCGATTCCTCATCACCCTTCGATCAATATTTCAATTCCTTTGCAAATACATAAGTCTTCAAGTGAAGAACAGGAAATGTTCAGGTTCGAAATAAATAGGCCCATATCTACTCCATGTCCAGAGCCAGGTACAATTTTACGAGAATGGCTTTGCAGTGGATGGGAGGTCTTTGGAAAAAACCCGGACTGGATTGAGTCGAAAAATGTCGTGAACAATAAAGGGCAAACACTCACAATTCATTTCGATGAAATTGCAGCGCGTATTGAAGCCAAAGAACAATGGTTGACAAGACGCATCGCCTGGGAAGAAGCTGAAACCCCTGTGCAAAAGACTCTGCAAATATTTGCAAAATTTTATGAACTTCGTGGTCGACTTGAAAGAGAAGCTGAAAAGTATCAACTTTGGCTTGCCGACGGGCATCTTTCATGGAAATCACCGCTAGGCGCAATCTCCCACCCTCTCTTGCTTAAAAAAATTGAGCTTCTCTTTGATCCAAAAAAACCTTCCTTTTCAATCATTGAGACGGATGATCCACCGGAAATTAACACTTCCCTTTTACGTTTCTGTGAGCTCGATGGAAAACATATTAGCTCTCTGGCTGAAAGCTTGAAAATGACGCCATGCCACCCTCTTGGACAGAAGGAAACTGAAGGATTCTTTAAACAGATCGTTCATATGCTCTGGCAAGATGGCGAATTTTCGGAAGTTAAACCTTCCAAAGAGCCCGGTGAAAAACCCATCATTTGGCGAAATCCCGTCTTATATTTGGGTACTAGGACCCAGGGTTTTGATGCCGCAATGGTTAGAATTGAAAACTTTTTAGAGGAAACTTCAGAGATTCCTGAAGCACTCTTGCGCCTTGTAGGTCATGAAACCAAGATTCCTCAAGGAGGATCCTCTTTTTCACCCCATGGAACCGGCTGTGAGGCGGAGTCGGGACACCTTTCTTTGCCCGCTGATGTACTGCTGACAAGTCCGGCTAACGACGAACAAATTCGCGTGATCCGAAAGCTAAAGGAGGCTGGATCAGTCATTGTACAAGGTCCTCCTGGGACGGGCAAAACACATACCATCGCAAATCTTATTGGCCACCTGCTAGCTGAAGGTCAAACCGTACTTGTTACAAGTCATACCTCAAAAGCACTGAGGGTATTGCGCGATAAGGTTCACCCAGCTCTTCGCGCGCTTTGCGTGAGTGTTCTCGAAACGGATGAGGAAAGTCGACGAGAACTTGAAGAATCCGTAGCGGGAATTGTCGGCTATCTTTCTCGAACAGATAGACAAAAGATTCATGGTGAGATCTCTATCTTAGAGAGAAGGCGTGAAGAGCTTATGAAGGAACACGACCGACTTTGCCGAGAACTTTTGGCAGCTAAAAGGTCTGAGTACGAAGAACTTTTGATAGGTGGAAGAGGTACGCCACCTAGCACGGCAGCTCGATTTTTAGCCGAATATCCGATTCACGGTTGGATTCCTGGTCCAATAAGAGAAGGGGTAGCTATACCTTTATCTCATGAAGAGATCCTCGATCTCTATGCGACAAATACTGAGATCTCGCCTGAGATGGATCGAATACTATCCCAACCCTTGCCCGAACCCAATATGATACCTTCGGAATCCGACTTTTTCTCCCTCGTAGATGAGCTAAAAAATATTGAAAATACTGGTGATAAAAGGGATCTAATTCATAATGTTCTTCCCAAGAATATAGATGACCTTTCGTCTCTACTTGCCGAAGCCAAATCTTTGCTCACGGAGTTTCATTCTGAGGAAACGTGGTATTTGGAGGCTCTTATTGCAGGGCATGAGGGAGAATCTTCTGCCGAACCATGGCACTGTTTGAGTAAAATTCTTCGCTCGTCTAGAGACAAAATTCGACAGCATCATGAACTCCTAGTGAACTACGAGCCTAATGCTATTGGCCCGGTTGATAGAGTAAAAAGTGTTACTGCCGCTCAAGAAATCACGGCACATCTTAATGCTGGTGGCAAGCTTGGTATGCTGAGTCTACTCTTCAAGAGTGAATGGAAAACACTCATCTCTTCGCATCGTGTCAATGGGCAAGATCCAAAAGTAGCGGTTCACTTTCAGGCAATTGCCGCGCTTCATGAGGTTGATACCATAAGAGATGAGTTAAAGAGGCGGTGGATAAGGCAAATGGAACCGCTTAACGCTTTACCGATAGCTGACCTGGGGGGGCGGCCTGAAGAAAATGTTCATCCATTTTCAGATAAGATCGATCGTGCGCTCGTCTGGTCAAAGGAAAAATGGTCTCCTTTTTTGGATAAAATTTCAAAGTCCGGATTGAATTGGAAAATGATTCGTCAAAAGTCAGAAGATTCGACACTTGGAAAACCAGCCTTCATAAGGATTAGAGCAATTCTTGAAGCGGCAGCCATCACACTGGATGCGGAAATTAGACATTTAAGAAAGGTTGAGATTCAATCTAATCTAGATGAACTAAGAAATCTTTTACTACAATTCTCTGGAAATAGTGAAACCTCTCATCCAGTGTTTCAATTGCGAACTGCTGTTGAGACTTGTGATTATATTCTCTATCAAAGAGCGCGACGGAAACTTATTGATATCGTCACCCTCGAAATGCGACTTCGGCGGAGGGCGGATCTATTGGTTCGACTTGAATCGTCAGCTGCCGGCTGGGCGTTTGCAATTCGTGCCCGACAGGCACCTCATGACCAAGGAATCCCACCTGGAGCAGACATCGATGCAGCATGGAGCTTTCGGCAATGGGAAACCCAGCTTTCAAGTCGACACAAAGTATTGCTCGATGATCTACAGCGAAAGCATTCAGCATCCCGCGAAGATATCTATCGGGAGTCTGCTCTTTTAGTGGAAAAGTTAGCTTGGAAAGCCCAATTGGAGCGCACCGCTCTTAAGCAAAGTCAGGCACTAAACGGCTGGCTTGATATTCAAAAAAAGATGGGTAAAGGGCATACCAAACGTATGGCAAGGCTTCAAAAAGAAGCACGGGAACTTTTAGCTCAATGTAAAGATGCAGTCCCCGTATGGATCATGCCAACGTCCAGAGTGTATGAGTCGTTCGACCCGGGCAAAGCGCAGTTTGATGTCATTGTTATCGACGAGGCGAGTCAGTGCGATGTAACAAATCTAGCGCTTTTGTCTATGGCGCGGCGTGTTGTTGTTGTAGGCGATCACGAGCAAGTCAGTCCCTATGCCGTTGGACAAGAGATTGAAACAATGCAGGCATTAATCGATGAAATGCTGGAGGGCGTTCCAAACGCAATCATTTATGATCCCAAAACATCCATCTACCAACTGGCTCGACAAAGTTTTGGTGAAACAATCAGGCTCGTGGAACATTTCCGCTGTGTCCCTGATATCATCGCTTTTAGCAATGCTCTTTCCTACTCTGGAGAAATAAAGCCATTGAGGGAGGCGTCTGATGCTAAAGTTGCACCAGCTCTCATTTCTCACAGAGTCAAAGGATCTGTCTATGATGCCAAAATCAACATCAGAGAAATCGAAGAAATAACGGCTCTTGTATTGGCGACAAACGAGCATCCTGCGTATAGAGGCATGAGTTTTGGTGTGATTTCAATGGTCGGCGGAGGCGGTCAGGCCATGCGAATTGAAGAAAGCCTTAGACGCCATCTATCCTCCGAACACTATGCTGAGCGGCGGCTGCTTTGTGGAAGCCCATCTGAGTTTCAAGGCGATGAACGAAATATCATATTTATTTCCATGGTTTATGCGCCAAACGATGATTCTGGTCCACTTCATATGCTAAGCAATGACGAGGCTCGAAAAGTATTTAATGTCGCCGCTTCTAGGGCGCAGGATCAGCTTTGGGTTATTCATTCGCTGAACGCCGATACAGATCTCAAGGAAGGAGACCTTAGAAAAAGACTCATTCGCTATGCTGAAAGTCCGGAATCGTCCAGAGAGCAGCTTTCAAAGGTTGAAACCAGGGCAGAGTCCGAGTTTGAAAAATTGGTGGCTCGCTCGCTGACTGCTGAAGGCTTTAGAATACAGCTTCAGTGGGAGGTAGGTGCTTATCGGATCGATATGGTTGTCTTCGATAAAAGTGGCAATAGGGTCGCACTAGAGTGCGATGGCGATAGGTGGCATCCACCTGAAAAGCATTCTGAAGATCTATCCAGGCAATTTGTCTTGGAAAGGTTGGGCTGGAGGTTCGTTAGGATCCGCGGTTCCGAATTTTTCTATGATCAAAAGGCAACTATGGACCGAGTTATTGCCCGGCTGAGGGAGCTTGGAATTGAAGCTGATCTTACTGATACAGTAAAGCGATCAGATAAAGCTGACTTGCCAGATCTTAAGCGTGAGGTCATTACTGCAGCGGAAAGCTGGCTCCAAAAGATTCGAATTCGAAACGATTTGGATCAGGAGCCCCTTAACCAGCCAAAGGCTCCTAGAGAAAGGAAGCTTAGAGAAGCGAAGTCTTAAGAAGGGGGCCGACCTTAACGGAATTAGGGCCTGTTGACGTTTGAGATAAGTGATTGAAAAGTGGGGACAAACTCGTATTGTGGTTTTGCGAAAAACAAAATAGCGAGTTTGCCATGCCACGATTACTG
>Ga0315901_10011176_pt1 | contig 10124 bp, 7 predicted proteins | sample LakEriMetagenome_10_FD_203761 | JGI IMG/M metagenome (GOLD analysis project Ga0315901, IMG submission 203761) | Freshwater fungal communities from buoy surface, Lake Erie, Ohio, United States - Buoy 2 MA116 | ecosystem: Environmental > Aquatic > Freshwater > Lake | place: USA: Lake Erie, Ohio... | reverse complement strand
CGGCCCTCGGTCGCGTTGGTGCCGTCGAGGCGCACCACGATCGGGGCCCGCACCTCGGTCTGCTCGAGCGCGCCGAGCAGGCCCTTGGCGACCTCGTCGCCGCGGGTGATGCCGCCGAAGATGTTGAACAGCACGGACTTCACCTTGTCGTCGGAGAGCACGATGCCGAGCGCGGTCGCGATCTTCTCGGCCGAGGCGCCGCCGCCCACGTCGCAGAAGTTGGCGGGGCGGCCGCCGACCTGGGCGATCACGTCGACGGTGCTCATCACGAGCCCGGCGCCGTTGCCGAGGATGCCGACGTCGCCGTCGAGCTTGACGTAGGCGAGGTCGGCCTCGCGCGCCGCCTGCTCCTGGGGGTCGGCCGCGGCGAGGTCGCGCATCGCCTCGATGTCCGGATGGCGGTAGAGCGCGTTGTCGTCGATCGTGACCTTCGCGTCGGCGGCGAGGAAGCTGCCGTCCTCGAGCCGCACCAGCGGGTTGACCTCGACCAGCATCGCGTCGCGGTCGGCGAAGACGCCGTAGAGGGCGGCCAGGAGCGGCGCGAGCGCCTTGCGCTCCGCGACGGGCACGCCGGCCTCGCTCATCAGGCGCTGGCCGTGGAAGCCGCGGTAGCCGAGCGCCGGGTCCACGTGCAGCCGCGCGAGGCGCTCGGGGTGCTCCTCCGCGACCGCCTCGACGTCCATGCCGCCCATCGTGGTCAGCATCAGGAGCGGCATCTTCGCGGCGCGGTCGAAGGTGATCGAGAAGTAGTACTCGTCGGCGATCGCCACGGCGCGCTCGACGAGGAGCCGGCGGGTGATGTGCCCCTTGATGTCGAGGCCGATGATCGCCCCGGCGGCCTCGTGGGCCGGGCCGGGCCCGTCGACGACCTTGACGCCGCCGGCCTTGCCGCGGCCGCCGGTCAGGACCTGGGACTTGACGACGACGCGGCCGCCGAGGTCCTCGGCCGCCGCCCGCGCCTCCTCGGGCGTGAAGGCGACGCGCCCCTCGGCCACGGGGATGCCGGCCTGGGCGAAGAGCTCCTTGCCCTGGTGCTCGTAGAGATCCATCCGCTACATCCTCTGGTATTCGGGTCCGCTGCCGCCCTCGGGGGCCGTCAGCCGGCCGCCCTTGGCGGTGATCGCGCCGCACTGCACGCAGTTGGACGGGGCCATGTGCAGGCGCACCATGCCGTCGGACGACTCGGAGCCCTCGACGATCTCGTAGACCTGGGCGGGGCACATGTTGATCCACGCCTGGGCGAGCTCCCGGGGCACGCGACCGGCGGGGACGCGGATGTGGTTCGGCTGGTCGTCGCGCGTCTTGTTGCCGGACAGGAAGACGCTCGACAGCTTGTCGAACGTGTACTCGCCGTCGGGCGCCGTGTAGCGCGACCCGAGGTCGGCGACCTCGTGGTGGCTGTCGGCCTCGAACGGGACCGGCTTGCGCGGGATGCGGCCCTGGGTGGCGGTGATGAGCGGCACCTTCGAGCCGCCCACCACGAGCCCGGACTGGAACATCTGGCGCATGTTGCGGACCTGGTGCAGGTCGTGGCCGATCTCGCCCCCGCGGACCATCTCGTCGTAGGCGCGGAGCGCCCCGGGCGAGCCCAGGTCGAAGCCCGCCCTGAGCGCGCCGTGGATCGCGATCGCGGCCTGCATGCCGGAGCGGATCGCGTAGTGCACGCCCTTCAGGCGCGGCACGTTGACGAGGCCGGCCGCGTCGCCGACGAGGAGCGCGCCGGGCAGGTCGAGCTGGTCCGGCATGGCGTACCAGCCGCCCTCGGGGATGATCTTCGCGCCCCACTCGACGCGCTCGCCGCCCGCCAGGATGCCGCGCACGAGGGGGTGCAGCTTGAGCTCCTGCAGGAGGTCGTGCACGGACAGGCTCGAGTCGGCCCAGTCGAGGCCGACGACGAGCCCGATCGAGACGTGCTCGGGGCCCATCGGGTAGATCCAGGAGCCCCCGAACTCGCGATACATCTTGGCGCCGCGCAGCGGCCAGCCGAGCGTGTGGATGATGCGGTCGAGCGGCTGCTCGACCCGCCACAGCTCCTTCACGCCGAGCGCGTAGATCTGCGGGTACGGGCTGGAGACGCCGAAGTGGGCGAGCGCGGCCTCGCGCAGCGTGCCCTGGGCGCCGTCGGCGAGCACGGTGGCCTGCGCCAGCACCTCCGTCGCGGGGGCGGCGCCGGACTTCTCGGAGCCGTCCTTGTCGAGGCCCTTGACGCCGGTGCGGATGCCCGCGACGCGGCCGTCCTCGACGAGCAGGGTCTGCGCGTCCGTCTCGGGCAGCACGTAGGCGCCGAGCTCCTCGGCGCGCTCGGCGAGCCAGCGGTTGAGCTCCGACAGGCTGAGCGCGTGGTTGCCGTGGTTCCTGAACTCCGGCGGCGTGGGCAGGCGGATGCTGCGGCTGCCGTTCGGGAGGAAGTAGACCCCCTCCTTGTCGACCGGGCCGTACGTCGGCAGGTCGGCGTCGGACAGGTCCGGGAAGAGGTCGCGCAGGGGCTGCGGGTTGACCATCGCGCCGGACAGGGAGTGCGAGCCGACCGCCTTGCCCTTCTCGACCACGACGATCGGCACCTCGCCGAGGCGCTCGAGGGACTCCGGGTCGTCGGCCAGGAGCTGGCCGAGCTTGACGGCGCAGGCGAGGCCGCCGGCGCCGCCGCCCACGATGCAGACGCCGGCGGGGATCCGCAGGTCCTCCGGGGCGTTCGGGGCGTCGACCGCGCTGAGGGGGTCGTACGGCGGCGGGAAGTCGCTCGGCGTGACGCTCATCGGTCGGCACCATAGCCGCACCGGCCTGCGGCGCGAGCGGCTAGGGGGCGGCGCGCAGGACGGCCTCGAGCGTGGAGCGGTGGTGCTCCCACATGGCCTCGGCGGCGGCCTGGCCGTCGCGCGTCGCGAGGGCCCGCAGGATCTCGGCGTGCGGCTCGGCGTCGGACTCGATCGGGAGCCGCAGGCCGGAGATCGCGAACACCGTGGCGAAGAGCTCGGCGCGGCGCGAGCTGATCTCCGACACGAGGTCGCGGTTGCCGGAGGCGGCCGCGATCGTCAGGTGGAAGCGGTTGTTGAGCAGCCCCACGTCGCGCGGCGAGCGCGTCCCGGCGATCTCCGCGGCGAGGTCCTCGAGGACGCCGACCTCATCCGACGTGATGCGGTCCGCGGCGAGCCGCGCCGCGAGGGCCTCGAGCCCGCCGAGGATCTCGGCCTGCCGGCGCAGCTCCGCCGGATCCTCCGAGCCGCCGCCGGCGAGCAGCGCCTTGTCCGAGGAGGCCACGAACGAGCCGCCGAGGCGGCCGCGGTGGGTCACGAGCAGGCCGTCGGCGCGGAGCTCCGAGAGCGCCGCGCGCACGGTCATCACGCCGACGCCGATCCGCTTCGCGAGCTCGGTCTCGGCGGGCAGCCGGTCGCCGTCGCGCAGGACGCCGAGCACGATCGCCTGGCGGATCCGCCGCGCGACCTCGTCGACGGCGGTCGGCGTGTCGATCGGCTCGAACACGGCATCGCGCACGAACACCGGCTCGTCGCCGTGAGTCTCCGCCTCTCGCGCTCCCATCTCGCCCGGCACCATAGACGAGCCCGGTGGATCCGGAGGGCCGCGCTCCGGGAGGGCGGGTTCCCGCTAGCCCGCGTCGGCGATCTCGACGAGGGGCTGGCCCGCCTGCACGGCCTGGCCGGCCTGCACGAGCACCGCGCCGACGACGCCGCCGTGCAGCGCCGTCACCTCGTTCTCCATCTTCATCGCCTCGACCACGGCGATGACCTGGCCGGCCTCGACCGCGTCGCCCTCGGCGACCTCCAGCGCGAGCACGGTGCCCTGCATCGGCGAGACGATCGCGCCCTCGGCGGCGCTGCCGGCCGACCCGGCCATGCGCGTGCGGATCCGCTCGCGCGCCTCCTCCGCGCCGGCCTGCGCCGGCAGCCGCAGCACGACGTCGTAGCGGCGCCCGGACACCTCGACCGCGATCTGGCGCGGGGCCGTGGCCCCGGCCGTGCCGGCCGGAGCGGCCGCGGCGGGCGCGTCGTCGGCCGCCAGGGCCGCGCACTCGTCGGCCCAGCGGCCCTCGACGAGGCCCGCGCAGGTCTCGCCCGCGATGAACTCGGGGGCGCGCATCACGATCCGGTGCATCGGCAGGAGCGTCTTCGGGCCGACGATCTCGTACTCGTCGAGCGCGCGGCGCATGCGCGCGATCGCGCGCTCCCGGCTCGTGTCCCAGACCAGCAGCTTCGCGACCATCGGGTCGTAGCGGTCGTTGATCTCGCCGCCCTCCTCCACGCCGGACTCGACGCGCACGCCCGGCCCGCTCGGCGGGCGGTGGCGCAGCAGCCGGCCCGGCGACGGCGTGAAGCCGTTGCCGGGGTCCTCGGCGTTGACGCGGCACTCGATCGCGTGGCCGCGCAGCACGATGTCCTCCTGGCGGTACCCGAGCGGATGGCCGGCCGCGACGAGGATCTGCTCGCGCACGATGTCGACGCCCGTGACCAGCTCGGTGACCGGGTGCTCGACCTGGACGCGCGTGTTCATCTCGAGGAAGAAGAAGTCGCCGTGGCGGTCCAGCAGGCACTCGACGGTGCCCGCGCCGACGTAGTCGACGGCCTTCGCCGCCGCGACGGCCATCGCCCCCATCCGCGCGCGCAGGTCCCCGTCCACGGCCGGGGAGGGCGCCTCCTCGACGATCTTCTGGTGGCGGCGCTGCAGCGTGCAGTCGCGCTCGCCGAGGTGGATCACGTTGCCGTGCGTATCGGCCATGACCTGGATCTCGACGTGGCGCGGGTCCTCGACGTACTTCTCGACGTAGACGGCGCCGTTGCCGAACCACGCCTCGCCCTCGCGCTTGGCGGCCTCGAGCGCGCGCTCCGCCTCGCCGGCCTCGTGCACCACCTTGAGGCCGCGGCCGCCGCCGCCCGCGCTCGCCTTCAGCGCGATCGGCCAGCCGTAGGCGTCGCCGAGCTCGACGACGCGCGCGGCGTCCGTGATCTCCTCGGTCGTGCCGGGCACGATCGGCACGCCGGCCTCCTGCATGAGGACGCGCGAGTTGATCTTCGAGCCCATCGCGTCGATCGCGCTCGCCGGCGGCCCGATCCAGACCAGCCCCGCCGCCTCCACCGCGGAGGCGAAGGGCGCGCTCTCGGCGAGGAACCCGTAGCCGGGATGGATCGCCTGCGCGCCCGTGCGCCGCGCCGCGTCCACGATCCGCTCGATGTTGAGGTACGACTCGCTCGGGGCGGCCGCGCCGAGCAGGACCGCCTCGTCGGCGTAGCGCACGTGCGGGGCGTCCGCGTCCGCCTCGGAGTAGACGGCGACCGCGCCGACGCCGAGCTCGCGCAGCGCCCGGAAGACGCGGATCGCGATCTCGCCGCGGTTGGCGACCAGCACCCGCTCGAAGGGCGGCGTCATCCGCGCATCCCGTCGTCGACGAGCTCGCGCGCCGCCTGGCGGCGCCACGCGCTCGCGTGCGCCGGATGCCCGGCGATCGGGGCCTCGCGCTCGACGCGGACGAGCGCGGCGTCGATCGCGCGGCGCTCCTCGCGCTCGCGCTCCTCCGGGGTGCGCTCGCTCACAGGGGGATGTTCCCGTGCTTGCGGCGGGGGCGCTCGACGCGCTTGGTCTGGGCCGCCTCGAGGGCGTCGACCAGGGCGTGGCGCGTCTCGCGCGGGAGGATCACGTCGTCCACGAAGCCGCGCTCGGCGGCCGTGAAGGGGTTCGCGAAGCGCGCCTTGTACTCGGCGACCAGCTCCTCCTTGCGGGCGACCGGGTCGGCCGCCTCGGCGAGCTCCTTGCGGTAGACGACGTTGACGGCGCCGTCCGGGCCCATCACCGCGACCTCCGCCGTCGGCCAGGCGAGGTTGACGTCGGCGCGCAGGTGCTTCGAGCCCATCACGTCGTACGCGCCGCCGTAGGCCTTGCGCGTGATCAGGGTCAGCTTCGGCACGGTCGCCTCCGCGTAGGCGTAGAGCAGCTTCGCGCCGTGGCGGATGATGCCGCCCCACTCCTGCTCCGTGCCGGGCAGGAAGCCGGGCACGTCGACGAGGGTGACGATCGGGATCCCGAAGGCGTCGCAGGTGCGCACGAAGCGCGCGGCCTTCTCCGAGGAGGCGATGTCGAGCACGCCCGCGAGCTGGCCCGGCTGGTTGCCGACGATGCCGATCGGGTGCCCGTTGAGGCGCGCGAACCCGGTCAGGATGTTCATCGCGTAGGCGGGCTGGATCTCCATGAAGAGGCCGTCGTCGACGATCGCCCGGATCACCTGGTGCATGTCGTACGGCTTGTTCGGCGAGTCGGGGATCAGCGTGTCGAGCTCGGGGCAGAGCCGGTCCGGCGGGTCGTCCGTCGGCGCCCACGGCGGGGCGTCGAGGTTGTTCTGCGGCAGGAACGACAGGAGCGCGCGGGCGTCGGCGATGCAGGCCGCCTCGTCCTCGGAGACGAGGTGGCAGACGCCCGACCGCTCGGCGTGCGCGTCGGCGCCGCCGAGCTCCTCCATCGAGACCTCCTCGCCGGTCACGGCGCGCACCACGTCGGGGCCCGTGATGAACATGTGGGAGGTCTCGCGCACCATCAGGATGAAGTCGGTGATCGCGGGCGAGTAGACCGCGCCGCCGGCGCAGGGGCCCATCACGAGCGAGATCTGGGGGATCACCCCGCTCGCGTCGACGTTGCGCTGGAAGATGTCGGCGTAGCCGCCCAGGGAGACGACGCCCTCCTGGATGCGCGCGCCGCCCGAGTCGTTGATGCCGATCACGGGGCAGCCGTAGCGCAGCGCCTGCTCCATGACCTTGCAGATCTTCTCGGCGAAGGCCTCGCCGAGCGACCCGCCGAAGACGGTGAAGTCCTGCGAGAAGGCGAACACGCGGCGCCCGTGCACGAGGCCGTGCCCCGTGATCACGCCGTCGCCGTAGGGCCGCCGGTCGGCGAGCTCCGCGTTGCGGTGCTGCACGTAGCGGTCGATCTCGCGGAACGTGCCCGGGTCGAACAGCGCCTCGATCCGCTCGCGCGCGAGGCCCTTGCCGCGGGCCCGCTGGCGCTCGGCGGCCGCGGGGTCCGGCTGCGCGGACGCGGCGCGCAGCTCCTCGAGGTGCTGCAGGCGCTCGGCGGTCGTACCGGGTTCGTGGCGGTCGGTCACGGGGAGGCCTCTCTCCTGCCGGGGACGCCGGGCAGGATAGCGACGGCGGCGCTCAGCGGTCGTGCGTGCCCCACGCCTCGCGCAGGACGCCGCAGACCTCGCCGACGGTGGCGTGCGCGGCCAGGGCGGCGCGCATCGGCTCGAGCAGCGGCGCCCCGTCCCGGTCGGCCGCGGCGCGCACCGCGGCCAGCGCGGACTCGACGGCGCCGGCATCGCGGCCGGCGCGCAGCGCCTGGACGCGGGCGACCTGCTCGCGCTCGAGCGCGGGGTCGAGACGGTGGATCGGCACCTCGGGCTCCTCCTCGGAGCGGTAGCGGTTGACGCCGACGACGACGTCCTCGCCGCGCTCGAGGCGCATCTGGGTGCGGTAGGCGGACTCCTCGATCTGGTCCTGCACGTAGCCCTGCTCGATCGCGGCGACCGCGCCGCCGAGGCGGTCGATCTCCGCGATCAGCTCGAGCGCGCGGGCCTCGAGCTGGTCGGTCAGGTCCTCGACGTACCAGGAGCCGCCGAACGGATCGGCCGTGGCCGGCACGCCCGACTCGTGCAGCAGCACCTGCTGCGTGCGCAGGGCCAGCGTGGCGGCGTGCTCGGTGGGCAGCGCGAGCGCCTCGTCGAAGCCGTTCGTGTGCAGGGACTGCGCCCCGCCCGCGGTGGCCGAGAAGGCCTGCAGGGCGACGCGGATCAGGTTGACCTCGGGCTGCTGCGCCGTCAGGGTCGAGCCGCCCGTCTGCGCGTGGAAGCGCAGGATCAGGCTGCGCTCGTCCTGCGCGCCGAAGCGGTCGCGCATGATCGACGCCCACATCCGTCGGGCCGCCCGGAACTTCGCGACCTCCTGGAAGACGTCGTTGTGGGCGTTGAAGAAGAAGCTCAGCCGCGGCGCGAACGCGTCCACGTCGAGGCCCGCGTCGACGGCGGCCTGCACGTAGGCGATGCCGTTGGCGAGCGTGAAGGCGAGCTCCTGGACCGCGGTCGAGCCCGCCTCGCGGATGTGGTACCCGGAGATCGAGATCGTGTTGAAGCGCGGCAGGCGCTCCTTGGCGTAGCGCATCGTGTCGACGGTCAGGCGCATCGACGGGCGCGGCGGGTAGATGTAGTTCCCGCGCGCCGCGTACTCCTTGAGGATGTCGTTCTGGATCGTGCCGCTGAGCGACTCCGGGGCCGCGCCCTGGCGCTCGCCGGCCAGCTCGTAGAGGAGCAGCAGCACGGAGGCCGGCGCGTTGATCGTCATCGAGGTGGAGACCTCGGCCAGCGGGATCCCGGCGAACAGCCGCTCCATGTCCTCGACGGAGTCGATCGCGACGCCGGTGCGGCCGACCTCGCCGAGGCTGCGCGGGTCGTCCGAGTCGAGCCCGAGCTGGGTCGGCAGGTCGAACGCCGTCGACAGGCCCGTCTGGCCGCGCTCGAGCAGGAGCCGGAAGCGCTCGTTCGTCTCCTCCGCGCTCGCGAAGCCCGCGTACTGGCGCATCGTCCACGCGCGCGAGCGGTAGCCGTCGGCACGCACCCCGCGCGTGTAGGGGAACGCGCCCGGCCGGCCGACGCGATCGGCCCCGGGGCCCTCGCAGACGGCCGGGACGGGGATGCCGGACTCGGTGGTCGTCTCGTCGCTCACGGGACCGGCAGCGTAGCCGGACCCGCGCCCCCGGACGCCCGTAGACTGCCGGCATGGCCACCGTCGACGTCCGCCTCTTCGCCGGCCTGCGCGAGCGCGCCGGCACCAGCCGCAGGACCGTCGAGGTCGAGCCGGGCGCCCCCGTGGCGGCCGTCTGGGACCTGCTCGGGCTCGGCGAGCGCCCGCCGGGCATCGCCTACGCCGTCAACCGCGCCTACGTGGAGGCCGACCACGCCCTCGCCGACGGCGACGAGGTGGCGCTGATCCCGCCCGTCTCGGGCGGCTCCGAGGCGCCGCGGATCGGCGTGCGCCTGAGCCCCGACCCGCTCGACATCGCCGACCTCCACGCCCGCGCGAACGACCCGCGCGCCGGCGCCCAGGCCGCCTTCACCGGCACGGTCCGCAACCGCACCGCCGAGAAGGAGGTGCTGCGGCTGGAGTACGAGGCCTACGAGGAGATGGCCGTCGAGGAGCTGACCCGCATCGCGGCGCAGGCGGCCGCCGACCACGGCCTCGTCGCCGTCGAGATCGCGCACCGCACGGGCACCGTGCTGCCCGGCGAGGCCTCCGTGGTGATCGTCTCGACGGCGCGCCACCGCCCCGCCGCGCTCGCCGCGACGCAGTGGATCATCGAGCAGCTGAAGGCGTCCGTGCCGATCTGGAAGCGCGAGGTCTACGCGGACGGCTCGGTCTGGGTCGGCCAGGGCTCCTAGCCCCGGCCCCCTAGATCGGCTCGCCGCCCCGCAGCTCGGGGTGGTTGCGCTGGAAGTCGGGCGTCAGGTCGTCGAGCTCGCGCGCACGCGCGATCGCGGGGCGCGCGCCGACGCGGGCGAAATGGCCCTGGACGTTGTCGCCGCCGACGAGGACGTCGTCGACGAAGGACTGCCAGCCGACCATCATGTAGAGGTAGATGTCGGCGACGGAGAAGCGGTCGCCCAGGCACCACTCGCGGCCCTCGAGCTCGCGCTCGAGGTAGTCGCCGTGCTTGGCCATGTTGACGATGCCGCGCTCGCGGATCCCCGGCGCAGCCGACTCGTCCGTGGTCAGGAACTGCGGGATCATCAGCGGCCACCAGGCCGGGTGCAGGGTGTTCGCGATCCAGGTCACCCAGCGGTAGGCGACCGGCCGCAGCGGGTCGCCGACGGGCGGCAGGAGGTCCGCCGCGGGGAAGCGGTCGCCGATGTGCAGCAGCACGGCGCCGGTCTCGTAGACCGCGCTGTCGCCGTCGACCAGGGTCGGGACGCGCATCAGCGGGTTCGCCTGCGCGAAGGCCGGGTCGCGGTCGCGCTGGCGCGGATGCACGTTCGCGACCTCGTACTCGGCGCCGGCCTCCTCGAGGGCCGCGCGGGCCGCGAAGGACGAGGAGCCGGTGATCTGGAACAGACGTAGCATCGCCGGCGGGGACCGTAC
>Ga0315901_10011171_pt1 | contig 10128 bp, 19 predicted proteins | sample LakEriMetagenome_10_FD_203761 | JGI IMG/M metagenome (GOLD analysis project Ga0315901, IMG submission 203761) | Freshwater fungal communities from buoy surface, Lake Erie, Ohio, United States - Buoy 2 MA116 | ecosystem: Environmental > Aquatic > Freshwater > Lake | place: USA: Lake Erie, Ohio... | reverse complement strand
TCATAAATTCCTTAGAGAAGCATACGGGCATATTCCTAAACCTCAAGCAAGAAAAATTAGAAATTATCTTTATAATATTTTAGAGGATGCCTGGAGATATAGTCATGACAAGAGACCAGGAAGGAGAAAAAAGCAAACTAAATAATCAAGAACCCAGTATTAATCGTGGGTTTGAATTGATGTTACGACAGCATAATAGGAGGGAAGAAAAACCAAAACCAAAGACATTTCAAATAATGTTTGGTAAAATGGTTTCTCTCTTCCGTCGAGAGTTCCATTTTTATTTTGAAATAAGTCTTGATATAAAGAAAAAGTAACTCTCGGGAGAAAGAAGATGTTAGCAGTAGCACTCACCTTAGGAACATTAATTTCTATCATGTTCTTTTTTGTAGGTGGCATTGTTGGATGGATGGCAAAACAATACGTAATTGAAAAAAATTATGTTGCTTATACTCATCCAGAAATGTTTGATGAAAATGGAAACGTAATTCCCGATGAAATTTTAGCAGTGAGATTTGAAAATGACTACGAATACGACAACGAAGAAGACGACGACGAATAAAAAATCTAACCCTAAACCAATTCCAGAACTTCAAGCAAATCCTTTTCAGCATGAAATTCTGGAATTGGTTAATAAACAAAGAAGCAATGCAACTAAAGTAGAAGTTCTAAAAAAATATAGAAATGATGCATTAGTTGCAATTTTAATTTGGAACTTTGATGAATCTATTATTTCATTACTTCCACCTGGAGAAGTTCCTTATGCAAGAGTTGATGAACAATCATCAATAAATGATACTCTTTCTAATGCAATTAATAAAGGAAACAATGTTCCTGGTTTGAGTAAAGCTGATGAGTTTATTAGAACCAGGCACACATCAATTCGTAAAGAATGGCAGAATTTTTATAATTATTTGCAAGGTGGAAATCCTTCTTTAAGTTCTCTTCGTAGAGAAACAATGTTTATCCAAATGCTTGAAGGACTTCATCCTCTTGAAGCAGAAATTATGGTTCTTGTTAAGGATAAACTTCTCACTACAAAGTATAAATTAACGCGAGAAATTATTGCCGAAGCATATCCTGATATTACTTGGGGAGGTAGATCTTGACATTACAATTTATTCACCAAAACTGTAATCCCGAACTAGCAAACGATAAAAGTTTGCCCTATAGTGCATACTTGGTCGAATATGAATGTGATGGTCAATTGATGTACGACATCGTAAATACACAAAAAAAAGTTGAAATTTTTGATTATTATTGGGATAGGTATAAGGAAGGACTAAAATCTTTTAAACAAACTGAAGGGAGAGTAAACCCTAAACTTTGGGGGTATGTTGCTAAGGAGGGAAAAAAGAAAAAATGACTTCTGGATTTGGTGCAGAAAAAATTAAAGATGGTAAAGCGGTCGTTGTTATTAACGATGATGAAGTAAAAAAACTTCTGAAGCAATATAAAAAAATTAAAAAATATATGAAATCTTCATTGTACACTGTAAAAACAATTGATGGTACTGAGAAAATTGTTTCTGAATTGTTGGAAGAACAAATGCAAAATGAAGATCATCTTGAATAATAAATAAAAAACATTAATTTACATTATAAATGGGAAAGCATTACTTACTTAACTTGTACGGATGCTCGTTTGTCCTTCTGGACGACGAGCATTGTCTTATAGACTTATTAGAAAACGCAGCAGTTGCTAGTGGCGCTACTGTAGTTCAAACAATTTCAAAAAAGTTTGAACCACAAGGAGTTACTGTAATTTGTTTGTTATCTGAAAGTCATATTAGTATTCATACATGGCCTGAGGAAGGTAAGGCAGCAGTTGATGTTTATACCTGTGGTGATTGCAATCCTAAAATTGGATGTGATATTATTATTCAGCAACTTTATGCTCAAAATCATACACTTAGTTATATTGAGCGTTAACTAAATATACTATAATTGGAGAAGTCTATGCTCTCTACACAATATCGTCTTCGCTTAGAATTCATTTGTAATCGAATTGTAAATCATGAGGAAGTTCAACTTGAAGACATGATTTGGGCAGAAAAACTTGCCAAAGCAAATCGTTCTGCTGCAACTATTTTAAGGCAAGCAAGAAGACGTGCTGCAAATCCAGACATGACTGAAGATAGTCTTGATGGATTTATGAATGCTTTAGATTTGGGTGATCCAGATCCATCAAATCATAGAACGGGATTTAATAGTGTTGATGATATAATTGATTTCTTTTCTGGGGATAAACCAGAAGATTGGAGACAGAGAGATTAAGAATTGTATTGTATTTTACAAAAGTACTTGCATATATAACTCAATAGGTCTATAATGACCTTACGTTCATCCCTTTGGGACGGAAGTAAGCCGACTCGGAACGGATCGTTCATCTATGGAAACACTTTTGTTAACTTGTTTACAGACACAATTTATGATTGCGCGTGTGGATAGACACCCAAATATCACTCCTAAAATTAGGAATGATATTATTTGGGAAATTAAACAAGTAACAAAAAAAGGTTGTTTCATAGACGCAAAGGTTGACTGAAGGAACGCTCTTTAACTTAAACAACTAAGGAGAAAACCTAATGTCTAAAGTCGTATATCGTGGTGTTGAATATGACACCCAAAAACGTTTAGAGTATCAACAACAAATGATGCAACAACCCCAACAATACAACGAAACCTATCGTGGTGTTAAGTTTGTAAAGGAGGGACATAAATGAATACTTACTTCGTTCGTTACCTTAAAAGAAAAGCAAAGAAGGAGCAACTCCTTCATAACGCACAACTAAATATGGCAAAGCAACCACAAGTTGCTTGAAGTAAAGGAGGGTTGATCCCCTCCTTTTTTTATGCTATGATCTATGAGGATATTGATACCAAATGGATGTAGAAAAATTAAAACTACTTGTAAGTGATTTGGAAAATACATTAAGTATTTTAAAAGCAGAACTTTATTCTGATGAGGATGATTATCAATTTGAAACTGTTCCTTTATTAGAATTAGATTATGATGAAGTTTTTGATGAAGACGATTACCAAGATTGAGGACTAAAATGAAACCAGACGTTAAATTAATTAGTATTACTCCTGATGCAGAAAAACATATTGCTTATTGTGCAAGGGTAAGCAATCCAAAAAATCAAGAGAATGATAATTTTGAAGGTCTTTTAAAGTATTGTATTAAGCATCAACACTGGAGCATTTTTGAACATGCTTTTATGACTGTTGAAATTAATACATCGTTAGCAATTGCAACTCAAATTTTGAGGCATAGATCTTTTACATATCAGCAATTTTCCCAAAGATATGCTGATAGTCAAGAACTTCAACTTGAACTTCCTGTCCCAGATTTGAGAAAACAGGATTTGAAGAATCGTCAAAATTCTACTGATGATCTTGCAGATTATGTTAAACTAACACTCCAAGAACGAATTCGTATGCACTTTGAGCATAGTTTAAGTCTTTATAATGAACTTTTAAGTAAGGGCGTTGCAAAAGAGTGTGCTCGATTTGTTCTTCCACAGGCAACACAAACCAGATTATACATGTCGGGATCTATAAGGTCTTGGATTCATTACATCGATCTTCGTACTGCTAATGGAACCCAAAAAGAACATATGGAAGTTGCAGAAGCAATTCGTTGTATTTTTGGTTGTCAGTTCCCTACCATTTCATCTGCATTGGGATGGTCTAGAGAGGATTGTCCTGAGTGTAACGATCAGAGATCTATTACTATTGAATAAATATTCTTACAAATTAATGTAACATATGGCGACTTATCCTATTATTAATAAAGAGACTGGGGAAAGAAAGACTATTCAAATGAGTGTTCATGAAATCACTCAATGGTATAAAGATAATCCAGACTGGCATCGAGACTGGTCTGAAGGGTGTGCCTCTCTTGGAGAGGTTGGTGAGTGGAAAGATCAACTCATCAAAAAACATCCTGGTTGGAATGAAGTACTTGAAAAAGCATCTAAAGCTCCTAAGTCCCTTGTTAAGAAAATCTAATGGCAAGAAAAAGAAGAAATCCCGACCAACCAATCGGCGTTGGTATGACCGCTAAGCAAATGAAGAGGAAGAAACCCATTAATTGGGATCTACTTCTAGACATTGATCCTCTTACAGATAATCAGAAAAAACTTTTTGATTCCTACGATGATAATAAAAATCTAGTAGCATATGGTGCAGCGGGAACTGGAAAAACATTCATCACACTTTATAATGCTTTAAGAGATGTTCTTGATGAGAACTCTCCATATGAAAAAATTTATATCGTCCGCTCACTTGTAGCAACTCGTGAAATTGGATTTCTTCCAGGAGATCATGAAGATAAATCTTCATTGTATCAAATTCCATATAAGAACATGGTTAAGTACATGTTCCAAATGCCAACAGATGCAGATTTTGAAATGCTCTATGGCAATCTAAAAACCCAAGGAACAATTAGTTTTTGGTCAACATCTTTCATTCGTGGAACAACTTTAGATAAAGCAATTATTATTGTAGATGAATTCCAAAACTTGAATTTCCATGAATTAGATAGTATAATTACTCGTGTGGGTGAAGACACAAAAATTTGTTTCTGTGGTGATGCTACTCAGTCTGATCTAGTGAAAACAAATGAACGAAACGGTATTATTGATTTCTTAAAGATTTTGAGAGTTATGCCATCTTTTGATTTAATTGAATTTGGTGTGGAAGATATTGTTCGTTCTGGTTTGTGTAAAGAATACATTATTGCTAAAACACAATTAGGACTGTAAATGACTGATGATGAGTTTAAAAATCTTTCTAAATTATATGCAAAGAAAAGATTAGCAGAAGAAGAAATTGTTGTTTTTAATTCTTTTAAAGAACAAGTTCCTATGCTTTCCTTTGATGAGTATGTTGAATGGGTAAAGCAATTTGAAGATTTTTATACTGTTATTTGTCTTAGTTCTGGAGGTGATAGTAAACATATCCAATATCATTTAGAAAATGATTATCTTGATTTAGTTAAAATTTATCAAGAACATCATAATATTAATAACAACTCTCTAAAAGAAGAACTGGCAGAGATTATATCTGCTGCCACTTCTTTTTACGAATACAGATCAAACCAGTTATTTCTAGATAAATTGAGAGGTAGGACAAATGGTATGGACGAAAAAACTATTGATGAGGCAATGTCACATTACCTTGAAAAAAGAGTTAAATGGTTTGATCTGAGAGATAAATTATTAAACAAATTGAAATAATGCATATGTTTACTCACGTTGATTTGAGATTACCTAATTTACAACGGGAAACCATTGATGGTGTTAGGTACTATAAAGTTCCAGATAACAATGAACTTATTAAATTAGTTTCTATTACTTCAGTTACAAGTCATAAGAATAAAAAGTTTTTTGCTCAGTGGAGAAAACGAGTAGGTGAGGAAACCGCAGATAAAATAACCAGACAAGCAACCAGTAGAGGTACTGATATGCATAGTCTGGTTGAAAACTACCTATATAATATTCCAGAATTACCTAAAGTACAACCATTATCTGATTACTTATTTAAAATTGCTAGACCAGAATTAGATAAGATAAATAATATCTATGCGTTAGAAGGTTCTCTGTATAGTAAAGTACTGGGAATTGCTGGTACTGTAGATTGTATCGCTGAGTACAATGGGGAACTCGCAATTATAGATTTTAAAACTTCCAAAAAACCAAAACCAGTTGATTGGATCGAACATTATTTTGTTCAGTGTATGGCATATGGTTGTATGCTTTATGAATTGACTGGTATCAGCATTAAAAAACTTGTGATTATTATGTCTTGTGAAAACGGAGAATGTGTTGTTTATGAAGAATATGACAAAGCAAAGTACATTAAACTTCTCACCGAGTATATTAGAGAGTTTGTTCAATCCAAGCTTGGAGACTATGGAGAGTAGACTAGGAAACGAATTTGAAAAAGTATTAGAAACTAAATTTTTCTGTCCATCTAAATTTGCACAGGAAATAGAACGTATTGTTCAAATCAATAAAGAAATGAATTATATTGATGCAATCATTTATTTTTGTGAAAAAAATAACATTGATCTTGAATCTGTACCTAAACTTATTTCAAAACCATTAAAAGAAAAAATTAAATATGATGCAATGGAATTAAACTTTTTAAAAAGAACTTCTAGAGCAAAATTAATCTTTTGATATAATTTCCTGTAATTTTTTACAGGAAACTTTTTTTATTTTTAGGACCTATGACGCCATTTGATGTTTATAAAACATATGTTTCTTTAAAAAGTCATTTCACAAAAGAAAAATATGATTATCACAAATATTGTGGTAAAACCAGAGTTCAATTAAATACATTTTATAAAAGGAAAGATAGGTATTGGTTTGAAAGATTGTCGAGACAAAAAAATGATCAACAAGTAGTAGATTTTTTTGTCTCTAATTTTGTATTGTGTGATGATCCACAATCATTGTGGATTGGTGAAATAATTAGAGAAGGTGAAGATAGATATTTAAATTGGTGTAAGAGGCAACAATCATTATCTTACACATTTAAATCTGAGATTGAAAGTATTTTTAATAAAGATAATTTTGATAAGATGTTTAAACTAGAAACTAATAAACATCCACAAATTATAAAAGAGTATTTACAAAACAATATATCTTTAGAAACACTTGTTATATTAAATAAAATTTTAAATTTTTCAAGTTCTTTTGATAAAAAGTTGTTAGATCCAGTTTGGGAAATTATCTCACTAAAAATAAAAAAATATTCTCAATTTCTAAATATTGATATATTTAAATTTAAAAAAATTTTAAAGGAGTGTGTATTATGAGTTTTTTTGAATCTGAGGTTGTAAGAGCAGAAATGGCAGAAATTTCTGAACTTCAAGAAGAACTTTACAATAGTATATTTAAATTTTATCAAATGGACTCCAAAGGTAAAATGCAGCATGTTGACTTACTTCAGCGTCTTTTAGATAAACAAAAAATACTTTACACACGCCTTTCTTTATCTGATGATCCAGAAGCGAAGAAAATGAAAGATAATATTTCTAAGTCTGCTGAAATGATGGGTCTTCCACATAATGTGGATATGAATGTAATTTTTTCTAATATGCAAAAACTGATTGTTCAAATGAAAGAACACATCGAAAACAACCCTTGACACCATCGGGCATCTGCATTATATTAGGTAAGTGCCCACCGCAGATGCCCTATAGGGCACCCAAAGGCCAAATACAACGTAATACGAGGTAATCTAATGTCTTTCTCAGATCTTAAAAAGCAATCTTCTCTTGGTTCTCTTACTCAAAAACTTGTTAAAGAGATGGAGAAGATGAATACTTCTTCTGGTAACGGTGATGACCGTCTCTGGAAACCTGAAATGGATAAAACAGGTAATGGTTATGCTGTTGTTCGTTTCCTTCCTGCTCCAGAGGGAGAAGATCTTCCTTGGGTGAAAATGTATGCCCATGGTTTCCAAGGTCCTGGTGGTTGGTATATTGAGAATTCTTTAACCACAATCGGACAAAAAGATCCAGTATCCGAATATAATCGTGGACTGTGGAATAGTGGTAACGAAAAGGATAAAGAAACTGTACGTAAACAAAAACGTAAACTTTCTTATTATTCCAACATTTATGTAGTTAAAGATCCTGCAAATCCTTCTAATGAAGGAAAAGTTTTCCTCTTCAAATATGGTGCAAAAATCTTTGATAAGATTATGGCAGCAATGCAACCAGAGTTTGAAGATGAAACTCCTATCAATCCCTTTGATTTTTGGCAAGGTGCAAACTTTAAACTGAAAATTCGTAAGGTAGATGGGTATTGGAATTATGATAAATCTGAATTCGATCGTCCCGCACCTCTTCTTGATGACGATGATGCAATGGAAGCAATTTGGAAAAAGCAATATTCTCTAAGTCAACTTATTGCACCTTCAGAATTTAAAACATATGAAGAACTTGAAAAGCGTCTTCAATATGTTCTTGGTCAAAAAGGAACTACCCGTTACCAAGATCCTGATGAGCATAATGAAGAGGAGGATAAAGATCGCGGATCTTATGCTCCTAATTTTGAAAGTCGTCGTCAGTCTTCTGAACTTCCTTCGGATCTTAAAGAAGAACTAAATTCTATCAGTTCTTCTTCCTCTAATAGTTATGATGAAGATGAAGATGATGATGCAATGAGTTATTTCCAGCGTCTTGCTGAAAGTTGATTACTCATAAAATCTAGGGTTATCTCCCCTCTTTAAGGTTCTGGACACATACTGTTCAGAACCTTCATTGTATGTCATAAGTCTTTCAAAATCTTCTAATACTAGATTTAGATATCTTGGTTTTATTAAATAAATTTGGCGCTTTTTATTTTCTAATCTTATCTCATACTCATAATTTGTTATTGGAACTGAACAATCATAACCAGGAATTTCTACATCTACGCCAATACCATTATCTCGGTAAATTATTCCTTTGGTTACTTTTTTGTACCAGTTATATCCATTAAATCTCCATTTAACACCTTTGTTTTCATATATTTCTCCTATTTGAGGTTCGTAAATATTTCCAGGAGGACCTATAGTAACGGATGGTGGAGATGTGTAACCACTTCCCTTATTTGTAACTACGATTTGTTCTATTCCTCCTTGGAATATTTTTGCATATCCTTCTGCTTGAATTGGTGTAGGTGGACTAGAGAATGTAATAATAGGACTGGTTCTATAGTTATATCCAGGGTCTGTTACTATAACCTCACTTACTATACCTTCGTTTATTAATGCATATCCAACTGCAGTTCGTGCTGGAATTGGTGGTTCTATTGTAATTATTGGTGGATTTCTATAACCACCACCTGGATTGGTAACTACTATCTGAACTATTCTTTCTGATCCAATAACAGCATACCCTCTAGCAGTTAAATCAATATTGTACTCATATATTTTTTGATTTTGTGCTCCAGAAATAAACAATCTAGTTTTTAGATCATTTATATAAAGATCTGTTATCGCGTTGTCTTGTGGTGAAACGTTCAATTGAGTTACTAAAACTGCACTACTGATTACCCATGGAGTAGTCAAATTGAAAACATATGCTTTATCTGTGGTATTTCCTGCAGCATATAGTTGTGTACCATCATCACTAAAAGAAAATCCTAAAAACCAATCTTCATTTGTTAATTCATATAAATTTACGGAATCAATTTCAACTGCAGATTTTGTTGCAATATTCCATGCAGTTGATAATGAGTATTTTCTAATAGAATCTGGATTGTTTGCATCAAGAACAAACATAAATCTACCATTATCTTGAAGTCTTACTCCAGATGGTGCTGGTACAGAAACGCTATTATTAAAAGATGCTGTTGTAATATTCCATGCAGTTGATAAATTATATGATGCTATTCTATATCCAGATGCTGTTAAACCAGATACATACATTACTCTTCCATCTGGTTTAAACTCAACACCTGTAGCATATGTGAAATTTAATCCACTATTTAATGTATATGAACTAACAAATGTTCCTGTGGTAATATCCCATGGTGTTGTTAGTTCATATTGTTTTATTTTTCCTTGTGTATATCCCAAGTCACCATGAGCGGTTATTAGATAAGTTCCGTCTGGTGAAACATACATTCCTTCTAAACCTTCTCCAGTAGTAAACGTAGATTGGTTTAATAAAGCAGCATTTCCGACGATATCTTCTGGTGTCGAGAATGTTACTTCTGGAATAAATGTATATCCTGCACCACCACTTTCAATACCAACACTAGTAACTGAACCTCCAATACCTAAAACTGCTGTAACTACTGGGGGTATTGTTGGTGGTGGACTTGAAAATGTTACTGTTGGTTGTGCGGTATAACCTTTTCCTCGATTTGTTATTGTGATTATTCCTACTTCTCTTTCACCTTCAACTAAAGAAAGATTTGCAATTGCAGTAGCAGTTACTACTTCATCTGGGATTGAAAAAGAAACTCCTGGTACAAAGGTATAACCAGTTCCAACTTCATTGATAGTTACTGATAATATTTGAGTATTTGAAACAACTGGAGTTGCAGTTGCATTTTTTCCTGGTATTGGTTTTGGTAATACTACGTTAGTATTTGGTTCAACCAAATATTGAGGTGCA
>Ga0315901_10011166_pt1 | contig 10129 bp, 5 predicted proteins | sample LakEriMetagenome_10_FD_203761 | JGI IMG/M metagenome (GOLD analysis project Ga0315901, IMG submission 203761) | Freshwater fungal communities from buoy surface, Lake Erie, Ohio, United States - Buoy 2 MA116 | ecosystem: Environmental > Aquatic > Freshwater > Lake | place: USA: Lake Erie, Ohio... | reverse complement strand
GGCCGACAGGACGACCGGACCCGCGCGTGCGCAGCCAACCAACGATGCGGACGGAACGGAAACACCCCGCGCTGCGGACAGAGCGGGGCGACCGTGGACCGACCAGCGGTGGAGACGGAAAGTGAACGCCCCGCGCTGCGGACAGCGCGGGGCATTCGAGATTAGCCCGGCGGCGACCTACTCTCCCACTCGCTTACGCGAGCAGTACCATCGGCTCTGGAGGGCTTGACTGCCGAGTTCGGGATGGGATCGGGTAGAACCCCTCCGACGTTGCCACCGGAAACTTTTGGAAGCGTGTCGACGCATTCGACTCGTCCGAAACTGGTTCGGTCGGTCGAGAGCGACCGCGAAGCCATGCTCCGCGCTCTTGCTCCCAACCCCGATCTCGAGTTGACGTTTGCCTTAGAGATAGGTCAAGCCACACGGCCTATTAGTACGGGTCAGCTCCACGCGTCACCGCGTTTCCACCTCCCGCCTATCACCTCGTGGTCTACGAGGGGCCTTCAGGGGCCTTGCGGCCCGGGATACCTGGTCTTGAGGCCGGCTTCCCGCTTAGATGCTTTCAGCGGTTATCCGTTCCGCACACAGCTACCCGGCTATGCCAATGGCATGACAACCGGAACACTGGAGGTGCGTCCGTTCAGGTCCTCTCGTACTATGAACAGCTCCTCTCAAGTATCCTGCGCCCACGGCAGATAGGGACCGAACTGTCTCACGACGTTCTAAACCCAGCTCGCGTACCGCTTTAATTGGCGAACAGCCAAACCCTTGGGACCTGCTCCAGCCCCAGGATGCGATGAGCCGACATCGAGGTGCCAAACCGCGCCGCCGATATGGACTCTCAGGCGCGATCAGCCTGTTATCCCCAGAGTACCTTTTGTCCGATGAGCGATGGCCCTTCCATGCGGGACCACCGGATCACTATGGCCTGCTTTCGCACCTGTTCGAGGTGTCCCTCTCACAGTTAAGCACCCTTGTGCCATTGCACTCGACGGCTGGTTTCCAATCAGCCTGAGGGTACCTTCGCACGCCTCCGTTACTTTTTGGGAGGCGACCGCCCCAGTCAAACTGCCCACCAGGCAGTGTCCCCGACCCCGATAAGGGGCCTAGGTTAGAAGTCCAGAACAACCAGGGTAGTATTTCAACGACGGCTCCATCGAGACCGGAATCCCGACTTCGTAGCCTCCTACCTATCCTACGCAGATTGTTCCGAACCTCACTGCCAAGTTGCAGTAAAGGTTCATGGGGTCTTTCCGTCTTGCCGCGGGTAGAGGGTATCTTCACCCCCGATACAATTTCGCTGAGTCGCTGGCCGAGACAGTGGGGATGTCGTTACGCCATTCGTGCAGGTCGGAACTTACCCGACAAGGAATTTCGCTACCTTAGGACCGTTATAGTTACGGCCGCCGTTTACTGGGACTTCGGTTCGGAGCTTCGCTTGCGCTAACTCCTCCCCTTAATCTTCCAGCACCGGGCAGGCGTCAGACCCTATACGTCCTCTTGCGAGTTCGCAGAGTCCTGTGTTTTTAGTAAACAGTCGCAACCCCCATTTCACTGCGACCCAAAAGCGCTCAGGAGGCGAACTCCATCACGCTCATGGGCACACCTTCTCCCGAAGTTACGGTGCTATTTTGCCGAGTTCCTTAGCCAGCGTTCTCTCACGCGCCTTGGGATACTCACCCCGCCCACCTGAGTCGGTTTGCGGTACGGTCACGAAAGTGGCTCCGCACGCAGCTTTTCTTGGAAGCATGGAATCACCGGGTTCCGAGCCCGAAGGCTCACCTCATCACGTCTCGGCGTTGACCCCGCGTTTGTGGCTGTCGCCTCCAACGAGATCCGCCTACACGCTTGAACGCACCACGACCAAACGGGTGGTCCGGCATATCCTTCTCCGTCCCTGCTTGCTTCAACGCCATCCTTCGCGGTGCAGGAATATTAACCTGCTTCCCATCATCTACGCCTTTCGGCCTCGACTTAGGCACCGACTAACCCATGGGAGGATTATCCTTCCCCAGGAAACCTTGGGCTTACGGCGACGAAGTTTCTCACTTCGTTTATCGCTACTCATGCCTGCATAAGCTCTTCCCAAGCCCGTTAGCGCTCCTTGCCGGTACGCCGTGTATCTGCTTGGGAATACTCCGCTACCGCTCTCTTGCGAGAACCCGAAGCTTCGGCACCACACTTGAGCCCCGTTGTATTTTCGGCGCAGGTTCGCTCGACCAGTGAGCTATTACGCTTTCTTTAAAGGATGGCTGCTTCTAAGCCAACCTCCTGGCTGTCTGAGCGCTCCCACATCCTTCTACACTTAGTGTGGATTTTGGGGCCTTAGCTGTCGATCTGGGCTCTTTCCCTCTCGGCTACGGACCTTATCACCCGCAGCCTGTCTCCCGGATAGTACTCACCGGCATTCGGAGTTTGGTTGGGTTTGGTAATCTGGTAGGACCCCTAGCCCATCCAGTGCTCTACCTCCGGTGGTATTCATCCGAGGCTATACCTCAATATATTTCGCGGAGAACCAGCTATCTCCCAGTTTGATTAGCCTTTCACTCCCACCCACAGCTCATCCCCTAACTTTTCAACGTTAGTGGGTTCGGTCCTCCAGAAGGTGTTACCCTCCCTTCAACCTGGCCATGGGTAGATCACTAGGTTTCGGGTCTACGACCAGCCACTGAATCGCCCTGTTTGGACTCGCTTTCGCTCCGGCTACACCTCACGGCTTAACCTAGCGACTGATCGTAACTCGCAGGCCCATTATGCAAAAGGTACGCGGTCGCACATTCCCTTGCGGGCATAGTGCTTCCACTGCTTGTAGACGCGCGGTTTCAGGTACTATTTCACTCCCCTTGCCGGGGTTCTTTTCACCTTTCCCTCACGGTACTAGTGCACTATCGGTCATCGGGTAGTATTTAGCCTTGGGAGATGGTCCTCCCAGATTCCCGCCGGGTTTCACGTGCCCTGCGGTACTCGGGTACCTCGACAATTGGCAGGCCGCTTTCGCGTACAGGGCTGTCACCTTCTCTGGCCGGCCTTTCCAAGCCGTTCGACTAGCTCCTGCCATACTGTTGCTTGCGCATCGAAGCCCCACGACCCCGCCCGAGATTGCTCTCGAGCGGTTTAGGCTGATCCCCGTTCGCTCGCCACTACTAGGGGAATCTCATGTTGATTTCTTTTCCACCAGGTACTTAGATGTTTCAGTTCCCTGGGTTGGCTGCTCCGTGGCTATGTATTCACCACGGTGCTGACGACTCGTCGCCGTCCGGTTGCCCGATTCGGAAATCCCCGGATCAAAGCCTGTTAGCGGCTCCCCGAGGCTTATCGCAGCTGTCCACGTCCTTCATAGCCTCCCGATGCCTAGGCATCCACCACGCGCCCTTTCTAGCTTGACCTGTATCCCTAAGGCACGCGTCGTGACTCGAGACCGGGGTTCGTCGCAAGAACGGATCCGAAGATCAGCTCTCTCGACGCGCCCGGGCTCGCGCCTCGAACGATCGAAACATGTCTATCGACACAACTTCCTGATTCAGTTTTCAGAGAACGGAGACCCGCCGAAGCGAGGGTCTCGTCCATGCGCACGACGATTTCGTGCGGATGGACCAGGCCCTCGAGGCCTATGGAGCTGACCGGGTTCGAACCGGTGACCCCCGGCTTGCAAAGCCGGTGCTCTCCCAGCTGAGCTACAACCCCGCGTGAACGAAAGTGGGGCCAGTTAGACTCGAACTAACGACCTCATCCTTATCAGAGATGCGCTCTAACCAGCTGAGCTATGGCCCCGGGTAACCGCAACCACGGCCCTGAGGCCGGCTCGGCTTGGAGCGGCGGTCGGCTCCAGAGGTGGATTGTCGAGAGATCCGAGGTCGGACCTTCAAAACTGAATCGGATGACTCCGTGATCGATGCGAATCGAGCGTCGCCGAAGCGACGGCCCATGGGTATGACCGAGCTCACCAGCCGAAGCTGGCGTCCCTCCGAAGAGGGAATGCTCCTTAGAAAGGAGGTGATCCAGCCGCAGGTTCCCCTACGGCTACCTTGTTACGACTTCACCCCAGTCACCGACCACTCCTTGGGGACCTGCCTCCTTGCGGTTGGCTCGGCCACTTCTGGAGCAATCGATTCCCATGGTGTGACGGGCGGTGTGTACAAGGCCCGGGAACGTATTCACCGCTACCTGCTGATTAGCGATTACTAGCAATTCCGGCTTCATGCAGTCGAGTTGCAGACTGCAATCCGTACTGAGGTCGGCTTTTGCCGATTGGCGACCCATCGCTGGTTAGCAACGTTCTGTACCGACCATTGTAGCACGTGTGTAGCCCCGGACATAAGGGCCATGAGGACTTGACGTCATCCCCACCTTCCTCCGGCTTGACGCCGGCAGTCTCCTCAGAGTGCCCAACTGAATGATGGCAACTGAGGACAAGGGTTGCGCTCGTTGCGGGACTTAACCCAACATCTCACGACACGAGCTGACGACAGCCATGCAGCACCTGGATCACGGTTCCCTTGCGGGCACCCCAACATTTCTGCCAGGTTCCGTGCTTTTCTAGCCCGGGTAAGGTTCTGCGCGTTGCGTCGAATTAAACCACATGCTCCACTGCTTGTGCGGGCCCCCGTCAATTCCTTTGAGTTTTAGCCTTGCGGCCGTACTTCCCAGGCGGGGTGCTTAACGCGTTGGCTACGGCACCGCGGGGGTCAATACCCGCGACACCCAGCACCCATCGTTTACAGCGTGGACTACCAGGGTATCTAATCCTGTTTGCTCCCCACGCTTTCGCGTCTCAGCGTCAGTAATCGTCCAGGTGGCCGCCTTCGCCACCGGTGTTCCTCCTGATATCTACGAATTTCACCTCTACACCAGGAATTCCGCCACCCTCTCCGATACTCGAGAACGCCAGTTTCGAGCGCAGTTCCCAGGTTGAGCCTGGGGATTTCACGCCCGACTTAGCGCTCCGCCTACACGCGCTTTACGCCCAGTAATTCCGAGCAACGTTCGCACCCTCTGTATTACCGCGGCTGCTGGCACAGAGTTAGCCGGTGCTTGCTAAGTAGGTACCGTCAAGGATCCGTCGTTTCTTCCGGACCGTTTTCGTCCCTACCCACAGAGCTTTACAACCCGAAGGCCTTCATCACTCACGCGGCGTGGCTGGATCAGGCTTGCGCCCATTGTCCAATATTCCCCACTGCTGCCTCCCGTAGGAGTCTGGCCCGTGTTTCAGTGCCAGTGTGGCTGATCATCCTCTCAGACCAGCTACGCGTCTTCGCCTTGGTAGGCCGTTACCCCACCAACTAGCTGATGCGCCGCAGGACCATTCTCGAGTGCTAGCTTGTATACAGAGGCCAGCTTTCCCCTCTCCGACCGAGGTCGGCGTGGGCATATGCGGTATTAGCGTCCCTTTCGGGACGTTATCCCCCGCTCGAGGGAAGGTTTCCTACGTGTTACTCACCCGGACGCCACGCTACCGGGGACGAATCCCTTTCGCGTTCGACTTGCATGTGTTAGGCCCGCCGCGAACGTTCGCTCTGAGCCAGGATCAAACTCTCCAGTTATAACTGTGAGCTTTTTTCCTGGGCATCTCCGACACCAAGGTGTCGGTCGCCAGCTCCCCGAGGGGAGTGGCTAGAGCCCGTTGCTCGAATCTCAATGCCTCTTCCGAAGTGTCTTGGCGGCCGAAGCCGTCAAGGCGCAGCCCGAAGGCTGCCACCACGTCGAGGACCCATGAGCTTCACGGAGTCTTCCGATTCAGTTTTCAAGGACCGACTGACGAAGCAGGGCTTCATCTTGCGACGGGTGCGAATCTCACCGCGGGGCGGTAGGCTCAGCGACCGTGTCGCGAAGGGTTGGTGAACGTAGCGGAAACTTTTTGAACCGTCAAGTTTCTTCGTTCGACCTTCGAGGCGTCAGAGCCGTTTCTCGAAGGGGCGCGCTTTCTAGCGCGTTCTGGGTGCCGGTCAAGAACTTTTTTTCAGCACCCTCGCGATTCAGCGTTCTGACTCGCGACCCCGTTTCGGCAGCGCCTCGTGGGGAGGCCGGGGATAGCATTCGTGGCGAAGCTGTCAAACACGATCCGTCGGGGAGGGTGTCGAATTTCGACCTTGGCCGAGGATCACTGGTTTTTTTCGGTTTCCGTCGTGCGCTCATCGAGCGGAAGCGCGATCCCGAGGGTGCCGGGGGCGACGCCTAGGCGCGTGAGCGTGTCGGCGGTGACTCGGAGTTCCCCGGGGGCGAGGCCGACCTCGCACGGAATTGCCACGAAATAAGGGGGGGACGCGCTCGAGACGGCAAGCAGCGCCTTCGTGTCGGCAGGGCCGATGCAGAGCGCTCCGGCGCGGCTGCGGCGCACGAGGAGGATGTCATCGAGGCGGGCGACGAAGTGCGGGCCGCCATCGAAGGGGTCGACGCGGTCCCAGTAGCGGAAGCCGATGCGGCGCAGAAGGAGCTCCACGCCGCGGGTTTGCGGGCCGACCTTGCCGATCACCGACTGCGCCTCCGGCGAGAGCAGCGAGGCGTAGATGTGGCCGTCGGGAAAGAGGCCGCGAATGAACTCCTTGTTCTGCTTCGAGAGCCGATCGGCTTCTCGGTAGGTGAGGCCGGTGAAGTGGCGTCCGACGGCCTCCCAGAGGTGCGAGGTGCCGTCGGGCTCGAGCGGCGGGAGCAGCTCCGCGAGGACGAGCGGCTGCACGAGCTCGCGGTGCGCGGCCATCCACAGAAAGCGGACGTACGAAATGAGCATGCCGGCGCGCCCTTCGCTGCGGCGCACGTCGGGGTGCACGACGAGGCCGCCGATCTCGGTGGGGCCGTCGTACGAGTAGCCGATGGTGAGGACCTGGTGGGCGAAGTGGCGATCGAGCGTGGCCGAGTAGCGCTCCTCGGTGTGCACGTCGAAGTAGATGTAGGGGGCTTCGCGGCGGCCGAGCTGGCCGATGATCATCGAGGTACCGACGACGCGGCGGCTCGCGCACTCGCGCAGCACGAACACGTACTCGCGGCGCTTGGGGCTCGTGATCTCGCCGCTGAAGCTCCGCTCGGAGAGGTCGAGGATCTGCGCGACGACGTCGGGGTCGTGGGGAAGGTTGACGGAGTCGAGGTAGCGCGCGAGCTCGAGGAGAGAAGCATGATCGGCCCGCGTCGCGGCACGGATCTCGTAGCGGGGGCCGAGGGCGGTCATGCGCGCAGGAGATCAGATGGGCACGCGGATGTCGAGCGACGCGTTCAGAACGTCTTCTTGCTGTCGAGGAGGATGGTGACGGGACCGAGGACATCAGCGCGGACGACCATCTCGGCGCGAAAGCGCCCGGTGGCGACGACGAGGCCGGCGGCAGCGAGCTGGGCTCGGACGGAGTCGAGGAGGGGGACGGCGACGTCGGGGGGCGCGGCGCCGTCGAACGAAGGGCGAAGACCGCTGCGGGCGTCGCCGAAGAGGGTGAACTGGGAGACGAGGAGAACCTGCCCGCCGACGTCGCGCACCGAGCGGGACATCTTGCCGTGCCCGTCCTCGAAGATGCGCAGGCCCGCGAGCTTCTGCGCCATCCACGCGGCGTCAGGGGCGCCGTCGTCGCGGCCGACGCCGAGGTAGACGAGCAGGCCGTGGTCGATGCGGCCGACGAGCTCGTCCGTGACGGTCACCGAGGCTTCTCCGACCCGCTGGGCGACGGCGCGCATGGAGAAGGCGTAGCAGGTGGAAGGCGGCGCGGTGACCGGCCGGACGAGGAGGCTGGCGTCCGGGCGCGGGAACGGAGTACGACTCGACGTCGTGACCGCCATCGTCGGACTGACCGGAGGGATCGCCTCGGGCAAGAGCTCGGTGGCGTCGATCCTCCGGGCCGAGGGAGTCGTGATCGTGGACGCCGACGAGGTCGCTCGCGAGGTCGTGGCGAAGGGCAGCCCGGGCCTCTCGGCGGTCGTGGAGGCGTTCGGGCCGCACATCCTCGGGCCCGGGGGCGAGCTCGATCGGAAGGCGCTGGGCGCGCGCGTATTCGCGGACGCCGAGGCGCGCCGGCAGCTCGAGGCGATCACGCATCCCCGCATTTTCGCGCGCTCGATGGAGAAGCTGGGCGCGGTCGCGGCGTCGGGCGCGCCGTACGGAATGTACGACGCGGCCCTGCTCGTGGAGAACGGGAGCCACCGGATGATGCAGGCGCTGGTCGTGGTGGCGGCGCCGCGGGCGCTGCAGCGGGCGCGGATCGTCGCGCGGGACGGGCTCACCGAGGCCGAGGCCGACGCGCGGATCGACGCGCAGTTGCCGCTCGAACAGAAGATCGCGGTGGCCGATCACGTGATCTGGAACGATGCGGACTTGGGCACGCTGCGCGCCCGCACGCTCGACGTGCACCGGCGCTTGACGGAGCAGTTCGCATGAGCCGTACGGTCGTGGTGACGGGCTACCCGACGTCGTTCCTCGCGACGCGGCTGGTTCGCACGCTCGCCGCCTCGCCGGGGACCGACGTGATCTGCGTGGTCCACTCGAAGTTCGAGGCCGAGGCGGCGGCCGCGCGCGATGTGCTCGAGGGGCCCGCCCGGGCGCGGGTGCACCTCGTCGGAGGCGACGTGGCGGCGATGGACCTCGGGCTCTCGGGGGCCGAGTTCCTGGACCTCGCGGGGCGCGCGAACGTCATCCACCACTGCGCCGCGGCGAGCTACCCAGGCGTGGAACGCGAGGCCGCGGTTCGACTCAACGTGGACGGCGTGCGCGAGGTGCTCGAGCTCGCCCGGGAGGCGACGCAACTGACCCGCCTCGTGGCCTGGTCGACCGCGCTGGTCTCGGGCGATCGACGGGGCTGGGTGCGGGAAGAGGAGCTCGTCGCGCCGCCGCGCTTTCGCAACGTGGTCGAGGAGACGCGCTTTCACGGCGAGCGGATCGTGCGGCAGGAGCTGGGCAAGCTGCCCATCACGATCCTCCGGCCATCGAACGTGGTCGGGGACTCCAAGACCGGCGAGATCGACCGGTACGAGGGGCCCTACCTGCTGATCCTGCTGATGCTGAGTTCACCCACCGATCTGCGGGTACCACTGCCTGGACGGGGCGAGGTGCCGCTGAACCTCGTGCCGATCGACCATGTCGTCGACGCGGGCCTCGCGATCGTGGACGACCCGCGCTCGGTGGGGCGCACGTTTCACCTCGTCGATCCCGAGCCGGCGAGCGTGCGGGAGGTGTTCACGAAGATCGCCGCGGCGACGGGCCGACCGTCTCCGCGGGGGGTCCTGCCGGCGCAGCTCGCTTCCACGCTGCTGCGCGCACCGGGCCTCGAGCGGCTCGCCAACGTGCCCCGAACGTTCCTCGAGCAGCTCGCGACCGACGTGGCCTACGATGCGCGGAACGCCCGGGAGATCCTCGCTCCGCTCGGGCTGCGGTGCCCACCCTTCGCGTCGTACGTGGACGTCATGGTCGAGCACGTGAAGAACGCGCAGGACCGGACGGCCTCGGGCCGTGGAGCGCCCCGAGACGACGAGCCCGATCCGTTCGGCTGAGGGGTCAGCGCGGGCCGCACTCGCCGGTCGAGCGGTTGCAGCGCGGCAGGTCGGCGAAGAACATGGAGCAGAAGCTGTCGCTGCCGACCCGGCGGCAGTCTGGCGCGCAGACGCTGAAGGTGTTCGACCAGCAGACTTGCTCGAAGGTGCCGACGCCGACGCAGTCGTCGTTCGATTGGCAGAAGCAGGTGAACTCGTCGACGGCACCGTCGCCGTTGTCGTCCCGGCCGTTGCAGCACTCGCTCATCGGGCCGAAGGGGGCGCAGTCGGGATCGCCGCAGTCGGGCCGGCCGTCGCAGTCGTCGTCGCGGCCGTTCGTGCAGGTCGCGACGCCGATCTCGTTCGGGGCAACCGGGGTGCAGGTCGAGGTGCAGAAGGGGCGGCTCGCGCAGTCCGGATCGCGGCAGTCGAGGAGGGTGTCGCAGTCGTCGTCGATCCCGTCGCGGCAGAAGGTCTCGGTCATCGAGCGCGGCACGCAGGCGCAGCCGGGACGGCCGGCGCAGTCGGGGTCGCCGCAATCGAAGAGGCCGTCGCAGTCGTCGTCTCGCCCATCGCCGCAGCTCGTCTCGGTCATGCCGGTCGGCACGCAGGTCCGGCAAGAGGGATCGGCGGCGCAGTCGGAGTCGACGCAGTCGAAGAGGCCGTCACAGTCGTCGTCGGCGCGGTTGGC
>Ga0315901_10011165_pt1 | contig 10129 bp, 12 predicted proteins | sample LakEriMetagenome_10_FD_203761 | JGI IMG/M metagenome (GOLD analysis project Ga0315901, IMG submission 203761) | Freshwater fungal communities from buoy surface, Lake Erie, Ohio, United States - Buoy 2 MA116 | ecosystem: Environmental > Aquatic > Freshwater > Lake | place: USA: Lake Erie, Ohio... | reverse complement strand
GCCACTCCCACAATAAACAATCTTACTTGGTCCTAGTATTTCAACCTCATTACAATATGTATTCTTTCTACCTTGTTTGATTGTGATTACCGGTAAGTCAGTATCTTTTGTTTTGTTAGACCTAATGTGATGTTGGTTCACATGAATTTTGGTTTTCATTACAAAGTTTCAATCTTATCTTTTATTTTTTTGATTAGATATTCGTCTGTTATACTTTCGGTTGCCAAAATTTCTTTTAGTAAATTTTCAGTTTCTAATTTTCCTTTAACCTTAACTCTGTGTGTTGCATTTAATTCAACTTCATAAAGTTTATATGCAACCTCATCAACTTTTTTTAACTTAGTAATATATTTTTCAATCCGTTGGTCAAGTTTTCTTCTTCTTTCCATATTGGTTACTGTCGGGATTGCCTTATACAATTCATCTAATCTACCTTTGAGATATTGTATTTCACCAAACTTAAGTATTTCTTGTTCTGTCATTTTTTGTGAATTGGATTTTTACAATTTCCTTTATGTGTTCCCCAAGCACGAGTGCCAATTCCTACCTTGATGTATTCACACTCTTGGTAAGTGTATTCAGTTACATTTGTAATTTCTGTTGGAATTTCTTTTTGTGATTTTTGTTCTTCACAAGATACGAGGGTTATAAGAATCATACCAAGTAAAAATCCAATTATCATAGCAAATAATATCCCAACATCAGGACTTTCTTTAACCATTTTTGGTTTTACTCTAATAATTTTGTTTAGGTCTATTTTAGGTTTTTTCATACCCAAAAAATAAATGATTTGTATTGTTAAATCAACTATGATTTTGAATAATATTTGATTTTGTTTTGAGCATTTTCAATTAACCATTCATCGACACGTGGGACTTTTTTTAAAAATTCTAATTCGTATTGATACGCCACCACTTCTTCAACATTTGGATTTAACTTAAAGTTAGTTGTTAAGAAGTATAAGTGTAATGATTCATGGACAAGGATTGCAGCAATGTTATAGATATTTCCGTTGTTCATTTCTTTTGCTGGAATTGTGATGACACTATCAGATTCTGTAGTTGAGAACCCACCGTTCCAAAAAGCAACTACCTTACATGTTTCCATAATAAGGTAGTATTTTTCTATATCGTATTTTTGTATTGTATCTAAAGCTTGTTCTACTTTACCTTTCCAACCATCCCCAACATCTGTAATCTTGATTTGTGAGAAAGAGTATGAAGATAATGTTAGTAATATCAAAAGTATCCATATTCTCATGGTAATTTAATTGCGGCTTCGTGTATTGCTTTTTTAAGAGCCGATGATACGGTCATCTTTTCAAATGGAATTGCGCCTTCCTGTACCTCAATCATAATCGCTCTGATTTCCGTATCAGACTCACCTATACCTTGGTAACAATTCCCTTTGTAATAAAGTTTAACTCCAACTTGTGTTATTGTATTTGTTTTTTCAACACCAATAATTCTGATGGTAGTTTTTGGTAATCCAAAATAATACACTTCAACATCAATGTCATCACCACTTTCAGATAAACAATACTTTTCAGATAGTTCTTCTTCAACAATTTGTCTAATCCCAAAACGAATATCTCGATTACCAAGCTCTCTTAATTTTGCTGTATTATAAACTGAATCAACATAAATACATTGTTGAGCAGTTACCAGGTTACCAAGTAGTAACATACCGATTAGTAAGAATAAATTTTTCATAGTTTAAAATTTTAAATTTGTTCCAATTAGAACATTATTCATTAATCCCCATTTTGGGGTTGTATTCATATTCATTCTCCAATCAACATTAAGTCTAAATTTTTTAGATAAATTATATGAAATGTTATTACCAACAACCGCGTTAAAAGTATTGGATGTTGAAAAGAATTTTTCACCTATATCATAATATGGTGAACATAAAGTAATAAATGTTTCAGGTCTCCATTCAAACTTTTTAGATATCGTGATTTCTTTTTGTCCCAACAACACAACATATGGAACATTCACAAAATAAGGGTTTTCAGAACTCTTATCACCATTAATAACTATTGAATTACCAACTTGTACACCTAAAGTTAAACCGTATACTTTTTCAAATTCCCAAGTTTTAGTTACACTTACTCCGTTATTTAATGTGAAACCCATTCTACCCGTATTCAAATGAAAATACCAATCATTTCTTCTATAATATAATGAATATGTTTGTTGGGATAAATCAAATGTTAAAACCGCATTTATTCCAAAACCCTTACCACCATTAACACGACTATAACCAATACCTGTTCCGTATCTCCAACCACTCTCATAAGTTGGGTTTTGAATAAATGCAAAATCCGCAGAAGTTAATATTGGGTTTGGTTTAATGATTGAACCTCCACCAAATGACCTACCTTGTGTACCTACAATATTATTCTGCGTTGTTCCAAAATCTTCAGTTGGTGGTGGGTCAGCAGCGGGTGGTGGTGGTGCCGGTGGAGTTTGACTAAGTAAACTAAACGGGATTAAAAATGTTAATAATATTTTTTTCATTTTATTTTATATTTTGTAAAATCGGTTGATGTTGGTTTATCATTTTTAAAGTAATACTTTTCAGTTGTTTTACCATATTTAATTGTTTTGAAATATCCGTCAGGAACTGTTGCACCTGTTGGTAATACAATTGAAGTCTTAGAATAAACACATCTGATTTCAACAACTACAGTTTTATTTGTTTTTGCCAATTCTCTTTCTCTTGCCTCTAATAATCTCCAAGTTGTTCTGTTTAAGTTTTCTTGTTGTAAAGAACAATTCAAATATGTGAATGTTTTAAATAACATATCTCTATCACAGTTGAAGTCCGCAGCAGGGGCTAAGTGTCCTTTATCATATGGATTACTTTCATAATCTTTATCGTCCGATGTAAGTATTGAATCGCAAGTATAAAAATCCATACCCTTTCTTGATGCTTCACCATTAGGACATTGGACCGTGTATCTAATAAACTTTGGTTGTTGTAATTTTTCAGAGTATACAATCTCAAACATATTTGTTTTAATATATATTGAATCTCTTAATGTTTTCTGACTAAAAACAAATAATGGTAATGTTAATAATAATGTTAGTAATAAATTTTTCATTTTAATATGATACTGTTGTTTTATACCCCGGAGCTATTAAATAATAATTTTGTGAACCTCCACTTACAGGTGAGTTTATTGTTATAGATGATACACCAGGAATTGATATTCTCAAGTCCGCTGTGTTTGTCGTTAATGTTGTATATTGTGCTAATGTGTAAAATCTTGCAGGAGCCATGTTAACCCACCCACCAAAAAAACTATATCTTCTAAGATTAATATAGTTTTCGTCTGCGACGTTTATCCTACCATCACCGTTAACGTCATATCTATGGTAATGAATACTTTTAATTGGTATGGTCCCTAAAACTAATTTAGAAACTTCAATCATATCAGATATTTGTAATGTTGTTACCGGTGTTGGGACATCGTATTGTATATACCATTCCGTTGCTGGGTTTGTTGATTGTGAAAAACTATAATAACCTGAAGAATTAGTATAAACCGTTTGAAATAAAACCCAAGGTGTGTAATCATTAATGTAATCAAATTCAATCACATATTGGAAAGCATATCCATTTGGTAAGTCATTCCATTTACCTCCGCCAACAAATTGTGTATAATCTTCCCCACCTGAATCATTTGGCTCACCAGGGTTCCAATTGGTGTATTGGTTTGTTCTATATCTGTAAGCATATAAATTAAAAGTCCTATCTATTTCATCAACCGTTATTGCTCGGTTAAAAAACTGAAATAACCCTAACCTAAAGTTTCCAAATAACCCTGAACCCATGTTGGTTCCGTCACTTAACCCAAATGCAAAATGTTGTTGACCATTACCTCCATGTAAAAAAGCCGCTTGTCGAGAAAAATTAACACTACCAAAATTTACATTATTTAAGTAACCTTTCATAGTTGTACCGTCGTAGGTAATACAAACCATGTTCCATGTGTTTAATGTGATTGCAGTGCTTAATTGTGTTATACCAGTACCATTCCAAAATCCAACTCGTAATGTATTTGAGCCAGTAATTTCCATAATCGATTCATGCCAACCTGAAGATGAACTTGCAACATTAAGTTCAGATGCAATCACACCGTTACCTGTCGGATATATCCATGCAACTACAGAGATTGATGTTGTAGAAAATTGTGATGATAGATTATTTGTTATAGCATATTGATTACTACCATTAAATGTTAAGTACTTACCACCTGTACTTGTATATATTGGTGAATTATATAGAGTAGCATTAATTGATGATTTAATATCAACCAAATTAGTTCCCGATGAATATGATGAAACGTCGTAGTTTGCACCCAATCCATTACTAACTTGAGTTTCAGTCCATCTATACCCACCTACCGGTTCAGAATAAGTATAACCAGCAACTCTATCTTGATAATATCCAATCCACCCTGACGGCCACGTATTGAATAAAAATGTATTTTCAGAAGCGTTAGATACTGTCGCCAAGTGTCCACCCATATTTTCACAAGCAGTTTTTGCACTTGTCCAAGTCATTGAACCTGTTGAACGATAATATGAATGTCCGTTGTAATTTGTTTGTGATGTAAATCCGGCTAATGTTGGTGTTGTTCTTTTATACAACTTAACAGGTACATTTACTGCACCTGTTCCGTCAGCATTATAGATATAACCAGAATACGTAAAGGTTTGTGTCCTTCCAAAGAAAGACATAAAGAATAGTATTATAAATACTATTGACCTACAATCATTCTTGTACCACATGTTACTGTATAATTTAAAGCACTTGTTTTTAAATCCCAAGCACCACCTGCATTTATGTTAAACTTAAACTTTTTTGTTATTCTTACATTAGTACCAATACTTGGTAACATAACATAAGGTGATTTTAATACCACATCATTATAATAACTCACATAAGGGGCATAAACTAATAAATTCATTAGTTTAATATCAAACCTTTTACCTATTTTCATATCATACATAGCTCCACCAATAACCGCAGTTCCCAAAAATGATTCTTTATAAACTACACCATACGATGCTGTTGCCATGTAAAGTAGTTTAAGACTTTTTACTTTTTGTATTGAGAACATTTGACCAGCAGCTAAAGTACCATATAAAGATCTGTTACCTTCAAACCCTATTGTTAGTGTTCCTGATGTAAGTATAATTGATTTTGGTCTTACCCACGCATAAAATGATGTTATGTTGGGTCCTTTAAGTGCTGAGGTATAATCTGCCAATACCCCATAACTTCTTTTACCATCCCAACGTAAACTAGTGTATCCACCTGTTGCTTTAGCCCCAACTTTAACGTCTGAGTTTCTAAAATTAAACCCAACAAAGTCAGCACTTGCAACCACAGTTGGTTTTCCACCTTCTTTACTTGTTGGTGATGCTTTAACTGTTGTGGACGCACCACCTGTTATATTTGTTTTTCCTTCTTCTTTTGTTCCTTCGGTTGTGGGTTGTTCTTCTTGTGTTTCATTATTTCCTGAACCATTCCCACTATTCCCATTGTTACCAGACCCCCCAACAGTCCCGCTGCCACCATTATTGCCACTTGTTCCATTTTCAGTTGTTGTTTGATTGTTTATTTGTGTTTCAGATGTTTCCCCGTTTCCATTAGTTTCTGTAGTTCCCCCATTTGTTTGGGTTTCCGAGGTCTGAGTTTCCGATGTTTGATTTTGAGAACCAGATGTTTCACCATTGGTTCCATTAGTACCAGAACTACCACCGTTATTACCCCCTCCATTTACAGTCGTGTTAGTCGGTGTATTTCCATTTTCATTTGATCCACTTTGAGTTGTAGTTCCTCCTGCTTGTGTTGAATTTTCATTTCCAACATTTTGATTAGAGGTTCCATTTCCTCCGTTTGTACCAGTTTCATTTGTTCCAGAAGTGGTTGTACTTCCTTCATTAGTGTTACCTGTTCCATTTTGTTGATTTTGATTGTTATTGGTTGTGGAATTATTATTATTATTATTTCCACTTCCATTTTGGGAGTTATTCCCTTTTTTGTTATTGTTTCCTGAACCACCATTACCAATAGAAGAAACAGACCCACCCAAGATATTGGTGGACCCACTTGCCAAATCAGAAATACTGGATAATGAATTTAGAATTCCAATAACATTTAATGCTGAACTTTGGGTTACGTTTATTGCTGTTCCAACCCCAACTATTTCAGAGCAAGGACTATTTGTACCATATTGCGCAAATATGTTATTAGTCCAAGCATCAAATGTTCCGTTTGTGAAGTCGTTGTAACTGAATGAACCGATTTCTCCATAGTACGCAACGGTGACGTTTCCGTTGATTGGTACTACTATTGTTTTTAAATTACCCGTACAAGGGTCTGTGTAACTATAATTGTAAGATTGCGCGTTCAGGCCAAAGAACCCAAACACGCAATAAAACAATAGTATAATAACATTCAGTTTCAATTTTTAAATACGCCTTTAGTAATAAGTCTACTAACGACTCTTGACGATGCCGTTTCCAATGCTTTCTTGGTAGTAATACCTATTGTTGATTGATTGAATTTAACTTCGTCTGAAATATCCCCAAGTAATGAAGATGTTTTAACCGTACTCGCTTCACCAAGACCTGACCCTACAATCACTTGTCCTGTTTCAGCATCTACGAATTTTATTTGTAATCCTAGTCTTGTAGTTTGTGTTGTTGTTTGTTGTCCATTTACTTTTACAACTTCATCCTCAGACACGGAGAAGTCATACACTTCAATATAAACAAAATACTTAGCAAGTACTACATTACCTTTTACTTCTATTTTATTTGAAGAAATACCTTTGTCCGATGCTTTGTCTTGAGCAATCATTCTTTGTTTAATTTCTTCCTTTTCCTCTGTGAATACAAATCTATTTGTATATTCCAAATATTCAATCACAATGTTTGTTACACCAAGCCCAACTCTTTTATCTTTAAGTTCAGGATACATTTCGTATAACTCTTCATTGATACCGATTTTTAATAATTGAATTGGTACTTGTATTGTATCAGTATAATCGGCAACATCGTTTATAGATTGTTTCTTTTCAAATTCTGCTTGGTATACTTCTGTCTTAACAGTCCCAATACCCCCTCCGTTTTGAGGGGGCTGGGCTTGTGCTGTTTTACATCCAATCAATAAAAGTGGTAATATGTAAAGTATTCTTTTCATTACCCTTCTACTTCAGATGTTGGTTCTTCGTAAGATTCAATTGCTGGTTTTGCGGTATTATCTTCCTCATCCATCTTTTGAACTAACATTTTATCTCTATCTTCATTAGAGAACCAGAAGTCGATAACTTTGTTTAAGTTACCAACAAAAGCACCTAATAATAAAAGTAATAACTCTTTCCAAGACTCTTGTATTTCTGCTTTAAATAATACCGACATTACGATACCAAAAATAATAAAGAAGAAAGTTAATAAGATAATAAGAGTAATCTTCCATCTGTTTCCTTGCATTTGTTGTAACATGAAGTTAAATTTTTGGTCGTTCTCAACTTTTGTAAATTCTTGAGAACCGCCACCTAATAGATTTTTAAAAAATGACATTTTGTTTTTAATTTATTTGTTTATTACCAAGACTCTTCTTCAACCTTTTTTGGTTTTTCAGGTTGTGGTTGCGGTTGTTGTGCAGGTCTTTCAATAATTCTTTCACGAACTACACCACCACCGTTATTGTTCTCAGTTTTTTGTTTATTTTCTTGGTTTTGTTGAACATTAACGATAACAGGTGCCGCACCTCCAGATTGTTCTGTTTTTGTTTCTTCTTTTGGTTCTTCGTCACTTCCACCGAATAATAATGTACTAACCCATACACCACCACCAGCAATAACAGTTGTTAATGTACCGATGATTGTTTTTTTAAGACCTGACCATGTTCCGTCGTTTGTCTCTTGTGTTTGTTCTTCTGACATTTTTTGTTTTTATTTATTTGTTTATTGTTTTACAATTTTTTTAAATGAAGGGACTCCATTTTCAACTGTAAGTTTTACAACATACACACCTGGTTCTAATTGACCTAAGTCTTCCGTGTAGTTGTAAATTCCGTTAGGGATTTGTGTATCCAAAATCGTAACTAATTTTCTACCTACCATATCATATACTGATAGTGTTGCGTTTGTTGTCTCTTCTACTTTGAAAGTGATGGTAACTTCATCTTGGTAAGGGTTTGGATATACTTCCATATTATTACCATTTAGAATTTCTCCACCTTCCATTTTTAATACTTGAAGAATACCATTTGTAGGAGTTAAGGTTAGGTCTTTTGATGTTGTGTTTCCTGCAAATTTTCTTGTTGTATATAATGGGCTCGCTTCCCATAAGTTTTGTGGTTGTAACGCTAAGAATTGTAATGTTACCACGTTATCACCATCTTTTAGTGTGTTAGTGTTGTTAGTTGGGTCAAATCCCCCCCAATCTATTTCACTATCATTAGGATTGATGTATGTAATCCATTTCATTGCTCCTGCTGAAGAATTAACACCTTTGAACTCTAATAATGTATCGTTATATTCAAAACCAAATTGTAATGAGCTTAATTCAATACCATTTGTTTTAACCTTAACGGGTAATTCTACTAAATTACCCGCTTGTACTGAAATGTTTGGTACGTTTACCTCGATAGATTGTGTTGGGAAATCATACTCAACTTTAGTATCGATAACGTTATAGATTTGGTTTTGTAATCCAGGTGCTGGCCCAACTACAACTTCAATCGGAGTTACACGAGCCATGTGGTAACCTGTACCATTAGCATCACCAGGAACCATTACATAATATATCACTGAGTCAGGTTGACCTGGTAGGATATCAAATGTAAAGTTAGTAACACCTGCGATACTTGATATATAGTTAGTTGCCGAACCGTTGATTGTTGTGTACTCAGAAGCCGTGAAGAATTTAACATCTTTTGTGTTGTTAGGCCATTGTGTAAATCTACCTGATACTCTACCAAATACACCCCATACATCGGATATTGTTGTGTTATTTGAACCGTTAACATCTGCAGTATAGTAATCAAATCCTGTCATAGTTCCGTTACCTAATACCCACTGATTGATTAATTGAGCATCCGTAGATGAAATAATGTTACCTACACCCATCGTATCACCTTGAATTGCCAATCTAACATCCCAATAAGTTGTATCTAATGGTACTGAAATGTTGAAATCTCCGTTAATATCTGTGACATAAGAAGAGTGTTGTGTCCAAGTGTTCCCACCGAATGGTCTTCTTTCTAAAGCTAAGTTTAGATATTTTGCCGGTGTACCGGTCACGTTAGTAAATGTTCCGTGATATGCAAAGTTTACAGGAGTAAATACACCGCCATAATTATGAACACTAAGTGTTGTATCCATACCATCTTGTTTAGCAGCATAAGATGTAAATGACTGAGGTCCCGTCCAAGTTAAATTAGATATTGACGCCAAGTTATTGAAAGTCGCTGCCGGTGCATGTGTGAATGTAATTAAGAATCTTTCACCATTTGGGATTGTGTATGTCGCACTTGGTCCTGTATAACTTAAAGTAACAGTAATGTAACCATTTGTAGTGTTAGTTATGGACTGAAGGTCTAAGTTAGTTGTTGACCCGATAAGTGAAACTGTTGCGTTTGTAAATGCAACATTGTCATAGAATACTCTAAACTGAACCCCCGCAAATTTTGTAAGAGTTGTGTTCTGTAAAGTAATTTTTGCTTGGGTTGTTCCCTGAGCAGTTGTCCCAACTTGATATTGGGATGCGATGATACCCCACAAACCGTTTGCTGGTGCTGCGGGTACTTGAGCTTTACCGATGAACGGTAATAAAAATACTAGAGACACTAGTATCCTTTTTAAATAAGACATGTTTTTTTTAGTTTAGGTTTAGTTGATATTGATAAATATATCCTTAACCTCAAACTGAATAAAAAAAATAATGTTAATGAACAAAAAATCCCTCTATTGGGGAGGGAGTTTAAATTATTATTTTTGGTCTTTCCATTGCCAACCTAAAAATAGTTTGGTAAAGATCCTATGAATCAATTTTGGTTTTTCTTCAAAAAATACGTAAAAACTTTTTCCAATTTTATATGA
>Ga0315901_10011163_pt1 | contig 10133 bp, 7 predicted proteins | sample LakEriMetagenome_10_FD_203761 | JGI IMG/M metagenome (GOLD analysis project Ga0315901, IMG submission 203761) | Freshwater fungal communities from buoy surface, Lake Erie, Ohio, United States - Buoy 2 MA116 | ecosystem: Environmental > Aquatic > Freshwater > Lake | place: USA: Lake Erie, Ohio... | reverse complement strand
TTTCATCAAGAGTGAGTAAACTCCCCTGATAACTGGAGACGTCGCATAGCCCGGTCTAGTGCGCCTCACTGCTAATGAGGTTTTCCCGAAAGGGAATCGGAGGTTCAAATCCTCTCGTCTCCGCGTAGGGTAACTAAACCAAGTCTGAAAGGTTGTCTGGTGAGAGTAGGCATAACAGGTGGTGCCGGCTTTATTGGTTCCAATCTTGCCCAGCACCTAGTTAAGTCTGGTTTCTCAGTTTCCATTCTAGACAATCTCGAAACAGGGTTTTTATCTAACCTTGAAGGCGTAAACACGAATTTTGTCAAAGCCGATTTGAAGAATTTATATGAAGTAGATAGTTTTTTCCAAAGAGAAGAAATAGAATATTGCATACATTTAGGTGCACTTGGCTCAGTGCCTCGCTCCATAGTTAATCCCAGGGCTAGCTTTGAAGCAAACGCAATTGCCACTCTGAATGTCTTGGAGTCGGTAAAAAAAAGATCAATTCCCATAATCTTCTCATCATCATCGTCTATTTATGGGAAAAATCCTAAACTTCCAAAGATAGAAAAAGACTGGCTTTCACCCATATCTCCGTACGCAGCTTCTAAGTTAGCTGCAGAAGCAATGGCCTTGGCATTTCGAGAGTCATACGGAATTACAACCCTGGTCTACCGTTTATTTAATGTCTACGGACCTAGACAAAACCCAGACAGTTTATACGCGGCAGTTATACCAAAGTGGATCTTTGCAGCATTCAAAGGAGAGCCCCTTGTTGTTTATGGCGATGGAGAACAAAAAAGAGATTTCACTTTTGTAGAAGATGTTATTCAGATTTTAACTAAATCAATAAGAGAAAGGCATGATGCAGACTATCCAGTCAATATGGCATTTGGAAATCCTGTAACGCTTAATGAGATTCTTGGGATTTTCAAGTCATATTTCGGAGGGATAAAAGTTGAATATAAAGAGATGAGGAAAGGCGACATTCGAAATTCAGAATCAAACCCGGCAACTTTAAATAACTTGCATGATAACCAGATTAATAAGACATCCTTAGACGTCGGTTTAGTTGCTACCTTTGAATGGTTTAAAAGGCAGTACACTTTTTGAGGAAAATATGCTGTTTAAAATTGCAATAATCGGTGCTGGCCCTGCCGGCTACTTCGCTGCCCAAGCCTTGCAGAGCGCAGAGATCGACGGGAAAACGTTTTCAATAGATATGATTGAAAAACTTCCAACACCTTGGGGCTTGGTGCGAAGCGGTGTGGCTCCAGATCATCCAAAGATTAAGAGCGTCTCTAAAGTATTTGAAAAGATTGCCACCCAAGAGGGTTTTAGATTGATTGGAAATGTTGAATTAGGCAGAGATATTTCTTTAAAAGAGCTAGAAGAATTGTATGACGCAGTAATAATCGCTACTGGTTCAACGGTCGGAAGAAAACTTGGCATTCCAGGAGAAGAGCTAGCAAACTCAATATCAGCTGCTGATTTTGTTCCTTGGTATAACGCCCATCCTGAATATAAGAACGTAGAGGTAGATTTTAGTAACCGGGCAGCAGTTGTTATTGGCGCAGGAAATGTTGCAATTGATGTGGCAAGAATGCTAGCCCTTAATCCAAAAGAGCTAGACCCAACAGATACTGCTCAATACGCTCTGGATAAATTACATAACTCTGCAATCAGAGAGGTACATTTATTTGGAAGACGTGGGGCCGAACATGCGGCCTTTACCTCACCTGAACTTCGAGAACTACCAAAACTTGAATACACCGATGTTTTTATTGATGAAAATGAGATAAGCGCAGCTCAACAGAGAGCTAGTAGCGCAGGTGAAATACCAAAAGATATAAAGACAAATCTTGAGGCGATGGCTGCTATCGCTACTGCTGATAAAAAGGGAGTAGATCGCAAACTCTCGCTTCATTTCTTAGCTACTCCTCTTGAAATAAAAGGGAAGGATAGAGTTGAGGAGATCGTCTTTAGCGTTAATGAGGTCAAAGATGGGCAAGTAGTTCCAACCGGAAAGACTTACTCAATTAAGTGCGGATTAGTTATTAGCGCGATTGGCTATCGATGCCTAGAACTGCCTGGGCTTGTCTATGAGAGTGGAAAGATTAAAAATACCGATGGCCGTATCGGTTCGAGCAATACCTATGTTGTTGGCTGGGCTAAGAGAGGCCCAACAGGCGTAATTGGAACAAATAAAAGCGATTCATCTGAGGTTATTCAGTTACTTATTTCAAATCTTAAAACTCCAAAAAACAGTCGAGATCTTCTTGAGATATTAAGCGCTAGGAATATCACCTATATTTCACAAAAAGGCTGGGAGCAGATAAATAACGCTGAGATATCAGCTGGCGAAGCCCTTGGAAAACCTCGCGTGAAAATTACTGATATACAAGAAATGCTAGGCTTCGCAGGCTAATTGCGCCCGTAGCTCAACGGATAGAGCATCTGACTACGGATCAGAAGGTTTGGGGTTCGAATCCCTACGGGCGCGCTTTACCTACTTCTTTTTATAGCCAGATGGACACTTGGGCTTAATCGCACTTACTTTCTTTACTGTCTTGCCTTTAACACAAGTGATAGTTACTTTCTTTTTGGCCGCTTCTGCTTTGGCTCTGGCCTCTGCTTCTTGCTTAGCTTTCAGTTCTGCGGCAGCTTTAGCCTCCGCCTCAGCTCTGGCTAACGCTTCTGCCTGCGCTTCAGTGCTAACAAGTGACTGAAATTGATTTCCTGCAACATTCCATTGACCATCAACCCAGAAGCGCCATCGAAGCAATCTAATTTGTTCACTATTTTTGATACTGACAATGGTCCAGGGTCGCACAGGATGACTATTCGGGCAAGAAGGAATTACATCCCAACCTTTAGGTAGGGCTAATGAAAGCCAAGTACCTTCAGTTAAAACTTGCAACTCAGCATTTATTCCAACTGAGTGGCAATACTGTGAATCGATATAAAAGGTATTTGCAAGAATAGCTTCCTGACGCTCCTTTAAGAGTTGTGCTTCTGCCTCTTGCTTAGCTTTCAGTTCTGCAGCAGCTCTCTCTTCAGCATCCTTTTGCTTTTGAACTTCAATTTCGCGAAGTTTAATTTCCTCTGTCAGAAAGGCCTTGTACTCCGCGTCTAAAGCGGGGATAAAGGGCCACAAAACTGTCACAGAAGCGTTCCCTTGATCGCTAGTACCTCGCGCAGCTTTATCCCAATCACCTCCTGCAAATATTGTTCCAAGGTACAAAATCTCATCACCTTTTTTCATCAGAAGGGGACTACCTGAATCTCCTGGACATACCGATTTTCCTGATGGATACGTGACATAAAGAAATCGATCACGTATTGGAATGTGCTTTAGCTGGATATTTGTCCCGATAATTCCCTCGGCAAGATAAGGCTTACCATCGTTACCTGTGATTTTTCCATCTGACCCACCAATGCAACCGTATCCTAAATGAAATCCTTGTCCAACGCCTTGGCGATAGTTTTCGATTTCATCGCGATTTGCTGCACGAGTTACAGATGGGCCATCCAATTCTTTCTCTAGGAATAAGAAGGCTATGTCGTTCACCTGAGTTTCCATCAAACCAACTTCTGGCTGCCAGCGATTGAAATATTCCGGGTCGGTCCAAATCCGCGAAACCCTGACTTTTGATATTTTAACTTCTTGGGTTCGCCAATCTACCCCGGTTTGAGAAACATAAAAGTCTGTTAATGGCCTTCGCAGTTCAGGAGCTCTAGCACCCTCTTTAATAACACAGTGGGCCGCGGTAACTACTACTCGAGGTCGCAAATAAGCACCTGTACAAAATCCTTGTGGCTCTCTGTCGCCAAATAAGATGGTTATAACAAAGTTTGATCCGACTACCGCAGTTCCATTAATGATTGAATTTGCTGGAAAAGTCGAAGTTAGTGCAAAAAGTATTGCTATGAGCGCCACTCTGATTATCACACAGAAACGCTATCGCGACTTGCAGAAAATAGGAAAAGGGCATTAATAAAACTGATTGATTTATTGTTTTTTGAATCTAGGTATTCTATTCGCTGCGCATCCGGCACTGCGTTGCTAATAAGTAACGCGGGGTCCCCGCTTTTTAGTCCTTGTAATTCCTAGAGTAATAACTCATAATCTGACTAGACATACGGATAGAGCATCTGGTCCTCTGACTGCCTCAAAGCACGTCAGAGAGTTAGTGAATTCCTAGATGACCGAAGGGCCTAGGAATTTACAAGCTACGGTTCAGAAGGTTTGGGGTTCGAATCCCTACGGGCGCGCAAGACGCTTAATTCCAGCTAAATATCACTATTTGTCTTCACAGAATATAAGAGCCTTTCCGGCATTGCTTAGTTGGCAATTCTTTGGCCCAAAATACCTGATTGCCAAAACTGACATTGAGCGCTTCTTGTCTGCCACTGCTCCTCTCCCAATGTACCAGTCAGAAAAATTTTGCCCATATGCAAATCCTCCAGGAGGTTCAGTTTTCAGCGCTTCACTTGAACTCCAAAAGTATTTTTCAGATCTATCAAAGGCTGCTTTAAACAAGGGTCTTATATCGCCAGTTTTCAAACATAGCGCTTCGCCGTTGACATCCTGGTACCGGATAAATTTACAAATCTCATTTAGTTCATATAACGAAGGCAGAAACCAATCATCAAATCCACCATACTTAAACCCAATTGCGACCTTTGCGGCGCCATAAGAACAAGCCGCATCAATTAGTTCGGTATTTGCTTTACCTGTTCCAATCCGCGTACCAATCTTTGTTTGAAGAAGAGTGCTCGCACTTTCAAATAGTGGTAGACGACTTTCGTCACACCAGGGAGTGGATCTTTGAGTATCAATAACTTCGATATATCGCCCCCACTCAGTTGGCTCTGGCGCTACATAGAATATGAATCCACCCGCAGGTCCAATTTCACCTCTTTTGCAGTCTCCTAAGTTTTTGCAAAACTTCAATGCATCGCGGTCGGCAAGTTTTCTAGCTAAAGCGTTATCAAGATCTTCTTTATCTCGGATTGCTTTTGCTTCTGCCTCTTTTATTCTCTTCTCATATTCTAATTGTGTTTGTCGAGCTCTGGAGATAGCATCTTGAATATCATTTGCGCCCGCTAAAGGCATTACAGAGGCGCACATTACGAATGAGAGGGATAACTGGAATGTGATTAATCTCTTCACGAGGGAAAAACTATCATCGGAAAGGGAAAAAAAGTGTATGGTCGTAGATTGCAAGTACGTGTCATCAATTTTTGTGATTTTGTTTTACGCGGGCATTCTAAATTAACCCATACATCTGGCACTGCGTTGCTAATAAGTAACGCGGGGTCCCCGCTTTTTAGTCCTTGTAATTCCTAGAGTAATAACTCATAATCTGACTAGACATACGGATAGAGCATCTGGTCCTCTGACTGCCTCAAAGCACGTCAGAGAGTTAGTGAATTCCTAGATGACCGAAGGGCCTAGGAATTTACAAGCTACGGTTCAGAAGGTTTGGGGTTCGAATCCCTACGGGCGCGCAAGACGCTTAGTTTGGATTCAATACCGCTATCAAAACAGCTTGTAGCTGTCTGATGCCTTATCAGTATGTCCCAAGAGAAAAGGGATTGCTGTGTTAGTTAATGAATGGGCTACCAAACTCTGGCCGTTATTGGATGTAACTAAGAAAACAAGATACAACTACTCAAGACTCTATGAACGCTACCTAAAGCCTGTAATTGGCCATAGAGACCTTGATGAGAATGTTAGACAGGAATTTACAGCTCCATCTCTTAACACTGCCACTGCAGACTTCTAGGCATTGTTTAATGGTTACTAAAACTACTTGGAGAGAGGCTTTGAACTATGGGGTGTGCCGGAACAACCCCACAATATATGAAAGTAAATACCAATCATCGAGTCCTCCACCACAAAAGACACTAGCTATGCCTCTTGCCTCGCTGCTACAAGCAGTTAACATTGACTTTGCATTAGCCTTTGCTCAACAGTATTCAATTCTTCCAAGTAGCGTACGTCAGCCCAAATTTGAAGACAGCAATCTAAATATGGACAGAATTTATAAATTACTAGTTAAAAGGCTCGACTTAGATTCTCTGACCATTAATCAATGCGTAGACCAAGAAAATAAATACAGGCGAAGTGTAAATCAATAAAACGTAATTTGATAATGGGATAGAAGATCTAGTGTACTAAAAAGCTAAAATCTCCTTATACTGTCCAATTTAGGATAAAGAGTTTTGTGTTAACTATCGAATCTGTAGCACATAGTGTGAGATAGAGCTTGATTTAGATTTACTTCATTGAATGATTAGGTTAAAGACAATTAACTCAAAACTATAAACACATTACTTAAAAAACATCCTTAAATTTCTGCCGATTCAACTTCACTTAATTGCATTTAGAATCAAAATTACTTCAGAGACCAATTCAGCCTTAGACGTCGAAGAATCAATAGTAATTCGAAAATGATTTATACCCTTTACTGTACATATCCATTTAATTGCATCTAAACCTCTCCAGAAGTTATCAAAGACAATTTCTATGCAATTTTGGATGTTATTAACCCACGCTATGTTAGCAAGGCCTCCCCCATGGAAACCAATAATGGTTACGGTATTGGTTAACAGAGCAATTAGATCAACTAGCTTCAAGTGCTCGGGGTTAATAGATACAAAATTGTCAAGAAGAAAAAGGTCAGAATTAGAAATATCTAGTGAACGCCCCTTCTCATCTAGAGTGCCCCGTTGTAAAAAAGTTATTGTGGACAGTTTGGCTTTATTATTGGATTGGTCAATCTTTAAACCTAATTCAGTTAATAGCCCCAAATCAGATGGATGCGCCAGGGCCTTTTCATGTCCTCTCTCAGCAAAGTGTACGATATTGCTAGCAACGTAAGTTTCGCTCAAAATATATTTAGAATCTAATGCTCGCAGGACTTCACAAGATCGGTGTGAAAGTTTGCCGCCGGTAATAAAGACAGACTTCGGAAAATTCTTATGAACTCTCAAATAAGCAGGCAAATCTTCAATTAACCAATGATAATATCCATTGGCGCTAGGAAATGGGGAAATGGCAAATGTTTGTGTGTCGAAACTAAGTGCCCCTAGTGATTTGCGACGATAAGTGCTGTCTCGATTTCTGAGACGGAGAAAAGATATCGATGGATCCCATGAGCTACTCTCAGCAATGAGAGTAAATTCATTTGTTAGGGCCTTCACAAAGACTTGACCAGTGAGTGGATCAATAATTGCATTACGAACCTCAAAAATATTTCTAGAACTGAAACCGTGAGATAAGTCAATTAAAGTGGGGGAAGGATCACTGAAAACTATCGCTTCGTAGTCCTGAATTACTTTAACTTCACTTTCAAACAAAGAAGTAAAATTAAAAAAAATCCTTCTAAGGTATACAAAGGAATTGCTTTTCTTTGAAAATAAACTGTTAATTGCACGGCAAACAAGAACTTTGAACCTTACAAACATCACACCAGATTATAGCATTCAAGTAACAGTAAATCCTAGAACCATTGATTTAACTTCGAAGTTTCTTAACTTTGATGTTAGGAAAAAAATCTTAGATCCAAAGTATGTAAGTCTCAATTAGAGCGAATCTACCAAAAACCTTTAATCAAGGTGTAGTAGCATGGTAAAAATATAGTATGACAAGCAGAGTAAAATACGTTAGAAAATTTGCCGGATACTCTTAACTCACAAGTTGTTGCATGCTAACAAATGAAGCCAGCATGTCTAGAGTTAAGATTTTGACCGAGTAATCCTATTATTCTATGTATAAGGGCTCGACTGATTTATTGGCAGTAGATAAACAAAAAACGCATGTGGTGGATGGACTATCGTGAAGTGCATCAGTAACTTAGTTATAACACGGTTATCAATAGGTTTAGTAAGTCACATCATAGAGATTTAAATGATTGGAGGTCGAAATCGTATAAGGGTGTTGTATAACAAACTCGCAGTGAAATAAAGGGGCGTTTTGTAATGTTTTGTTAACATTAACATAGTGGATATCTATGGAAACCCCTAGCTTCATTCTCGGCTCTAGTCCTTTTCTTAAAAAATCCTTTGCTTCTTCCTGCATCTGATAGGCTAATAAATCTCGGAGCAGCAAAGAACGAGAGGTGCAGAAAAATTAAGGTTTTTTTTGTCAAATTCAAGTCGTTATTTAGCCCTCCTGATCTCACTTGTTATCCTTATTTTTTGGGCAGAAAAATAAAATTAAGTGAAAAGCAAAAACCTGAGGATAAGTCGAAATACTCCGTTTTCTACTTCTTGAAAGACAAAGAAATCTCTTTGAATCCGCCTAAATTTTTCCTTCTTTTCTTCCGAAGCGCAATAAGGGCTAATCCAGATAAGGCTCCAGTTACTATAACACGAAAAGACAACTCTTATTCCTACAACAAAAATGTGTTTGGTAAGAAATTACTTGTTATATACGTAGATGGGCTTTCTTCTTTTATTAATCAAAAGTCTAATATGATGAGTAAATTAATGCCAAATACAAACACTTTTTTTCACAACGCAACTATTTTTGAAAATTACTACGGAACAGGCGAATGGACACTTCCAAATTATGCATCTCTAATGACAGGAAAATTACAAAATTCACACGGCTTTATTTTTTCTTCTAAGAAGCGAAGCAGGTTAAAATATAGCGCAAAATTCCCACTCTTGCACGAGTATCTAGAGGAAATAGGCTTAAATACAAATGTAATAAGTGCGGTACCGTATGTGAACCCAAATTTTGGATTTCACCATGGAACAGAGAATTTTCTATACGCTAAGAATTTGAACGCGAAGGGGATAATAGAATGGTACGAATATTTTGAGAAAAAGCATGAACGCAACAATGTAACCTGGCTTCATTTCATGGATATACATCACAAATTGCGCGGATCAGACGGTGCTAGTTCTGATTCAAATGCGGAGTTGGTAAATGAGCTAGTAACTCAATTTAGATTTGCCAAAGAAGATGCACAAAACTTTATATCTCGTGCCAGAAATTTGGATTCAAATTTAGAGAGATTATTCAGCTTGGACTTCACTCATAAATACGAAAATGTCATTTTGGTGTCTGATCATGGCTCCACCAGGCTTAATAAGGAATGGGAAAAGTGTCTCGATGATGCAAGAACTAAGACAACCCTGATTACAAGAAACAAGAGGCAAAATGGCCAAATTTATGTAGGAGACTTGGTTAACCACTTGTCTTTCCCAAAAATTGTGATGGAGTTGCTAGGGATTGAACACTCAAAAATACAACCAAAATTGCACGAAAAAGCTCTTTTAATACAGGCTATATATGAAGGAAAGCGCTACCGAGCAAGATTCAGGGATAAGAAGGTTGACATAGATTTTGTAGGTTCATTTGTCGGCAAAAAAAGACCATTCATACAAGAAAACGATGTATATAAGTTAATTAGTGATCCGAAGCTTAACCATTTAAGTCGCATTCATAAAAACGAGATAGTAAATGAACTTTTAGGTAATTCAAAGACAGTGTCATAGAGAAACCTCCAAATCTCAATGTTACTCCACAAAAATGTTATTTTGTCTAATGACTCAAGAATCATCTCTTACAAGATAAAACGGTTTCCTGCTTCTTGGTTTAGTTTAATAACAAAGCATCATATCCTCTTACTTGCTCAAAGCACTTCAAAGGATTGGTCCATTTCTAGATGCTTGAGAGGCCAAGGAGTTCGCATGCTACAGATCAGAGGGTTTGGGGTTCGAATCCCTACCGGCGCTCAAGATATATTTCTTTATAGCATCAGTTGACCAAAGTGCCCATAGAACTAAGAGCGGTTGAAATAACAGCCTTATCGCTCGCTTTCGATTGGTATCTAAACCAAAGGCGTCGATGCCATCAACATACTGACGGATATTTCCAGGGAAAATGAGAATGAAAAAGATAGCTGAGGCTAATCCAACTTCTCTGCGAAATTTCCACAAAGTAAGCAATGAAATACCAAGGGCTATCTCAACATAGCCCGAGGCAAGTACTACAAAATCTGGTTCAAGACCTAACCAAGGAGGAACTTGAGCTTGGAACTCTAATCTTTGCGTTGTTAGATGTAGCGTTCCGGTATAGATAAGAGTTATTCCAAGAAGAACTTGCAGAAGTTTTCTAAGCAGATCTACTA
>Ga0315901_10011160_pt1 | contig 10135 bp, 8 predicted proteins | sample LakEriMetagenome_10_FD_203761 | JGI IMG/M metagenome (GOLD analysis project Ga0315901, IMG submission 203761) | Freshwater fungal communities from buoy surface, Lake Erie, Ohio, United States - Buoy 2 MA116 | ecosystem: Environmental > Aquatic > Freshwater > Lake | place: USA: Lake Erie, Ohio... | reverse complement strand
CATCTCACGGGCTATCGTCCCGAAGATGGTTTGTTTGGCTGAAAGCGGATTGAGGAACTTGTGCGCCTCTTCAATAGTTATGACAAGTTGCGGTGGTTTTTGGGATGGGTCCTTGCTGGTCAGATACGCCTCGGTGCGTTCGCGCCAGCGTTGGTGGATTTTGCGCGTAATAATATTGGCCACGAGCATATAGTCAATCGCATTATCAAAGCGACCAAATTCGAGTACCACATGTTTTTTGGCCATCAGCTCGTCAATCAGCGTATTGATGACCGATCCATTGACATGATCGCGTACGTACTCGCGCCGACGGAGCGACTCGAGCTTGCGTTTGAGGGCACTCAGCGAGCCGTAGTGCGTACCAGTCGTATCGGCAAACTTTTGGAGCTCCTCGGGTGTCCAGTCGAGCAGCGTCCGTAGCCATTTGTCGTGATGTTGATCGACCAAGCGATAGGCTGATTCAGCAGCAGTGGCATTCAAGTTGAGCTCATGCTGAATGAGCAAGACATCGTCGACCTCGATCTCGTTGAGGCCAATCAACACCTCGTGGTCGTAGCTCGAGCCACGACGGTTTGATGAGGCGGCGTCGAGGGTATAGATGCGCACACTCGCACCGAATATTTTGCGCAGGCCTTTGACAAAACCACCGCCCTCAGAGGTGGCGTCGTTGCCGTACTCGGAGTGCATATCAAAAATCAGATTGGCAGCCACACCCGATTTAATCGTACCGCTTAGCAACAAGCGCGTCAGAAAGCTCTTGCCCGTGCCGCTTTTGCCAAACACGCCGTTTGAACGCTCAACCAAGCGATGCAAATCAATGCAGACGGGGACGTCCATGTCAAGCGGCCGGCCAATCTCAAAGTGGGTGGCATCCTCGCTACCAAACACACGAGTAAAGTCGCCTTCGTTGGCCTCGTAGACCGGCGAAAAATGGGCCGGGATGGTTTTGACGGGGAGCATACCCTCGTTGACATCACGGGGGAGCATCAGCGATGGACGCAAATCAATGGTGCCGTAGGTGGTAGTGCCGGCAAGGACCTCTTGCATGAATGGGTCGTCGCTGGGGGGATCAAGCAGGACGCCAGGGGATGTGGCCGCTAATTCGACATCCGTCAACATGGCAAAAAACTCGTGCTGACGCCCCTCGACCAACAAAAACTGGCCGACGCGCAAAGACTCAATGGCTTGACTGCCATCAATGCGGGCTGTGAGGCCATCAGTGAGTGATCCACTGACAATCACACCTAGTCGTGAACGTTGCGGCATAACATGCGTCCTTTTGTGTAGGGCAATTGCGACGTTACTTGCATTATACCGTAGCAGGATAAAAGAGGAGTGGGTGGGAGCGAAGCTCACCACCCACCATGTGTGGAAACCGGGTTGCCCCGGGAGGTTTAGGGGGCGACGTGAAGCGGTATATCGTTGCCGATATTGTGATGACCGTCGCAATCACCACCTGATGTCCTAACTATACCACGCCAAATCCCCCCAAACATAAGAAAATCATAAGAGTAATCTGATAATTGGATGCGAATTAGGCAATCCAATCATCAATTTGCTTACATTTACTCGTGATAATCGAACCCGGCAATCATCCCATGCTCAATCTCGTGGCGTAACCAAATGTCGAGAATCTGCCCAGAGATGGCAGTCGGTGGTGGGGTGGCTGGCATGGCATCACGGCTAAACCAGCGCCCATCAGCAAGCTCCTCAGCATCGATTTGGATGTCGCCGCCTTTGTACTTGGCCAAGAATCCAACCATGACCTGATGGGGGAACGGCCAATTTTGGCTGCCGACATAGCGAATCTGGTGCACCTGCACGCCGACCTCCTCGAGCACCTCACGGACCACACACGCCTCAAAACTTTCACCCGGCTCCACGAAGCCAGCCACAAGGCTATACCGATTGCCCCAGCCTGTTTTGGTGGTCAACAAGACACGATCCGGACCATCATGGATGAGCACAATAATGGCAGGGCTGACAGGCGGGAATATCTCGAATGCACACGGGTCACAGCGATAGCCCCAGTTGTTATCGATGGCACGATATGGCTGGCCACAACGCGTACAAAATCGATGGAGCATGCGGAACTCGACAAGTTGTTTGGCATAACTGGCCGCTGCGACCACCTCAGGAGCAACACCTGGGTGATTCATCAGGGTGCGCAAATTAATCGCCTGCAAGCCCTCAGAGAGCTCGCAATCGGGGTCAACTGCGGCGGCATGTACGGCCAAGTCGCCTTGTGTACCCAAAGGGAAGTGTTGGGCAATCGTGATGCTATGCGGGCCGTGTGGATCACCAGCGAGAGGCGTGGATGGGGCGTTTACGTCAACCACCAACTCCTCGCCGCGCATCACATACCACACATGAGTCTTCCCTTGGGGACGTTTGGGCGGATACGTCCGAATGAATGGCTCCATCGATGACCTCTTTGTCTACTAAACGCTACTATCGTCTCCAGGACGATTGAACCAACGAAAGAAGATGACCGTCAAAACGGCAAAATAAATCAAGCCTCCGAACAGCCACATGATGAGCCCGGCTAACTCTTGATCGGCTTGGGCCGTCATGCCCCACGGACGCGCCACGCCCTCGTAGGCTGGATAGACCACAAAGCCGGCGAAGGTCAGCAACGCACCAATGATAGTTGGCGGAATCGACATGAAGAAGAGATAGATCATCAGTGCGCCGGGTGTTGAGCGCGGTAGTTGTGGGAGCTGGCTATACACAGGCCACCACGACAAAAATGCGCCTACGATGAACATGACATGCTCGAGCACGTGTACATTTTGGTCGCGTACGGCCAAATCATAATTTGCAGGAACATGCCAGCCGATCAAAATCGCGTTCGAAATCACTAACACGGCGACCGGATTAAAAATTGCTTGCGCAATCGCTAACACGCTACCGTTGCGAAACAAGACGCTACCGAGCGAGGCCGGAATACTCCCAATCAACAAAATCGCCACTGGAATCATCAAGATTAGGTGTTGCACCATGTGCATTGACAATGAGACAAGTGAAAGGGTATCAATGGGTGATACGAGTGCGACAATCATCAAGACCATCGCCAACAAAAAGCGATTCCGCTCGACCTGCGTGGCCGGTTCCAATTGCCAGCGTCGCAATAAAGGACCAGTAATGAGAAAATAGCCAGCAGTAAGAAGCGTCAAGGCCATAATCAGGCCAGGTTCGAAGTTCCAGGCATATACATTCATCACAGTACCTCAAAAGATTATCCCTCTTTATCTTACAACATCCAGCCTGACCACAAACAAAAAACCGCCACAGGACTAAGCCTGTGGCGGAATACCATGTGTGATTTAACCAGCAATGCCAACATGCCCTGAGAAGAGCGTCAACATCACCAACACTAATGAGACTGCCAACAAAAACGGCACAACAAACAAGAACTGAAAGATCTTGAAATCACCTTTGATGTGCATGAAGTACAACACCACACCCACGCCCTTTGCAATCATCAACACAATCAGTATTGCCAAGAAGAGTTCGTGTGAGAACAAGTCTTGCACCAAGAAGATGGCAACCTCGATTGCAGTCACAACTGCAAGAACAAGACCGACCAACCAATAGAAGCGCGTGCTATGCTCAGTGTGAGCCTCGTGATGCTCTACATGCGTGTCATGATCTGCCATGTCACCCTCCTACATCAAATAGACAATGGTGAAGATTGCCACCCACACCAAGTCAACGAAGTGCCAGTAGAGTCCACCCAATTCAATATCCATTGGGTTCTCTGGTGAATCAGGGAACTTGTTGACTTTGACATACACAGCAATCAACCAGATGATACCGATGGTAACGTGTAAGCCGTGAAAGCCGGTCATCACGAAGAATGTCACGCCAAACAAACTGGGGACGATGGCTGCCGGATGACCATGATCTTCACCCAATTTTAGAATGGAAGGATCAAGGTTGAGCGACGACAACATGGTGAACACCTCGTCACTGATTTGCAGTGAATACGATGGTGCCAGCTTGAGGCCGACATGGTACAGGTGCATAAACTCATACACCTGACCACCAACAAATGACGCACCAAGTAAGATGGTGGCCATCTGCCAGAAGCGGAACTTCTTCCAGTCACGGGCTTTTGAGGCAGCAAGCGCTAACACCATGGTCAGCGAGCTGGCGAGCAACAATGACGCCAAAAGAGTGGTTAACTCGATACCGAGATAGTTGAGACGTGGGTCAAGCTCTTTGAGGATACCTGCGCCGTTCAAAACCTCTTTGGTACGTGCATAGAAAATCAAATGGGTCACAATCAACGTCGCAAAGAATAAGGTCTCAGAACCGATGAAGGCCCAAAGTCCCAATTTGCGGCTATCCACACCCATCGAACCGACAAGGGGCTTTTGACCGGCCTCGCCCTGGTGTGCATGACTTGCAGAACTACTCATGAATCCTCCTCATCAGGCGCGGCAATTCGAGATTACCGCGCCGTCAATGCTTTCTAGTGGTGATGCCCCATGTACGGCGAGTCCTTACGTGAGTCAATGACCCAACCACGGATGGCCACAAAGACCATCACGGCGCCAATGGCGATGAAGCCAAGAGCGGCAACACGCGTGGGCAAGCCCAAGATTGCTTGGTTGATGTAGATGAACCCGAGTGAGGCAATCGTCAAACCACCAGCCAAAACCATTGGGCTAAAGGTCATGCTGGGCATGTGGATATCCTTGGCGCCCGGCGTGTTCTCGTCGGTGTACTCGTACCGCACTGGTGATGGCTTGCTGGCAGGACCGTGATCATCACCGGCAGCGTGTGGGTACTTAGCGTCCCACAATGGGCGACGGCTGGTCACCACTGGAGTATGAAGGAAGTTGTATGACGGTGGTGGTGAAGGAATCGTCCATTCCAAGGTGGCAGCATCCCATGGGTCGTTACTAGCGACCGCACCGTTGCGCAAGCTCTTGAAAACGTTATAAATGAACATCAAAACTGAGAAGGCCAGCAAGAAGGTGCCAATCGTCTCAATTAGGTTCCAAATCTCCCAACCCATGCCAGCCTCGTAGGTGTAGATACGACGTGGCATACCCTCAGTCCCCACAATATGCATGGGGAAGAAGGTCAGATTGAACGAGACAAGCATCAACCAGAACTGAAGCTTACCCAACTTTTCGTCGAGCATGCGGCCAGTCATCTTGGGGAACCAGTAAAAGGCACCCGAGAAGAGACCCAAGATCGAACCACCGAAGAGCACATAGTGCAAGTGGGCGACGACGTAGTATGAGTCGGTCTGCTGCAAGTCAATCGGTGGTGAGGCCAACGTGATACCGCTGATACCACCAATAATAAACATTGAGATGAAGCCAATCGCATACAGCATAGCCGTAGTCAGGCGTACATCACCACCCCACATCGTGGCAATCCAGTTGAAGATTTTGACGCCAGTGGGGATAGCGATAACCATGCTGGCACCAGCGAAGAAGGCATTGGCCATCGGGCCAAGACCGACACCGAACATGTGGTGTGCCCACACGATGAATCCCAAGAAACCGATGGCCACACCCGAGTAGGCCACAAAGGCATACCCGAAGATCGGCTTACGTGAGAACGTGGGTAATACCTCTGAGATCATACCCATGACCGGCAAGATCAAGATGTAGACCTCAGGGTGACCGAAGAACCAGAACAAGTGTTGCCACAACACGGCGTCACCACCCAAGGCTGGGTTGAAGAACGCTGCGCCAAATTGACGGTCAAACAAAAGCTGGATCGATGCAACCGTGAAGGTGGGGAAGGCGAAGATGATGATGAAGCTGACGACCAAGTTCATCCACACAAACAACGGCATGCGGTTGAGGGTCATCCCTGGTGCGCGCATGTTAAGCACGGTGACGATGAAGTTCAGCGCGCCGGCAATCGAGGCCACACCAGTCAAGCCAAGGACGAGAATCCAGTAGTCCATACCGGCAGTGGGCGAGTAACGGGTCATGGTGAGTGGAGCGTATGAGAACCAACCACCGTTTGGTGCACCCCCAGCAATAAAGCTGAAGTACAGCAACAAACCACCGCCCAAGAAGAGCCAGATTGACAAGGCATTCAAACGGGGGAACGCCATATCGCGGGCACCGACCATCAATGGCACGACATAGTTACCAATGCCGACGTTCATCGGCATGATTACCAAGAAGACCATGGTGGTTGCATGCATGGTGAAGAGTTGGTTGTAAACATCAGCACTCAAGAACGTGTTATTGGGCATACCCAACTGCACACGGATCAACATCGCCTCGATACCACCGATGATGAAGAAGGCAAAGGCGCTGATGATGTAGATGATACCGATTTTCTTATGGTCAACGGTTGCCAGCCATGAGCGCCATGAGAAGCCCTCACTGGTGGCGCTGCCGCTGTGCGTTGAGGTGACGTGTTGCTCAGCAATCGCCATTATCGAACTCCTTACTTCTCTTCCGGAAGAGTAATGGTCAACTTCATACTATCGAGGTAGGCAACCATATCGGCAATCTCTTGGTCAGTCAACGCGACAGCGCGACCCTCACCAACAACCTTACCCATCAGGTTACCCTGCTTGACGGCCTCAGGATTCTTCAACCACTTTGCCAAGTTCTCAGTGCTGTATGGCAAAACACCAGCAGCAATCGTGATGCGACTCCCGTAGTGATTCAAGTTTGGCCCAATCTTACCGTTTGCCCCCTCGACACCGTCGACTACGTGACAGCTAATACACTGCTTTTTGACATCGGCGAATAAGGCAGCACCACGCTGTGCGTCACCAGTCACACCCAACACCTGAATGGTAGTGCTTGGAGCGGCTGGGCGCTGTGCATACAACTCTTGCCATTTGGCAAATTCGGCAGGCTCAACGGCGATCACGCGGAAGCGCATTTGGGCGTGGGCCTCACCACAGAACTCCGCACAAAACGCCCGGTAAATGCCAGGCTCATTAGCCGTGAACGAGATGTAGTTGGTCTTACCGGGAATCATGTATGTCTTACCAGCCAACTTCGGTACCCAGAAGTTATGCATGACATCTGCGGCCTCGAGCTGGATTTGCACCGGCTGACCAACAGGAATATACATGTCACTTGCAGTCACCAATGCACCATCGTTGTACTGGAACTCAAACCACCACTGGTGTGCGATTGCCTTAATCTTAATGGCCTCGGGTGGTTGATATGAGTTTGCAGCCTGGGTGCGGAACGTCAATACAGCAATCACAAGTAACACAATGGCCGGGGCAACTGTCCAAGCAATCTCAATCTTGGTGTTGCCGTGGATTTGTGCAGGAATGGTTGTTGAGTCATCTTGCTTGGCCTTAAAGCGCCATACGGTATAGACCAACGCACCTTGAACGATTAAGAAAACGCCCAATGCCATCCAAAAAACTGGCTTGAGCAAATCATCCATGATACGTGTGGCTTGATCACCATACGTGTACACTGTCGTCGCTGGCAGATTTGCACATCCTGCAAGCAACAGTGCTGAGCCAAGCAAAAGGGCTGATGCCCGCTTTGCGCTCACTTGTGCGTCCTTTCTCATGCTTTCTCCTCACATGTGCCCACCATACTATGTGCCGTGCAGTATGGTTATATAGCGAATGATGTCGATTTATTGTGGATGTATCGGCATCACCACACACCTATCCCGTGTCATTTGGCACACACAGGACGGGAAAATTGCTCATACCGATTATATGCAAATCCCGCAATCCGTCAAACAGAACAAAATCGTTGCAACTGCTGTTCGTCTATATGTTTGAAGAGAAGTACTCATTCTGCACATACTTTCATTTGCACATTTGTCAAGACATGGTATACTTTTGCAACTTATTACGTTAAAGGTCATAATTTATCGAGGTAAACGCGTACTCCATCGTTGTATTCAGCGAGGGTCAGAATGCATACGCCACACATGCATAAACACGATGAAGCTGTAGGTTATACAGACTCACGTATCGACGAGCAGATCAAGTGTATTCACCAATACTATGCGCCACCGTTTGACCTGATTACATGCGAAATCTTAGATAGTCTCCTCCAATACGCCACAACAGAGCAAATTGCGCACTTTTCACAATTACATGTCGACACAGTACGCCGTACGCTACACGTCATCGAATCAACGCTTGATACATCATCACATTCACAAATTGTTGATAATTGTCAGATACGCCGATGGAGCACCTCAATTCACCCCCAAAAAGTAGACGAAACTCACACATTTGAATGATACTCACAAGAAATCATCAGTTAAAATATCCCTATAATTCATTTATTTTGGGAATATATGATGACGTACCCTCGTTCATCCATTCATGTACTACTCATCGTTGGGGGCATGCTGCTCGCGAGTGTCATGCATAGCCGTACGGTTTTTTTGGGACAAACTGGCATGTGGGGCATCAATCTATGGCATTGGGTGCTCATCATCATGACCATCATCGCGGCACTCTGGCTTTGGCGTAGTACACAGGTACGCTGGCCAATTGGTTTAACAATTGGTATCGCCGCGATTGACATCGGATGGCATGTCACCAATCCAATTACCACCCCATACATGCACCTCGTCAATCCTGGTTTTATGGCGTTGAACATGATTGCAATCATGATTATTTGGCAAATTGGGCGTGAAGTACGATACGACACACATCATACACACCTCAGCGCAGTAGCCCTCATCATTCCCACGATTATTGGCTGGAACATCTTTGTCTCGCACTCGCCATTAACGGCCGTCTACGCCGAAATATACGGTGGTGGTGAGACTCTAATCGGCCAAGGATCGTCGAGTCTCTTTTTGTTTGTGGCAATCTGGAGCAGCGTCTGGATTTGGGTGCGCAAAAAACCAATCCCATTCGGTACATTTATCATCACATCGGCAATTCTTGCATTCAGTCAGGTCGCCATCAAAGGCGAATGGCGCTTCGTCATTGCGGTAATCGTTGCCGCCATACTTACCGAACTAAGTCATCGACGGTGGCCAACTCGCTGGCATCTCAATAGCGTGCTCTGGACAATTGGATTTGGGGGCGGCTACTTTCTGACGCTCTATCTCACCACCAGCATCGCCTGGGAGACGACGATTTGGACAGGCATTTTGACGATCATGATCCTCATTAGTTACGCATTGGCCCGCATCAGCAATCCGTATCCATCACCCACAGGAGTCAACTGATGATTGCCGAACAGCTCCGTCCTTCACGCATTCAGCGCGTTGCCGAGTTACTGAGTCAGCCCCATGTGATGGGCTGGTTGATGATGCCAACCGGCATCTGGTTTTTGGCGGGTCTCTACCTCGATGGCTGGGCGCATAACCATGGCAAAGTCGACAATACTTTTTTTACGCCGTGGCACGCAGTCTTCTACTCGGGGTTTGCGGCAGTCGCAGCCGTCCTTGCGCTCTTCGTAATGGCCGCCTACGTGCGCGGACAACTCTGGCAACGCGATTTGCCAGTCGCCTACCGCAGCGCTATTGTCGCCGCCCCATTGTTTGCCATGGGTGGACTCGCCGATTTGTGGTGGCACGAGACATTTGGGTTTGAGGCTGGCATTGAAATCCTGATTAGTCCACCGCACTTGCTCTTGGCGAGTAGCATGTTTGTGATTTGTGCGGCGCCGGCACGCACCTGGGCCGCATACCGCGATCGCAACCCTATTCCAGTCATCTTGAGCATTCTCGCAGCCTGGTCAGTGGTTGTCTTCATGCTGCAATATAATCATCCCTACGGCATCATCTGGCCTGAACGCAGTGTCATCGGTGAGACGGGCGTTTTGGTTGGGCTGGTCAGTCTCTGTCTCCACTCACTCCTCACCACCGGGGTCGTATTGTGGATGCACGACCGTCAACTACCCCGTGGGAGCATTACCGTCGTACTCGTCATCAATGCGCTGATGATTGCATTGATGGGCGACGAGTACCGATTCGGTTGGGCAGCCCTTATTGCCGGCATTGGCGTTGAGATTGTCCAACACATCACCCGCACACAGCCACATGCGCGACAAATCCTCGCCCTTGCGGTTGTCACACCCATTCTCTTGTGTAGTGCCTACTTTGGCGTTATTGCTGTGACCACCACGCTTGTGTGGCCGATCAGCTTATGCATCAGTGCGATTGTGACGGCGGTATTCTGTACCTACTCGTTGAC
>Ga0315901_10011155_pt1 | contig 10137 bp, 8 predicted proteins | sample LakEriMetagenome_10_FD_203761 | JGI IMG/M metagenome (GOLD analysis project Ga0315901, IMG submission 203761) | Freshwater fungal communities from buoy surface, Lake Erie, Ohio, United States - Buoy 2 MA116 | ecosystem: Environmental > Aquatic > Freshwater > Lake | place: USA: Lake Erie, Ohio... | reverse complement strand
AATTACTTCTGTTTCCCCAGAAATGAAATTGTCTGAACACTTCAACTTAAAAGAGTTCACCAAATCAGAAACAGCAACAAGAAAAAGAATTGATAACACACCAAATGCTCAACATGCTCAAAACCTCAAAAACGTCTGCGAAAAAATTCTTGAGCCTGTTCGTAAACATTTTGGGAAGCCTGTTCGTATTAACTCTGGTTATCGCGGTCCTGCCCTTAATGCTGCCGTTGGTGGTTCTAGTAAGTCACAACATTGTAATGGCGAAGCGGTCGACTTCGAAATCGACGGACTCCCAAATCCAGAACTAGCAAAGTGGGTTTCAGAGAATTGCGAATTTGATCAGATCATTCTAGAATTCTATGATCCAAAAGAAGGTCCAAACTCAGGTTGGGTTCATGCATCATATTCTGCTGGAAAAAATCGTAAACAGAAATTAACCGCTGTTACAGTCAATGGCAAAACAGTCTACAAACCAGGATTTGTAGTGTAAGGAAAAACAAATGAGTTGCGAATCAGATAACAAATATAATTTAACAATGTGGCAAGGCGCTACGTTTGGATTAGCGATTACTGTTAAAGATGCAAATAATGCAGTTCAAAATTTAGCAAGTTATACTGCTCGTATGCAAATTCGACAAAGTTATACTGCTGCATCAGCAACTGAAACATTGACAACAGCAAACGGTGAGATTACAATCACTTCAGCAACTGGTAATGTTGCAATAGAATTAGCAGCATCAAGAACTGCTAATATTACTGTTGATATGAGTAATGGTAAACCACCAAAGTCGTCATATGTTTATGATCTAGAATTGATTGATGGTGCTGGTAAAGTTTCTAAACTATTATATGGCGATGTAACGGTCTATGGTGAAGTTACGAGAATATGAGTTTAGATAATCCTACGATCGTAGAAGCAACAAGTAACACAGTCACTGTTGTATTAAATCCTACACTCAGCCAAGTTGCGGTGGTTCAGCCGCAGACTGGCAGCACGATCGTTCGCGATTCTGTCATTCGTGGACCAGAAGGTCCGAGTGGACCACAGGGAAATACTGGACCACAAGGTCCAGCTGGATTAAATCCATGGGCACTTAAAACTACCAATTACACTGCAGTACACAAAGATCGTATTATTGCAAACACGCTTGCTGTTGGTACTTTTACAATCACTCTTCCATATCCACCAGCCAATGGCGATTATATTCAAATCACTGATGGTGGAGATTTTTCTGCGAATAATTTAAACGTTGATCCTGGTGCTGCTATAATTGAAGGCAATTCTGGCGTGATGTATATTCCGTTAAAAGGAATTACAACTGAATTAATTTATACTGGAATTCAATGGGAAGTCACTTCAACGACTGGCGCGAGAGGTCCAACTGGACCAGCAGGCACTTTTGGTCCACAAGGTCCAACAGGTCCATCAGGAATTGTTTGGCTTGGAACATGGTATTCTCAATTAAATTACTCAAAAGGTCAGGCTGTTCTGTATGCAGGTAGCAGTTATGTTGCTAACACATTGAACAGTAATGTGATTCCTGCAGGAAACACTACTGAATGGGAATTGGTTGCAAGTAAAGGTGATACTGGACCACAAGGTCCACAAGGTTCTCAGGGTGTTGCTGGATCAACAGGTCCGCAGGGTCCGCAGGGTCCTCAAGGTCCAAGCACATATAACCAATCATTAAATACATCTGATCCTGTAATCTTTACTAGTGTGTCAACAAATGTATTGAATGTCAAGAATGTATTTGAGACAACAAATGCATTGTCGGCTGCAACTGGCACTGTTGCGCATAATTGTGCGCTTGGACAAATCTTTGTTCACTCAAGCATCAGTGCAAATTTTACCGCCAATTTTACGAATGTGACATTGCCTGCAAATAATGCAACAGCGTTCACACTCGTCTTGAATCAAGGTGGAACAGCATATGTTCCAACTGCAGTTCAAGTAAATAGTCAGGCACAAACTGTATCTTGGCAGGGTGGCACACAACCTGGTGGTAATGCGAATAAAAAAGATGTGGTGTCATTTAGTGTTGTGAATAACAACGGAACTTGGATCACGCTCGGTCAATTGACCACATTTGGATAATGCTCAGCTCATTTAGCAGTTCATTTTCTTTTGGTCGTCGTGGAAACCCATTATTGCCATCAGGAATCGTAACTTCAGGTTTGCAATTCAATTTAGAAATTGCACCAATATCTGGAACTACATGGACTGATTCTAGTGGCAATGGTCGTGATGCGACACTTCAAGGTTCACCATCGTATGTGTCAAACAATGGTGGTGGCATAAGACTAAACAATGAGAATAATGGTGGTACGGATTATATTAGTGTTCCTTATAATATTGCTTCAAATACTGTAACAGTTGAAGTGGTTGCTTCATTTAATCCAACATCATTTTGGGGAGTTATTTGGGGTAATGAAATTTATAATGATAGCGGTGGATACCTAGCATATTTAAATTCTTCAACAGAGATAAGTTATGGTATCCCTAATAGTGAAACCATAGTAACCATAACCGAAAGTAATGCCATAAGACATTGGATTTTTGTTATCAATGGCACACAAGTTAGTTTATTTTTAAATGGTTCACAAATTGGAACAACTGATACTATTAATAATCAAACACTCTTTGCGACAGGTGGGTTTCAATTTGGGTCAAGGTTTGCATTAAATGACGGTACGGGTTTTGGAGATACAATGAACAACTCAAATTCCGAACTATATCCAGTATTCTATCAGATGCGGGCGTATAACAGAGCATTGTCTGGTGCTGAGATAACTCAGAATTACAATGCAGTTAAAGATACTTACGGAATTTAAATGTTTTTATTACACTATAAATATTAAAAAATTCAGCGAAATTTTGGAAGAAGTAAATGTCGTGGAATATAGAAGATGCACTGGCTAGTTCGCTACCTCCTGGACCAACAGGACCACAGGGTCCACAAGGTCCACAGGGCGCACAAGGTGTTCAAGGTAACGTTGGTCCACAGGGTCCGCAAGGTCCACAAGGTTCTGCTGGTCCACAGGGTCCACAGGGTCCAGCGATCGATCTTGAAAATATTACCTCGAATATCATTCCAGCATCGAATAATACCTATGATCTTGGTTCGACTGTAAAACGTTTTAATGACATTTATTCTGATACTCTTACTCTTGGTATTTTAAAGACTCTAACTCAACAGATTGAGTCTAATTTAAATACTCCATATACGATTGATACATTCCTTTCTTCGGCATTTAGAACTGTAAAATACATCGTTCAGGCAACAAGTATTAGCGGAATCCACTCAACCGAAGTCTTTTGTATGCAGGACGGTGTTACTGCTTATCTAACCGAATACGCCACACTTATTTCTGGTAGTCCGCTTGGAAATTTCTCTATCGGAGTTTCAGGTGGGAATGTTAATTTAACATTTTCTCCAATTAATCCAGATAATAACATTATAACTTTAAAAGTGATAAGATACGCTGTAACCAGCTAATATTATAAATACTTTATCACTAGGAGATTTAGATGGCAACATTAAACCGTACATTTAGCGTCAAGAGCGGTATTGACGTCGCGAATACAATAATCGTCGACTCAAATCGCAATATCTCCAATGTCGCTAATCTTGATGCTAACAACATTACCGCAAATACTGGCGTATTCAATGGTAATGTGAATGTTGCTGGAACTCTTGTAACGCAAAATATTATTCCTGCGGCTAACGTAACATATAATCTCGGTTCTCCTACTGCAAGATTTAAGGATCTATATCTCAGCGGAAGCACGCTAGACCTAAATGGCACCACATTAAGCGCAAATAACGGCGAACTTCGTGCTAACACCTTTAATGCTGAAATTTCATTCGTATCTGCTGGACTAAACGTTCTTGATCAAGCCAATACTGCTAGAAATACTGCGAATGGTGCATATGCTCAGGCTAATGGAGCATACGCTCAAGCCAACGGTGCCTATGCCCAAGCCAACGGTGCGTACGCACAAGCGAATGGCGCATTTTCTCAAGCCAATGGAGCATATGCCCAAGCCAATGGCGCATACGCACAGGCAAACGTAGCTGGCAATACCGTTAGAGTTTCTGCTAATGCTGGTTCAACCTTATCAAACAAGCAATTAAACTTTAACAATACAGCAAGTATTCAAGTAACGGTTGCAGATTCTGGTGACGGTAATGCTAACATTACATTTGCCACTACTGGCGCTGCAGTTGCTGATGCTTATGCTCAAGCCAACGCTGCTTACGGTCAGGCTAATGCTGCATATGGACAAGCAAATGCTGCCTACGGTGAAGCAAACCTCAAGTTAAATTTAACTGGTGGTTCTCTTACTGGCGATTTAACAATCAGTGGTAATCTCGTAGTCACTGGTAATGCTACAACAATCAATGTAAGTAATCTATCAGTCAATGACGCAATTATTTTATTAAGCGCAAACGCAACTGGTGATACTACTGATATTGGTTTCGTTGGGCACTTTGATCGTGGTGCGACAGCAACACATGCTGGTATGATTCGTGTGCACTCTCTTAATGAGTTCCAAATTTTTGATAATTACGAATTAGAACCAACTAATAATATTATTGATATTGCCAACTACAATTATCGTCTCGGTAATCTTCGTGTTAATGCAATTAATGCTAACAGCGTACTCATTCTTGGGAATGCTGCTGCTACTCAAGCCAACTTAACTCTTGCGCATAACCAAGCCAATGCTGCTTATGGTCAAGCAAATACTGCTCGCGGTACTGCTAATGATGCGTATGCTCAAGCCAACGCAGCATATGGTCAAGCAAATACTGGCTACGATCAAGCGAATGCTGCTTATGGTCAAGCCAACGCTGCTTATGCCGCAGCAAATACTCGTGTATTGAAGGCTGGCGATACAATGACGGGTCAATTGATCATTGACACGGCAGGTATGGGTTTACGAGTAGCAAATGCAAACATCACCTACTCGTTGCAAGTTAATTCATTAAATGTAACAACAAATACTGTAACGACTTCTTCATCAGGTCAAGTGGTATTGGATAAATTCCCAATCACTCAATTGGCTTCAGCAAAATACTTCGTCCAAGCAAATAATTCAACAAATTACCAAACAACAGAAATCGTATTGGTACAAGATGCAACAAATGTTTGGCTCACAGAATATGGTAGCATTCAAACTGGTCCATCGCTCGGCACCTTTACGGCTGATATTAGTGGCGGTGATGTGAGATTGCTATTCACAGCAGTTAACAATATTAACACAATTCGCTCAGTGAGATACGGCATTATTCCATAATGCTTTAAAAAACTTGGCGTTGTTTCTTCAGGGATAGTGAACGAAGATGACAACTAGCAATAAAACGTTCAGCGTTAAAAACGGGCTGGACGTTGCAAATACAGTTGTATTAGATTCAAGTCGCAATATATCAAATATTGCGAGCATCAACGCCAATACAGTTTATTCAAGTTCAGGCATTAATGTTACTGCTCAAGCAGCAAACGCATACGCCAAAGCCAACGCACCTATTACCATTAAAGAAGTTTATGCAGGTAATAACGCTGTTGTAAACACTTTCTCGAATATCAACACGATTCAATTCGATGCCGATTCTGGCATGGCAGTTGTTGATGAAAGCAACAACACTGTCACGATTCAATTAAACAGCACATTTAAATACTGGAATATCGACGGTAATCCAGGACTAGAAGCTGCTGGTCTTGATACAGTAAATTTTATTGCTGGCAGCGGCATTACAATTAATGCAAACAACAATGCATCACCGAAGAGCATTACGTTTACTGCTACAGGTGGTGGCGGCAGTGGCACAGGTAATCCTGGTGCTACAAGAGATATCTTCACAGGCACTGGTGCTTGTACAACATTTACATTGAGCGTCACACCAACTAACGAAGGACACACTCTTGTATTCGTTGGTTCAGTTCTTCAAGGCAATGCTGATTATAATATTGCTAATGCAAATATTGTGTTCACTACTGCTCCGCCAAATGGAGCAATCATTGAAGCATATACTATCGGTGATGCTGGTCCGCAAGGTCCTCAGGGTCCAGCTGGTGCAAACGGAACATCAGGTGCTGATGGTCCACAAGGTCCAACAGGTGCTACTGGTCCGCAAGGTCCTCAGGGTCCAGCTGGTGCAAACGGAACATCAGGTGCTGATGGTCCACAAGGTCCAACAGGTGCTACTGGTCCGCAAGGTCCAACTGGCGCAACTGGACCAACAGGACCAAGTGGAACTGGTACAGGTAATCCTGGATCTACGAGAAATCAATTCACTGGTGATGGAAATACTGTAACATTCGTTCTGACTGTTCCACCAACTAGTGAAGCGCACACTATTGTTTTCGTTGATGGCATTCTTCAAGAAAACGTGGATTACAATATTGCAAATGCAGATATTGTGTTCACTAATGCGCCAGAAGATAATACATCAATTGTAGTTTATACAATCGGCGACTCGGGTCCACAAGGACCACAGGGTGTTATCGGTCCACAAGGACCACAGGGTCCTCAAGGTCCGTCAGGAGCAAACGGAACATCAGGTGTTGATGGTCCACAAGGTCCTCAAGGTCCTCAAGGTGTTGTTGGTCCACAAGGTCCACAAGGCGTCACTGGTCCTCAAGGACCACAGGGTCCACAAGGTGTAAAAGGCGACACTGGTGATTTTGGTGGCGCAACCTTTGAATATACTTACCTAACAAGTACATCTAATACAGATCCTGGCGTTGCAAATCTTACATTTAATAATGTAACATTATCTTCAGCAAATACATTGTTTATTGATTTTATTGATCAATCTACAGCAAATGTGTTTAACTATTTGCAAACAATTGATGATTCAACTTCCTCAATTAAGGGAACATTTAAGATTGCAAACACCGCAAATGTTAACGAATTTGCATTCTTTAATATCACAGGTTTGCATGCTGAACTTCCTAATTATTTCGCCGTTCCGATTGCTCATACAACAGGCATAACCACACTACCAAACTCAACGAATGTTATTATTACATTTGTTCGTACTGGTGATAGAGGTGACACTGGACCGCAAGGTCCACAGGGTCCTCAAGGTCCTCAAGGTCCACAGGGTGTAACTGGTCCTCAAGGTCCACAAGGTGATGCATCAACAGTTGCTGGTCCACAGGGTCCAACTGGTCCTTCTGGTCCATCTGGTCCAATGGCTCCAGTTTCTAATTCAGTTAGCACTGTCATCACAGCGAATGGAACAGCCAATGTTTATACATTGAGTTCTAACGTAGCAAACATTAATAATATTCTTGTAACTATTGATGGTGTTGTGATCAGCCCATCAGAATATACTGTCACGTCGAACAATATTTTGACAATTCAGTATATGCCAGCCAATAATTCGATTATTGAAGCAAGAACTCTTGCTGGAGTTGGTGCGATTAGTGGAACACCAATCACCCTTGATTCATTTATCGGTGATAGTTCGAATGTCAATTTTACAATCTCTACAACACCAGTAGATGAAAATCAATTAATAATTTTTGTTGATCGTGTTCAACAAAGAGCAAATGACTTTAGTTTGAGTGGAAATGTTGTAACGTTTACAGAAGCACCAGACGCAAATTCAGTAATCGACGTTTATTCATACATATCTTATTCGGGCGCAAATGGTGCTGATGGTGCTGCTGGTCCACAAGGTCCACAAGGTCCATCTGGTGTTTCAAACGTTCCTGGTCCACAAGGTCCACAAGGTCCAGCAGGATCAAATGGCGCCAATGGTCCTCAAGGACCACAAGGACCAGCTGGTTCAAATGGTGCCAATGGTCCGCAAGGTCCGCAGGGTCCATCTGGTCCTGCTGGTGAAGTTGTTGATTATATTCATCCTTTCTTGTTTATAGGTATTTAAAATGGCTGTCACATATAAAGTATTAGGGCAAGTTGCTCCAAACGCGAATACAGTTTCGAATGTCTATACTGTTCCTGCTGCAACTCAAGCAGTTATCTCAACGATCATTGTCGTGAATAGAAATAATAATGCAAACGCAACGTATAGAATTGCTGTCCAACCTGCTGGTGCAGCGTTGGCAAATCAACATTATATTGCATATGATGCACCAATCACTTCATTGGATGCGATTTCTCTATCTCTTGGTTTATCGCTAGGGAATACAGATGTCGTTTCTGTTTCTTCGGCAAACGCAAACATATCATTTAGTGTTTTTGGAACTGAAATAACTTAAAATGGCTTTTAAACAATACTCAACTCAGACAATAGCATCAAAGGGAATTATTCCCTCTGTGATTTATGCTGCTCTAAATCCAGATAGAGCAATAAATCCAAGTTGGAATTTTGGAAGAAGAGTTGTCGTCACATTTACATCATCAGGAACTTGGACGTGTCCTACTGGAGTTTCATCTGTTGAATATTTGGTTGTTGCTGGTGGAGGATCTAGCGGAAGTCATTCTTCTTATGACCAAAATTTACCAGGTGGTGGTGGTGCAGGTGGAATGAGGACAGGCACTGGATATGCTGTAACTGCTGGAAATACCTATACAGTTACAGTAGGTTCTGGTGCTGCTGGAAATCCTGGTGCAGCTGGATCAAGTGGATCAAATTCAGTATTTGACACAATTACTTCGATAGGCGGCGGCGGCGGCGGCAGAGGAGGAACACCAGGTGGAAATGGTGGTTCTGGAGGTGGTGGTAGTGGAAATGGTGGTAATAGTTTCCAAACTCCATCGGCAGGTGGTTTAGGAACACCAGGACAGGGAAATAACGGCGGTTCTGGTCAACAAACATGTACAGGTGGTGGTGGTGGTGCTGGTGGCGTAGGAGTACAAGGTTGTAATTATAACGGCGGAGCTGGTGGACCTGGAGCATCTTCAAGTATTACAGGAACTGCGGTAACATATGCTGCAGGTGGTTCATCTATATCAGTCGCTGATGGCACCACAAATTCAGGAAATGGTGGATCAGGCACAAGCACATATGCTGCTTCTGGTCAAGGAGCTGGTGGCTCTGGTATTGTTGTTATTGCTTATGATGGTCCAGCAACAGTTAATTCAGTCCAAACGTTTACAACTACTGCAACATGGCAATGCCCTGTTGGAGTCACGTTGATTGACTATCTTGTCGTCGGCGGTGGTGGTGGCGGCGGCTTCGGTGGCGGAGGAGGCGCAGGTGGATTTGTCACTGGAACATCGTTGTCGGTCACAGCTGGAAACACTTATACGTTTACTGTAGGAAGCGGAGGAACAGGCGGAAGTGGTCCAGCAGTATCTACACGCGGCGCAAATACAGCAATCTCAAGTCCAGGATTTACGACAGTGACTGCATATGGTGGTGGTGCTGGTGCAAACACACCATCAGCAATTAATGGAACATCTTATGTTGGAGGCAATGGTGGCTCTGGTGGTGGTGGTGGCGGAAATCAAACTGGAGCAGGAACTCCAATTGCTGGCGGAAGAGGTGTGTATCCAGGAAGCCCATTTGTCAGCGCAACACGACAAGGTTATGATGGTGGAAGTGGAACTGGTTTAGGTAATTCTCCTGCTGGTGGTGGTGGCGGTGCTGGCGGTGCTGGTGGTAATGCATCGACTCCTGCTCCTGGACCTGGTGGAGTTGGATTATCATCAACAATTTCTGGTTCAACAGTATTTTATGCTGGTGGTGGCGGTGGTGGTTCTCATGGTGTAGGCAGTGCTCCAGGCGGAAATGGTGGTGGAGGAACAGGTGGATATAATTCTCCATCGGCTGTCGCAGCAACCGCAGGAACTGCAGGTAGAGGTGGCGGTGGAGGTGGTGCTGGTCCCGCTGGTGGTGCTGGTGGTTCAGGTATTGTAATCATTAAAATTGTTGGTTAAGTTAAAAATAAATATTCGAAATACTAGGAAAAGATAATGGCAGGAAAACTTCCAGGTTCGGCGATTCAATCAAACACAATTACGATAACGCAGATTCAAACAACTGCTGTTACAACTATTGTCAATCAATCTGGTCCAAGAGTCAGTTCTTTGATCTATCCTGGAAATGACACAGCAGGTAACACTGTCGGTGGTCAAACTGTTTATATCAACGGTGCTGGTTTCGAAACAAATAATGCCATTTATATCAACGGTAATGCCGTTCCTTCAAAGTC
>Ga0315901_10011150_pt1 | contig 10139 bp, 15 predicted proteins | sample LakEriMetagenome_10_FD_203761 | JGI IMG/M metagenome (GOLD analysis project Ga0315901, IMG submission 203761) | Freshwater fungal communities from buoy surface, Lake Erie, Ohio, United States - Buoy 2 MA116 | ecosystem: Environmental > Aquatic > Freshwater > Lake | place: USA: Lake Erie, Ohio... | reverse complement strand
ACTAATATTAGACATGCTCATTGAAAAATATCAGTATGTTAACATACGACACAATTACTCAAAAGACGTATATACAGTATCAATTTTTAAATATTAAAACAAAACAAATGAAAAGCATTAATCAACCTTGGGCAATTTCAGACAAGTATCAAACGAGATATGGATCCGTTTGGGCAAACATGGATTTTGTATTTCAAGAAAAAATTTCAGAAGAAAATTTCCGGACGGATCCAATGAATACCGTAATCGGAGAATTGCATATTTACAATCAGAAATTGCAAATGACATACAAGGATATAATTAATTATTCCAAATCCATACAAATGGTGTCGGATGAATCATATATTTCTGGTACTAAAACGGATAAGTATGATGTTAAAATTAAATCACAAACATTCACGCTACAGCGTCATGAACTGAGAAAATTAGCAGAAACATTGACAGAAACATTGATAGTTTCTATTCGTGCTTATGAATTAGGTTTATATTTATAATATATGCCAATATTCGGATTTTCATATAAATCAGATTCGGCTGATGAAATTGTCGGCCGAATTTGTTGTGATTGTGAGGAAACGGCAGTTGAATTGTTGGCTGAATTGAAACGTTTACCAAAGGAATCAGTTGTAAGTTTATTTAATATAACTAACTTGGAGCAGAGCAATGAAAACGATATTTTCTCACATTGTGATTAATTATGCAGAATGGCAGTATGTATTGACATTATCAAAATCTGATGCATTGCAATATCTGTTTTCTTCATACGAAGCAGAGCACAATAAAACTTCTGGATTTTCAATTGAAAAGTTTTTTGAATCCATCAAGCAAAACATTGTGGAGCAAATGATCACTGAAACTGCTCAATATGAGGTAGATGATTATTCTGATTCGTCTGATCGGGTCGATGTGATGATTGATGATCAAAACATCATGTTGGAATCTAATAGCCTCAAAGCACTTCGGTTTGTTTCATATAAATTTGTAGAATCCGGATACATTTTACAGCGCGATTTAGCAGTAGAAAAAATGTTTCGCAAAGACAAAGTAACTAGATATCTTCGTGTGTTTAAAATTATTGATCATACATCTGGTTTATGTTTTAATTGATTGTAATGGCAAAAAAACAAAATATTTCTGATTCGACACGAATTAAATTCAACAAGCCACAATTTAAAATTGGCGATGCAGTTTATTTCACATGGCTCGGACAAAAAAAATACGGATATGTTATACGTTTTAAAGAAACTAGCTGGGGTATTCAGTATACTGTGGAAACGAATAACCGCATGCGATACCCATGCGGAATCCAAATTGCAGAATCACGAACCGAGTATCATACCGGTTGCATCTTATATACAGAAACCAAGCAGCTTGGAACAGACGAAATTACTCGCAGAATTACCCAAGCTCCAGACTCCAGACGAATTGCAACAGTTTCTGCAAACTCCGGCGGGTCGCAAACTGAAAGCCGAATACACGATACAAACCACCGAACGACTCATGATAAGCCTAAGTCAAAAAAATCTGCAGCTGGAAAACGATCAAACAGCCGATCGAATGCTGATCAGTCTAGCTCTGATGGAGTGCTTGCAACAACAAAACGAAGCCGGAAAGGATCTTCTGCTTTAGATGCTGCTATAGAAAAACAACGAAATTTTCTTAACGGGTTCGTGAATCCAGATTAAATTTTAAAATCTGTTATAGGTAAATTTGGATTTGATAATCTCCATTGTAGATATTGTGCACGGTATTTTTCGGCTTCACGTGCTAAATCAGCTAATGACCATGATCGACTTGTATTTTTCGATCGTATTAACTTGAAAAAGTAATCACGTTCGGCATCATTAAAACTGCGATTTAATAAATATCTGATCTCATCTTCTGGAGTTATGTTACGTATAGCCTGTAACTCTTTCTCGAGAGCTACTGTTTGATCAGATTTATAAACTTGACCTAATTTATTTTTTAAAAGTTGCGTATCCACCGGCATTCGATATTCTGCAAATTCTCGTGCAGCTGCATCCGGAGTAAGTTCTTTAGTTTCTACTTTATAAACTATATCCCGCAGATCCTGTAATGCGGCATTATTAACTTGTCTAACAACCGCGCGATATTCTTTCACAGTAAATCCACCTATAGATTTACCGTAACGTGTATAAGATTTTAACAGTCGATTTATACGTCTAGTATCTCGTATTAATCTAAAGCTTTCTCTTGGCTTTAATATATTAATACCAAAAAACTTTTTTAAACCGGCGCCGATACCTATTATAGATCCTCCGGCGATGAATTTTCCAGCTAATGCAGCAAGACCGATACCAGCTCCTATGCCGAATGCAACATTTTGTGCTGTCTGGCTCGGTTCTTGAGAAGTACTATCTGATGGTTCGAATTCGAATTCATTAATGCTACCAGCAGTTTCTCCTATACGTATTCCCTTAACTACACCACGTGGTTGTTTTAATGCTGATCGGAATATTAAATCTATTTCTCGTTTTAATCTTTTATCTTCTTCAGCAATCACAGCTTTCATTTCAGCTTCAGTAACATTTGGATTAGCTGCAGCCCAAGCTTGATTGTATACCACTAACGGTGTAATAATTCGTATTCCGGTACCGGCAACTGCATACACACCTTTACCTATAGGCTTTACTATGCTTGGTATAGATTTTAACATAGCATCAGTTATTTTTCCAGATTCGACAGCTTTTTGCAGTAATTTACCTAGTTGTTCTTTAACTAATGTTTTATTAGTAGCAAGTTTTGTTAATACAGCTTTTTCTGCGGCAGTTAAAGCAGCATTTTTAGTTATAATTTTACGTGTTAATGCTTTAGCTACTGCCTTACCGCCGGGTATTAAAGATAAAACTGTGATTAATCCTGCACTATATTTATCGCCTTCATCATAATACTGTTTAGCATCCGATAACGATATTGCTGCACTTATTACCGGGCCTATGACGGGAACGACTGCAGTTGCTATCGATGATACAAATTTTACATCATGCAACGTTTCACCCCAAAGTTCCTCGCCACGTGTTTTCATTTTGTCAGCATACAGTGTCATTAATTTAGTCCAACCCCGGTGAGCAGGGCCAGATTTTGGATAATTACCACTCAGACCAGAACGCTGGTATGCGGATCCGCCGGTTGAAAAATGTTTAAAATCATCCCACGGTACAATAGCTTTTACAGTCCAATTCCATTGATTTGCAGGAAGTCTATCCATTAAATAACTAACTACTTCTAACCGGTCAGATAAATCCATAAAACTACGTAGGTATGCACCCAGGCCACGACCGCCGGATAATTTCTGAAGTTCTTTAGTTACATCTTTATATTGTTGGATATTTTTGATATTTCGTTCAATAACCTCTTTTGCTTTTTCCTCATCGTCAACAAAATAGCCTTTTGCATTGTAAATTAAATCTGCTACTGTCGCTGCCCAATTACCTCGTCCTAGTGGTACAGTGAGATTTTTTGTGAATTGGGATCCTGGTTTTTGTGATATAGTTGCACCGGGTTGTTCTGCCAATTTAGCACGGATAGCTTCTTCCAGGATGATTGTATCTAAACTTTTCTGCTTCATATTAATAAATATGTTGCGTAACGATTTGGTTATGTGAATTATTTTTCTTATATTTATAGTATAAAAAGAGAGTATTCATTTAAATTTACGAGTCATGAAAAAGTTGTTGGTAGTTATCGCAGTTGCATTGTCTGGTTTTGTTAATGGACAGAAATATGAATTCTTTATGAATGAAGTTATGACGTCATATGCATATACTATGAATTATGATTCACTTTATCTAGCAAGATATGGTAACATACAAGAATTAGGAATGGGTGCTGAAAATAAATATGTAGTCGATCCATCTGAGAAGCTGGTAAAGTTATATGTAAACGGAGTATATACTTCGCAAGCTAAATTATTATCATTTTCAGAAACTAAATCTCAAATATTGTTTTCTTTTCAAGATCATGGTGAAATATCTGGTAAGGATTTTATTAGATATGGAGTATATAATAAAAAACCTAGAATTAATGAACACAAATTTGTGTTATACTATTTTAGTCCAATTGATAATAAAACTACAGTTTGTCATAGTTCGAATGATTAAACATGAAAAATGGGGCATTTGCCCCATTTATTTTTTTAATAAAAATTTTATAAATTATCCTTGAAACCCAAGTGGGGTTAATGTATTTTTTATAAATAGATTTGCATTTTCTGGTTTATTTGGATTTGCCATCATTTGAAATAATTTTGCAACTTCTTGCCCATTGAATTTTCCATCAGAAGATGATACTAGTAATCCAGTTATATTTGAACCAGGTGTATAATTTTTAAATGATGTTCTCCATGCATATGTACGTTGTGGTGTTTTTTCAACATCAGCTCTCATTGTTACTGGTTTTCCATTCATATCAGTAAATGTAAAAGATACTGAAAAAACTGATGGATTTTTTGTAGATGGTTCAACTGAAATTTTAATATCATCTTGAATAGGTGGTTGTGTACGATCTGCCGGATTAAAAAGTGGATTTTTAAATGATATATCAGATGTATCAAATTTGAATCTAGAAACAACGACTGGATTCATTGGTGAAACTTCAGTCTGTTCCGATAATTTTCTTTTAATTTCTCGACGCAACCCATGTTGATCGATCGTTTCCATAATAGATTTGACTATCAAGTCTTTTTTTGCAGATTCGGATAAATTTTTAGTTCCAAATCTTAACATGTTTTCAGAAAGTAAATTTTTCATATGTATTCCTTTAAGGTTTCTTTTAAATAAATATACGCATCTAAAAAAAACATGATATTTTGAAACTTGAAACTTTTTTCTTATTTTAATAAAAAAATCCTATGATTCGTTACGGTTATTGTTGCATCAATATGCATCTTTCTTTGCAAGGTATTAGAACCGGTCGTACTATGATCGATCGTAAATATCGTGCCGGCGGTTTACAACTTGCTTCTGATATCTCTTTGGCCAATGCTAAAGATTTACTACCTATCCTGCAGTGGAACGAGCGGCAAGGTATCCGTTTGTTCCGCATCGGTAGCGAATTGTTTCCTCGCTGGAATCATTATGAGTTAGCCGATTTGCCAGGTATTGACGAGATCGCTCAGCATCTTCGTGCCGCCGGTGACTTTGCACGTGCACATGGCCATCGTCTTACTACGCACCCTGGCCCATTTCATATCTTAGGTAGTCCCGATGCCGTAGTTGTAGACAATTCTATCGTAGGTCTCGAACGACATTCTGAGATGTTTGATCTTATGGGCTTTGCTCCATCCTTTGACAACCCCATCAATATTCATGTTGGTGCTACATATGGCGACAAGTATTCTACGGTTGATCGTTGGTTGCGTAACTGGGATCGGTTATCTGATAACGTTAAGGCCCGGCTTGTTATAGAAAATGATGACAAGGCTTCCATGTATTCTGTGCGTGACTTGTATGATATGCTGCATAGCGAGATTGCTATTCCTATTACGTTTGACTATTGGCACCATACATTCAATACCGGTGACTTGACCGAGCAAGAAGCATTCTTCATGGCTCGAGAGACTTGGCAACGGCATGGTGTTACACAATGCACTCATTACTCAGAATCTCGTAGACGCGAGCAGCAACTTCTCATTGAGCGTATGTTTGATCATCATGGCATCTCCATGGACAATATTGCACAATGGCCGACATTTCACAAGCAATACAAAGAATTCACCAAGATCAAAGAGCAAGCTCATGCTGACTTTATTACTCAGCTTCCTTGCACTTATGATGTGTCAGATTTAGATATTGAGGTCGAAGCTAAGGCTAAAGAACAAACTCTTATGCAGATAGGAGTACAATGCTGTCAAAATAATGCTATAATATTAGAATAACATATTTATATAATATAAATTAATAATAAAAGGATAAGTTATGCCGTATGTAGGACAAACCCCATTTGAAGAACGTTTAGAAGAAGTAAAAGAAACTATTCGAATCCTAGGTAAAAGTATTGAAGACAACAACATTGACAAAACATCTGTATTGCAGAATTTGTACATTGCAATGAAAAAAATTGAAGCTCTTCAAGAATCAGTCCGTAAAAAATAATTATGCGAAAATCTAAAACAACACACATCAAAGGCTTCAAGCGGCTGCAGTGTAAATACTGTGATCATGTTTGTGAACGAGTTGATGAAAAGGCAGATGCTGTTACATGTTATAAATGTGTATCTAAACTAGTTAACGGTGAACATTTGGAAATACGCAAGTAATCTTCTATTATTTTAATAAACTATGTTAACAGCAGAAACAATAAAATCCAATTGGGAACGTTTTCGCAACGAAATTGATACATTCTTCCCGACCAGAAACGGCAAACTTCATGCCATGTACGATGATTTAGAAGATCGCATCGTTATGATGCCAGCTTCATCAATCGCACATTTTCACAATGCATTTGCAGGAGGTTATGTAGATCACATACTTCGAGTAATGGAATGCACTAGAAATTTGTATGCAACATGGTATTCATCTGGAGCAGATATGTCTGGATACACCATGGAAGAATTGATGTTTGCGGCTATGCATCATGATTTAGGTAAAGTAGGATTTCCAGGTGAAGGTAATGAAGTATATCAGGTAGAAACATCAGACTGGCATCGCAAGAATCAAAACAAAATGTATCGCCACAACGAAAACATTCCGTTCACAATGGTTCCGGATCTGTCTATTTGGTTGCTGCAGGAATATGATGTTAAAATGTCTTGGAATGAATATCAGGCAATCAAGATTCATGATGGAATGTATGATGATGCAAATAAGCCGTATTATGTAGCCAGGTCGGCTCAAGCAAAACTCAAAACCAATATGCCTATCCTGCTGCATCATGCAGATCATATGGCAGCACAAATTGAATTTGAGCGTTGGAGAAACTCACAAAACACTTCTCCAAAGCCAGTAGCCGAAAAAAGCAAAATTCAGAAAAGCAACGGATTGAAAAACCTTGCAGAAAATAATCCGGATGTAGAACGAACATTAACGGATATTTTCAGTGCATTTAATGAGGATTAACAATGATTTGGTTGATAATATTAATAGTAATCTTATTAGGCGGTATAGGTTATGCTGCATATCGAATTTGGTATTTAGCAGGTGTTTTAGCAGATGCTCAAGAATACATTGAAGAACTAGAAGTTACTAATCGTTACATGTATTCTAAAATTTTAGAATCATATGACACCATGCAACGCATAGATCAAAAACAAGCATTTGAAAAAGATGATGATGTAGGAACCACATTCCAGTTATTATCAGAAGTATTACAACAACTTAAGGAACAATTCGATGTCGAAGCGCAAGAAGAAAAGTAATGTGTATTTCACGAAAATAACTGATATTGCTATATCTGCATACAATCATTCAGATAGCACAGTTCGCAGAGAAAAAATATACCGTAGATTTATTTATCCGGCATTCATGAAACTTGCCGAGAACATGATAAACAAAGTTAAACCTACTTATATTGATTCTTCGTTTTTAGATTTACAAACCGACTTAGTAACGTATTTAACGGAACGTTTAAGTAAATTTAATCCAGATGCTGGAAAAGCATATTCATACTACACCAGAACATCATACACATATCTTATCGGTGAAAATGAAAAAGCTTATAAAAAGCTAAAAGCTGACACGGAAGAAATCAACATTGATGACACTCGCAATGTGATCACGGAAATGCATGTAGATGAAATGCGAGAAATCTTGAAGTACTTCATGGATGAATATGTAGAATTTTGTTATGACAATTTAAATTTCATATTCAACAATGCCATAGACATACATGTAGCTGATTCGGTATTGCATATTTTTGAAACTAGAGATGACATTGAAGATTTCAATAAAAAACGACTCTATATTTTAATTCGTGAAAGAACGGGCCTAGATCCATCGCAAACTCCAGTAGTTACCAGAGTTGTTAAAGTACTTGAAGAATTGTATAAACGCATGTTTGCAGAATATGAGAAAACAAATTTCGTAAAACTTCCTTTTTAATATTTATATTTAAAGGGTATTACGTTATGGACAAAAATGATGAACTATTCAAAGGCACTAGTTTTGCTGATTTAATGTCCGATGTTTATCACAATTCTAAAAAGAAGGACAGACAAATAAATCAGCTCATTGCTCAGTTACAACCACTAATTAAAAATGCATCAGATGCCACAATCATTGTGCCACTGATTAAAGAATATCTTGATGTAGCTGTAAAAAATGATGATCATCTTGTTAAACTAACAGCAATCGTACAAAGATTTATTTCTACCAAACAAACTATTGCTGGTGCTGATGGATTACTTTCTGATGAAGAAAAACAACAGTTGCTAAAAGTTGCCGAAACCACATTGTCTGCAGAATTAGAAGATGAAATAGATCGGATTGAAGAAGATGATAGAATTTTACAGCAAAAAATTATAGACGCAAAATCTAAATTAGAAAAGGATATGAATGCCTGATATTCAGTTTGATGTTGCAGAGGTATTAGAATATGATAAAACATATCAATATTTCGATCCGGAAGATACTGAATCGAATACCGACAAACTGTTTGCTATAACGGTTAGATCATGCAGTGATTACTTTGATAAAAAGCCATTCATTGCAAGGCCTGGCAGCAGCAACATTAAACAAATACCATTAGTAGGTGAAATTGTTTTAATCTATAAAACATTCAATCAGGCATCTAATTCTACTAAACGACGAGAATCTTGGTACTATTTAACGCCGATAGACATACAGTCATCTATACATGCAAATTTATTACCTGGATTATCTGGTGGTAAGTCACAAGAACAAATTGATAAAACAAAACCAGGTAAAACATTCAAGTTTCGCATCATATCTCCATTACAGCCATATGAAGGTGATTTGCTTGTAGAAGGACGTTGGGGTAATAGTATTCGTTTCGGTAGCACTGTGGATTTGACCGAAACACAAAGTCATTACAATATTCCATCTCCGTGGAAAGGTTCCGGAGGAGGTGACTTAGAACAGGGGTCGCCGATTATTGTATTATCTAATGGCAGAAAAAACAAACCAAACAAACAGTTTGTAGTAGAAGACATACAAACAGATAATTCATCACTATATTTAACTAGTACCCAAAAACTAACAAAATTTCGTTTAAATAACGCAATACGTACAAGTGCCGGCGAAACTAGTTTTAATGGTTCACAATTTATCGGTGTAGCAGATCGAATAACACTGAAATCGAAATCCGATATCATTGTATTGGATAGTAAAACTTCAATTGAAGTAAATACACCATTGCTATCCATAGGAACCAAATCAGACAAAGAACCTGGTTTACATAATGAGCCGGTTAAAGAATTATTCACAGCAATCATTAATATATTACAAACCGGATTACGTGCAGGATCCATGCCAGTTATTATCGACCCCGCAGTATTAGCACTATATGAACGCACATTAAACAGCATCGATGATATCGATAACAAGCAAATTAAACAGGATAAAGCATAATGGCTACTGTGTTTCCATTTGATCGAATTCCAAAAATACCGTTAACAGTATTAACGGCACTATTACCTATTTTTCTTAAACAAAAAGATCTTTTAAATAAAATTGCATCAAAACTCGAACAGCGAGTAGAATCATTATCCGCGTCTGCTAGTTGCGGCGATGCACAGGTAAATGCCATAAAACAAGATTTAGATCAATTACGTAAGGTTGCTGAAAATTTGCAAAGAATTGCAGATATTGTAGAACCAATATCAGTTGCATTAAGAACTGCAGCAACCACAGCAAATGTTATTGTAGGAATACAATTAGCTATACCAGCCGTGCCCGGAGTCCCAGAAGGACCAAAAACACAATTATTAACAGCATCAGCGGAACTAATTCAAAATGTATCTGCGACATTAAACATATTAAATACCATCGTAACTGGAATTTTGTATGCAAGTAATCGTGTTAATGATGTGGTTGCTTTGGCGGAATCTAAACTGAATTCAGTTTGTAATGATTCGGATATCATAGTTAGCGATACTGAAACACTGCGTGACCGATTTGATGCATTATATCCTAGTGAATTCTATTCGGATTTCAATGTATCAA
>Ga0315901_10011148_pt1 | contig 10139 bp, 5 predicted proteins | sample LakEriMetagenome_10_FD_203761 | JGI IMG/M metagenome (GOLD analysis project Ga0315901, IMG submission 203761) | Freshwater fungal communities from buoy surface, Lake Erie, Ohio, United States - Buoy 2 MA116 | ecosystem: Environmental > Aquatic > Freshwater > Lake | place: USA: Lake Erie, Ohio... | reverse complement strand
CTGCCCCAGGCGATCGCGCTGTGGCAGGCCCGCTCGCTGGTGATCGATTACCTGCGCAGCCAGACCGACAACGACATCGACCGGTCCGAATTGCTCGAGCAATTGCGGCTGCTGGAGGGGGTGGGTCCGCAGCGGATTGCCCAGTTGCTTCCCCTCGTGCCCGATCCACTCGATTCTCTGGGAGCGTCCCCCGGTCAGATCACCACGCTCAACCCGACCGACCCGCGCGCCGAACTTCCGGTGCGCTACGCCGTCTACCTCCCTCCCGAATACCGTCCCGAGAATGCCTATCCGGTGATTGTCGCCCTGCACGCCCAGGGGCGCACTCCGGAAGACGAAGCGGTCTTCTGGGCGGGAACACCCGAGCGCCCGGGGCAGGCCTCGCGCCATGGCTACATCGTGGTGGCCCCGCATTACATGACGCGCGAGAACCAGTCGCAGTACGACTACAGTGCCCGCGCCCAGGCGCAGGTCCTTGAGGCACTGCGCGATGTGGGGCGGCGGTTCCATGTCGATCACGATCGCGTGTTCCTCACCGGACACCTGATGGGGGCCGATGCCGCGTTTGAAATCGGCATGTCCCATCCCGACCTGTTCGCGGGGGTCATTCCCATCGCCGGCGTCAGCGACCAGATCTGCCAGTTTTATTGGGAGAACGCCCGTCACACGTCGTTTTTCGTGGTCCTGGGAGAACTCGATCGCGACACGGTGGCCCGCAACAGCCGCGAACTCGAACGGATGATGAAGGCCCGCTTCGACTGCCTCCTGGCCGAGTACGTGGGCTCGGGGGTCGACAGTTTCTATGGCGAGATCCACGTGCTGTTCGACTGGATGGGGCGGCAGAAGCGCAACCGGCTGCCGCCGAAGCTCGACATGAAGACCCTGCGGAACAGCGAGCAGCGGTTCTACTGGCTGGACGTCGGGGACATCCCGGCGGCGAACCGGTTGGGGACCGCCGACCCCGATCGCCGGCAGGTTCCCAAACCGCTGCGGGTGACGGCCGAAGTGTTGCAGCCGGGGAACCGCATCGAAGTGACCAACCGGACCAATCGCACAGTCTTGCGGCTGACCCCGGAGGGGGGCTTCATCAATTTCGACAAAAAGCTGCAGGTCAATCTCAACGGCCGGCAGAAATTCCACGACTTCGTCCAGCCCGATCCCAAGGCGATGCTCGAATCGGCCCGGCTCACCGGCGACCGCCACAACATCGTGTGGGCCGCGCTCGACCTGTAACGCCTGTTGCGATCGCTGGCTCTTCCCATTGCTGGAACGGCCGATAGTCGTCGGAAAGACAAAGGCACAGGACGCAACTCATCACTGGATGCGCGGAAGGACAGCCCGGCCGCAGGGAGCCTCACATCTCAGCGCGGTGCGTCCCAACCACGATTCGCCTGGGGATGCGTTCGACTTGAGCGCACACTCGGACTGCCTGTCTTCTTCCAACAGCTGGGGTTTGGACTCCCCGCCCGACCTCCTCAGGCGGAAGAGACTCGCATCGGCTTCGTGGCTCCAGGCGTTGCGATTGAGTCGCCACAACGGCCCCCCCTCCGCCGCGTCCCACGGCTCAATACCGGAAGCATGTCATCAAATCGCAGCAGCGTTCTGTCAGAAAAACACGCAGTTTTTTTCAATCGGGGATCTTGCGGCGAATGTCTGATTGCTTTCCTTATCAAGACTGCAATAAAGAAACCAGCGTTCCATCACAGGTGATGCAACGATTGATTCGGAGACTGCCAAGAAGGAGACGATGATGAATCGGAGACTGGGCTGGTATGCGGCACTGACCCTGATGTTGGCCCACGTGGCGGTGGCCCGGGGCGGACTGGTGAATGAGGGATTTGAAACCGGAGATCTGACTGGCTGGACGACAGTGCTCAATGGTGGTTCGGCCACGGTCATCACCGATCATCTCGGGGACCTGGGAGTGCTGTACCATCCTCCCGAGCGAAACTATCAACTCAAAATCATGGGAGGGGCCGCCAATGTGTGGCAGACGGTTTCGCAATCGGTTTCCCTGACCGCCGGCCAGAAGCTGGAGGGGTATGCCGCGTTTGACTGGCATGATTACGCTCCGTTTTACGATGAGACCCGGGTGCGCATTCTCGACTCCGGCTTGTCCGAATTGGCGGTTCCCTACAGCCACGACGGCGCTGGCCTGCCGAACTATGCCGATCATGACGTCGAGTACTGGAGTTGGATCGCGCCGGCGGACGGTCTCTACATTTTGGAATACTCCGCCCGCAACACCCTCGATGGAGCCCTGACCTCGGTGGCGTTGTTTGACTCGGCCATCCCCGAGCCCGCAACGATGCTGCTGGGTCTGCTGGGGGCCCTGGGAATGTCATCCAAGATGATTCTGAGGCGTCGCGTGCGAGGCTGAACAGGCTGCTCGCAGCACACCGTGAATCGCCTGTCCCTGGAGACTCTGATTTGTCTCCGGGACTCAGGCACATGGTCCGGCCGAAGTCATCTCCGCCGCGACGGCGCGCGGGGATGACCACGGTCCGGGCCCGTCCTGCTGATTTCCCGGTACCTCTCTCAGGGAACGGAACCGCAGGAGGAATTCGTCCCTCACCTGCAGGTTCAGGCTCCCCAAGGTCCATTCTCTTTCCGACCGGCATCTGCCGTTCTCAAGGGGGCTGCAATCGAGGACCTGGAATCGGGCGGTATGAAAGGCGAACCGGCCGCTGTTCTCAGGGTGCCTGACATACGCTTTCCCTGCAGGCGAAGGTCGAGGATCTCTGCTAATCTGGGCATCAGGCACAACCAGCCGGGGAGTTCAGGTCTCCTCCTGCTCGATGGGTTGTTGTGCATTCCGCTGGCCCAGGGCTCATCCCATGAACCAATTCCGCCTGTCCCCGATTCCAGAGCACAGGCCCGTGGCATTCAGCGGGCTCTTCGTGCTTGCCACCAGCCTCGGCCTCGCGTCCCTCAGCCAGTCTGCCGAGCCCCGGGCAACACCCACACCCCGGCCGGCTCAGGCAGCCGCCGGTCGTGCGGGGAAATTGATCGTCACCGTAGCCCGCAGCACGCCCGAGGCGACCCGCAAGGGGGAGGGGGATGTGATTGAGCTCGCCGACGGCCGGCTGCTGTTGGTCTACATGGAGTTCTCGGGGACTGGCAGCGATTTCGCCAAGACCCGCTTCGTAGCGCAGGAGTCGGCCGATGGGGGCCGCACGTGGGCCCGCCACCGGGTGATCACCAACACCGCCGAGGGTGACCTGAATGTCTATTCTCCCAACCTGATCCGGGCGAAAGACGGCGGGATCCTGCTGATGTTCATGCGGCAGCATCGCCCCGGCTCGCTGACCATTCACATCTGGAAATCGGCCGACGAAGGAGCCAGCTTCCAGCCCTTGGCCGAGGCCGCTCCAGGCAGTGACCTGGCCCTGTGCAATGCCACAGTCAAACGGCTGGCATCGGGCCGACTGCTGCTGCCGGCCAGCCCCCCGGCCCCCGGCAAACCGGCCGAGACAGGTCCCTATGCCGCGACCGTGCTCTTCAGCGATGACGATGGCCGCACCTGGACCGTGTCGGAATCGCGTCTGGAACTGGCGAAGCGGGGGGCCATGGAGCCGCATGTCGAACAGACCGCCACCGGACGGGTTCTGATGGTAATGCGCAACCAGCTGGGCAAGCTGCATGTCTCCGATTCGACCGATGAGGGGACCACCTGGAGCGAGCCCCGGCCCATCGGGCTGCAGTCTCCCGAATCGTGCCCCGAGCTGGTCCGGCGACCGGGAACCGATCACCTGGTGATGATCTGGAACAACAGCTACGACCCGGCGTTCCGCTCGCATTTCGGCAAGCGCAGTCCCCTGACCGTGGCCCTCTCCCGCGACCATGGCGCGACCTGGGAGCGGGTGGGAGACATCGAAACCGATCCCGCGCGGGCCTTCTCCAACCCCGGCTGCCGGTTCACGAAAGAGGGGCGGGCCATCATCAACTACTGGACCTGCGAGTACCTTCCCGACTGGGCGATGCAGGACGTCATCGACCTGCGCGTGGCCGTCCTCGAACCCCGCTGGTTTGAATAAGGGGACAGGTCCATTTTCCGCCGGGCCGGGTCAGAGCGACCACGTGCGCGGCGGCTTTCACTCTCCCACGCCGGTGCCATGACCATACGTCCCGAAGCCCCATCTCCCGGCGATCTGCCGCCCCCCGCTCCGCATGGGGTGGCGGTCAGCGGGATTGTTTTCGCGGTTCTGTTCAGTACCAGCCTGGTCCTGTTGCGGCTGGCGGTCCCGGCCAATCCCTCCGAGCCGGGTGCCTGGCTGGGCGATCCCGCTGCCCGCTACTGGCTGGAATGGTCGCTCACGCTGATCCCACTCGCCGGGATCTCGTTCCTGTGGTTCATGGGGGTCATCCGTGACCATGTCGCCGCCCGCGAGGACCGGTTCTTCGCGACGGTCTTTCTGGGGAGCGGCATCCTGCTGGTGGGTCTGCTGTTCGTGGCCGGGGGGATCGCCGACGGAGTGCTGCGGATGTTCGGCAGCTCGCCCCACGGGTCCGAGTCGCTCACGGCGGGCTCGCAGGCGGCGTTCGTCCTCGGCCGGCGGCTGGCATCCTCGGTGATGAACAACTTCGCCACCCGGATGGCGGCGGTGTTTCTGTTCGTCACATCGTCGATCGGCCTGCGGACCAGAGCCTGGCCCCGCTGGATTTCTTTCACCGGGTATGCCTGCGGGCTGGTGTTGCTGCTGTTCATCAGCGAATCCACGGCCGTCCTGTTTCTGCTCCCCGCCTGGGTCCTGCTGGTCAGCCTCTGGTTCCTGTGGACGCATGTCAGCAGCCGGGCACCGGCCGGCTGACCCGGTCCCCCCAATGGCCGAACGGGAGATTTCACTGCGGCCACAGCGATCGATCGGGTCCAGCGCCGGAATCGATCAACCCACGCGTACACGGCCGTTCAAACGCCCTTGGGCTTATGCCGTTGGGTCGATGACACGCACCCACGTTTGGGTTCTCTGGAACGGTCTGGGGTGAGGGAACAACCGAGTGCCGTGTCAGCCTGTGGCGGATCCCGGCCAGACAGGCGGATCCACGTCTGGAAACGGCAACTGGCCCCTCGTAGTCTTGAGGTGCGTGACGCAGGCGGGACCGACCGGCAGCAGGTGACTCTCGGGATCCACAGGGTCTTCCGTTGCCTGGGTCTCGCCTGAAAGAGCCTCGACCATGTCCAAATCCGCAACTTCCAAGGAAGCCGTCCCGCTCGAAACCAGCGATTCCCTGCGGGCGCATCCCACGCATGCCGAGCTGCTGGCACTGGGCAAGAACCTGCGCGAGAAGTGTCCCCGGCAATCGCACGGCGACTGGACGCCGCCCCACAACCGCCCCGACCCGCTGGACTTGATCCAGCAGTCCAACGCCGGGCGCCTGCCGCAACTGATTCCCATCCGGCACGGCCGTCTGCTGCATTCCCCCTTCAGTTTCTTCCGGGGAACCGCCCTCAACATGGCGCGCGACCTCGCCACCACCCCCGCCTCGGGGCTGCGGGTCCAGGCGTGCGGCGATTGCCACCTCATGAATTTCGGCGCGTATGCTACTCCCGAACGCCGCGTCATCTTCGACATCAACGATCTCGACGAAACCCTGCCGGCCCCCTGGGAATGGGACATCAAACGGCTGGCCGCCAGCATTCATCTCGCCAGCCGCCACAACGGCTTCCGCGAAGCCCAGGCGCGCGACGCCGTGCTGAACTGTGTGCGCGCCTACCGCGAGCGCATGGCGGAGTACAGCCAGATGACCGTCCTGGATATCTGGTACGCGAGCATCGACATCGAAGACCTGATTCCCACGATCCTCAGCGACAAGTCCCGGGCCCGGGCCGAGAAACGCCTCAAGAGCGCCCGCGAGCGAAGCGTGCTGGAACATGAATTCCCGGAACTCGCCATCAGCGAAGGCTGGACTCCCGCGATCCGCGAGAATCCCCCCCTCATCTTCCACCTGCGCGAGTCCAGCCACGATGAACAGATGAGGCATTTCCACGAGGCGTTCGCCCGTTACCGCGACACCCTCCAGGAAGACCGCCGGCTGGTGCTGGACCGGTTCCGGGTCATGGACATCGCCGTCAAGGTCGTGGGCGTCGGCAGCGTCGGAACCATGTGCGGCATCGTGCTGTTGATGGCCGGCGAACAGGATCCGCTGTTCCTGCAGGTGAAAGAGGCCCGACGGTCCGTTTTGGAGGAACATGCCGGACAAAGCCAACATGCCAACGACGGCCAGCGCGTCGTGCATGGCCACCGCATGCTGCAGTCGGCCAGCGACCTGTTCCTCGGTTGGGCCGAAGGACAGCAGGGACGTCACTTCTACGTCCGCCAGCTCCGCGACATGAAGATCAAGCCGATGGTGGAGGTCTTCACTCCTGCCGATATGTGGCAATACGCCGCCTGGTGCGGCTGGGCGCTGGCCCATGGCCACGCCCGCTCAGGGGAACCTGCGAAGATCACCGGCTACCTGGGTAAGGGGGACCGCTTCGACGAGGCCCTGGCCGACTTTGCCGCCGCGTATGCCGACCAGACCGAGCAGGACTACGGCGTGCTGCTGCAAGCCGCCCGCGACGGCAAGATCGAGGTGTTTGTCGAACCGGAGTGACCCTCCGGTATGGTCGCCCCCCGGAGGGTGTTCCCGCCGGTCCAGGATGCCCTGGCACCGACGGGATTCCAATCCCCTCATGGAGAAGAACGAAGCGTCGCCACACCGTTCAACGCGCGGCGACCCCTCCCAGACTCAGCCGCGCAGCAGATCCGCTCCCAGTTCCGTGACGAACAGCAGCGCATTGGTCAGCTTCCAGTTCTGCTGCGGGCCAAAGCCCGTTTGCAGCCACTGCAACCGCTGGCTGGTCGTTGCACTGGTGTTCGACCAGACCGCCAGCAGTTCGGTCAGCCCGGCCAGCGGGAAGGCCCCGCTCCCCGACGGGAACAGGTCGATGTCGTCGGGAATCAGCAGCGTGCCGGTCCCCTCGCCCCGCAGGATGTCGTATCCCAGGCCCCCCACCACCACATCGGACCCTCCCACGCCCCACAGATCGTCGGGCCCGGCTCCGCCGAAGATCAGGTTCGGCAGTGCATTGCCAACCAGCACATCGCGCAACTGGCCGCCGACGACCCCCTCGAACGCCCCCCCGTGCGACAACTGCAACTGCAGGTTCGCGTTCACCCGCTGCCGGGTGGTCTGGCCCAGATTCAGCACCACTCCCAGGCGGGTGGTCATCGAGAAGTCGAGGAAGTCGATCCCCGCCCCCGGCTGTTCGACCACCAGGTCCGAACCGAGTTGCGAGTTGGTCGGGAAGAGATACCGGTCGTTCCCCAGTCCCCCTTCCAGCCGGTCGTTCCCTCCCCAACCCACCAGCACGTCCTCGCCCCCTTCACCGGCGAGCACATCACCACGCCGACCTCCCTCGAGATGATCGTTGCCCTCACCCCCCAGGGCGACGATTGGCAGATTGAAGTTCCCGGCGGGACGCAGCACGTCGTCTCCCGCGAGGGCATCGAAGCGGACAGACCGCACAGAACGGCTGGCGAAGAGCTGGGTGACCACCGGCCGGTCTCCCCAGCCGATGTCGAGCCGGACCGAACGTCCCGCGGGGGTCATCTGCAGGGTGTCGGCCAGATCCGAACCGAGCACCCGCAGTTCTCCGCCAACCAGGGTGACTCCCGAGATCGCCCGCGGGGTGATGTCGATCAGATCGACTCCCGAGGCGATGTCCCGCAGGGTCACCTGGACGGGCCGCAGGCCGACCGTCGTGAAGCGGTGTGTCGCCTGGAAGGTGCGCTCGCCGACCGGGATGTCGATGACCGTGTCAGCCGTGCCATCCCCCCAGGCAATGGTCGCCCGATGCGGGTCGGCCATTCCCGGATCGGCAAACTGCCAGGTGAAGGTCTCGACCTGACCAGCCAGGGCCACCGACGGAATCGCGACCAGGTCACTGGGCAACTGGTCGGCGACCGTGACCGTCCGCTGGTAGTCGTTGAATTCGCCATCGGGGCTGAAGACCCGCACGAAGACAATCTGCTGGCCCGCCCGGCTGGTGTCGATTTCAAAACTGTCGGCCGCGATCGCCTGTTCGAGGGTTGCCGCATCGCGTGTCGCCCGGTCGGTCGAATAGAAGAAGACCGGTTCCGACACGCTCATCGCGCCCACCAGACCGGGGGCCTCCGAGCCGAGCAGTCCCACCGGTGCCGCGGCGCCAAGCAGTCCAACCGGTGCCTCAGCGCCAAGCAGACCCAGCGGTGCGAAGCTCGCCCGCAGCAGCGGGGCCGGTTCCGGGCAATCGGCCAGCTTCAGCCACGCCTGCTGTCCCTGGGTCAACTCGCCCAGCGTGTCGAGGTGATGGTAGAGGTCGCAGGTGGCCCGTGGGACAGGCAGGTCGGCGGGATTCGCGGCATCCCCCTCGTGCAGCACGAGCATGCCGGTTCCCCCTTCGGTGTAGAGGCGGGTCGTATGGGGAATCACGAGACGCGTGTCTCCCGTGTCTGAGACCGCCGCCAGTTTCAGCAGACCGGCGTCGAGGTTGATCACCGGCACATTGTCCCGCACCGTGAGGTTGCCGTCGCGGGTCTCAATCGAGAGGGTTCCGGTGGCGACCCCGCCGTTGTCCTGATCGAGAATCGCCGCTCCCCCCATCACGAAGTGCCCGTTGGCCGTCGCGATCAGCGGGGCCGTCTGCTGTCGATGCTTGAACCATTGGCTCAACCAGCCCGGAAGCTGCGTGACCGGGGCGACATCCTTCCACTTGAGCACCTGCGCCAGCAGGCCGGTCAACTGGATGTCGACACTCCCCAGTACGAGCGGGCCGTGGTTCACCAGGGCCAGATCCCCCTTGTCGGTCGTCGCTGCGACGGTATCGACATCGATCTGGATCGGCGTCGTCACCTACCCGACACCGGCCCCTTCAACGACCCCTTCGGCGGCGAAGATCGCCCGGGCCGCGGTCACCTGGATGGGATTGACCGCATTGGCGGCGGGAACCGTGATGGACCCGGTCCCATCCGGCAGGTTCCCCTCGACGCCGTTGTAGTCGGCCACGATCAGGGCACTGCCCCCCGTCACCACCTGCGACAGCCCGATCGAGCCGGTCGCCAGCAGGGCGATCGTCCCGGTGTCACTGGTGATCTTCGAGCCGGGGGTCATCGACAACTGCGCCTGGCCGCTGCCGTTGTGCACCTGGCCATCGCTGTAGCGGGTTCCCGGGCCGATCGCGATCTGCCCGGATCCTGCCGAGTGGATCGTGGCATTGAGACCAACCCCGCCCACCCGGATGTCTCCCTGGCCGACAAGGTTGATGTTGCCGTTCCCCCCCGTGGCCTCGATCGTCCCATGGACGAAGATCGAGCCGGGGCTGGTCTGCAGCAGGTAGCCCGAGGTGCTGGTGGTGCCCCGCAGTGTCCAGGTTCCATCGGCCTGCAGTTGGACCCCGCGCGGGGTGCCGTTGGCCCAGTCGCGGGGATGGGACCAGCCGAAGTTCTCGGCCCACTGCACATACGCCCCGGGAGCGGCCTGGGGATAATCCGACAGCATCCGCCAGTAGTCTCGGCCATCGTTCCAGGCGTTCAGCCAGATGGTCTGCCCGGCGGCTGCGGTCCTCACCGCCGTCTGCTCGCTGGCCGTGGTGACCTTGGCGACGTAGCCCCCGCGGTGGAAGGCATCGGCCTGCGCCTGCAGGAAGGTGAAGCTGCCGTTGATGCGGGTGTACTTCCCGTCGGCCGGGGTGTAGAGCACGTACGGGAATTTTTCCGTTCCCGCAATGTCGTTCCAGCGCCCATTGGCCGTCATGACGGCATGGTCTTCGCTGTTGGTCCAGTTGTTGGGCTCACCCACGGCCCAGTTCCGGTAGGCGTTCGCCGGAAGGGAAGCGGCCGTTGGCCCGGGAGCGACCCAGGTCCCCTCCGAGGCTTCATCGGTCAGATTGATCCAGATGACGCCGCCGTTCAGATCGCGGATCCGGTTCTGCTCGGCCTCGGTGGTGATCCGGGCGATCACACCCCCCAGGCTGGCCGCGTGGGTGCGGGCCTCGGCGAGAGTCCGCGGGGTCTCCTGGAGCGTGTACTTGTTGTCCTGAGGCGTGTAGAGGACGTAGCCATGCTTCTGGTTGACCGGTTCCTCCCGCCAGGTGCCGCCGTAGTCCATCACCGCCCCGT
>Ga0315901_10011147_pt1 | contig 10143 bp, 12 predicted proteins | sample LakEriMetagenome_10_FD_203761 | JGI IMG/M metagenome (GOLD analysis project Ga0315901, IMG submission 203761) | Freshwater fungal communities from buoy surface, Lake Erie, Ohio, United States - Buoy 2 MA116 | ecosystem: Environmental > Aquatic > Freshwater > Lake | place: USA: Lake Erie, Ohio... | reverse complement strand
CTCTGCGTCCCAAATGCGAAAACAAAGGACGCAAACCCGTTCCAAATTACTTTTTTTTAAGTGTATTAAAGTATACTTTTTTTAGTGGTAGTTGGTTTTTTTTCGCCAAGGTGCGTGCTAGGTATTGGCTCCGGCGGCCTTTTCGTGTTGGGGTCTATGCCTCTTTTTTAAGGGGTATAAAAAAAGCGCTTTTTTTCGTTAGCTATTCGTCGGTAGTTGTGTAGTCTTCTAGGCTTAGGGCTTCGCTGGTATGCGCTGCCCAGTCTTTAGCTAGCGTAAAAATAAACTTAGCGCCGCCGGTCGCGTTGGTGCCGTTTGCTACGTCGGTTATTAAGCCTAAGCGCGTGCAAGTTCTTAGGGCTTCGTCTACGCGTTCGCGTATTCTATACCAGCGTTGGCGTTGGCCGGGCTTGGTATCGTTAGCGCATAGCTCGCAAAGCGTTTCTAGATTAAGTTCAAAGGTGTATTTTTTCTTGGCTATATGCGCTAGGCAATAGTCGCGCAGCCGTAGCGCTTCTTTACTGGGTGGCTTGTTGCCGTGGGCTATATGGGTGCGCCGGGCTAGGTCTTGCGGTATTCGTATAAAGTAGCTATTTATTTGGTCTCTAAATATCGGGCTTAGCTGTACCAGTATTTCGGTGGTACGTTCCGGCGTCGCTTCGCCTTCGTAGTACTCTTCTAGGCTGCTACGTATTACGCGTACCAGCGGTTCGTAGGTCTCTACTATTTCTTTAATGTATTGCAGCTGCTGGCCTTTCTTATTGCGCTTATTCTTAGCGTCTTCGGTTGTTGGGTATGTCTTGCGCTCGTAGCGTATCAAAAAGCTTTTAGCGCTTAGGTCTTCTAGCGTTTTGCGCGTGTTCTCTAGGTCAAAGCCGCCTATAGCGTCTTTGCCGTGGTATGCTTTGGCTATTTCGTAAAGCGTAAAGCTTAGCCGTGGCGCCTTCTGCTTGCCTACTAAAACGGGGTATTTTACTAGCTCCGGTTCTTGGTTCCCGGTGTAGTAGTCGCCGCGTTCTTCGTTGGTATTGTTGCTACTGGTATGCAGTAGTAGGCAAAGCGCGTCTATTAGTTTGCGTTCGGTGGCTTTTACGTTTACGCCTTCGGCTATGCTTCGTATTTCTGCTGGCTTGGTGCCGTTTATTTGGTATTCTTCGTAGTTGCCGCCGTAGGTCTCTATTACGCTTTGCTGCTGGCCTTCGGGTAAATTGTCTAAAAAATCAAATAGCGTTGGGTCTTTTGGTTTGGGTATTTTGATAGTTTGGCCTAGTAGGTGCGCGCTCATTTTATAGCTTTGGCTCGCTTCGGCGGTCTCGGCTTGCTGTTGGTTTATTAGGCTTTGTAGCTCGGCTTGTAGGTGCTGGTATTTCTTTATTAGCGCGGCTTTTTTCTTTTTTAGCGCTAAAGGCGTTAAGCCTTCGGTTTGTGTATCGTACGGCTTTGTTGTTTCTTCTACGGCGGCGGCGGCGCTTTGTGCGCTAAATTTTTGGTAGCTGCGCTTGGGCTTGCCGTCTAGTTCTACTTCTGCAGCTTGCAGCGTGCTTAGTTCTTCTACTAAGCTTAAAAGCTTTTGCGTTGTTTTGTGTATGCGCTCGTCGGTCATGGCTTGCCGGCGGCCGCTGCTTCTTGGCTTGTCTCGGTTCATTCTCGTATTTTTCTTTCTATGGCCTCTATGCGTGCTTCTAGCTCGGTGGTCTCTATAGCCTTAAGTACGCTTTGCAGTAGTGCCGCTTCGCTTTTGGCTTGCGCTTCGCTTATAGCTCCGGCCTTGTAGCGCTTGTATAATAATACCAGTAGCCTGGTTATGTCTTGGGGCGCTATTGTCGTGGGTGTATACATTGTCTACGCTGTCTACGTGTTTAGGCCGCCTCTATGGCTAGTACGTTGCCTAGCAGTCGCTTGGCTTCTTGCTCTTCTTCTATTTGCTCGCTAGTCTTAAAATTAGGTTCTAGTATTTCGCCGCTTGCTTTTTCGTAGTAAAGTAGGTAAAGCTCTAGTAGTCTGCCGGTGGGTACTTTGCTAAAGTCTCTAGCGTTTAGTTCGTTGGTTATTTTGGCTAGTATTGCGCCAAAATTGCGTATTTTATCTTCTTTAAGTAGCTGGTATTGCTCGTATAGTGCTTCTAGCTCTATGGCCTTTAGGTTGCTTATGCGCTCTTCTAGCTCGGCGTTCCAGTCTACTAGCGTCTGCTTGGCTAAGCCGGTTAGCTCGCTTATTTTGTTGTAGCTGTAGCCTTTGGCTCGCAGTTCTATAAAGCGCTCTTTGTCTTGCTGGGTCTTCATATTTCGGGGCTTGGTTCCGGTTGTAGCTCGTAGTAAAATACCAGTAGCGGTTGTTCTACACCTTTGAAATAGATATAATCGCCGTGCTTTTCGCGCTCGGCTACTGGTTCGCCGTGGTAGCTAGGCTCTAGCACTACGCGGTCTATTAGTGGGTCGTTTGGCTTCACTATGTAGGCTTCGCGTATGTATAGCAATAGGCTACTATGTACGCGGTCTAGCTGCTCGCGGTTCCAGCACTCAAAGCGCGCCGGCTCTGCTTCGGGGTGCTTTACGCCTAGCTCTCTTAGTATGCCGCTACTAAGTACGTAGCCTTGGCCTATTACGTAGTCTATTATTAGCGGTAGTAGTGGCTGTCGGCCTTTGCGCTGCTTGCTTAGCTCGCGTTCTAAGTTGGTTATTTTGCTCTTCATAGTGGCGCTGTTTTTACTCTATGTTTCTACTTCCGTTATGTAAGATTACTAGCAGTAGACGGCTTGGCTTAGCGTATTGCGTCTTTTAGGTAGGCGTTAGTTAGGTCGGCGCCTTGTAGGTCGGCGCCTCTTAGGTTGGCGTCTCTTAGGTAGGCGTTGGTTAGGTTGGCGTTAGTTAGGTCGGCGCCTTGTAGGTTGGCGCCGATTAGGTCGGTGGAGACTAGGTTAGCGTTAGTTAGGTCGGCGCCTTGTAGGTCGGCGTCTCTTAGGTAGGCGTTGGTTAGGTCGGCGCCTTGTAGTTTGGCGCCTCTTAGGTTGGCGTTGGCTAGGTTGGCGAGGTTGAGGTCGGCGTTGGTTGGTCGGGCGCGGTGTAAGTTGGCGCCTTGTAGGTCGGCGGCTCTTAGGTCGGCGCCTTGTAGGTTGGCGTCTCTTAGGTTGGCGTTGGCTAGGTTGGCGAGGTTGAGGTTGGTGGTGTATAGCATAGCGCCTTCTAGGTTGGCGTTAGTTAGGTTGGCGTAGGTTAGGTTGGCGTTGGCTAGGTTGGCGCCTTGTAGGTTAGCGTTAGTTAGGTCGGCGCCTTGTAGGTCGGCGCCTCTTAGGTTGGCGTAGGTTAGGTTGGCGCCTCTTAGGTTGGCGTAGGTTAGGTCGGCGTTGGTTAGGTCGGTGGAGACTAGGTTGGCGTTGGTTAGTCGGGCGCGGTATAAGTTGGCGCCGCTAAGTTTTAGGACGCTTAAGTATACGCCGCTTAAGTATACGCCTTGTAGGTGCAGCGGTTGGGTGGCTACGGCTATTAGTTTAATAACGTCGCGGCGCGTTAGGTCGGGTTTTTTGCGCGTTAGGTCGGAGAGTTTGAACATAGTATTACGTTTTAGGTTCTTGGTCTTTAGTGAATATCTGCCGTAGGTTCTGCTCGGTTATGTAGTACGGCCGGCCTATGCGCGTAGCTTGTACGCGGCCTTCTTGTATGTATCGTCGTAGGGTTACTTTATGAATACTTAGCATTTGGGCGGCTTCTACTACGCTGTAATAGGTTATGCCGCAAAGTTCTTTAGGCATTGTTTTATTTTTTGGCTGTTTGTTTCTTGTTAAGGTTTATTTTTTGGGTACTGGGCGTATAGCGCCGTTTTTTTTCTCGTAGGCGGTTAGGTAGTTGCCTATAGCGGCGTCTAGTAGGTCTTTTATGCTAGCGCCGGGCGTCCAGTACGCTAGCGCCTTTATTTTCTCTATAGCCGCTTCGTTAGCTATAAAGCTAAAACGCGTTTCGCCGGGCCTTAAGCCTTGTTTAGCCGCGTTCTTGCTGCCGTCTCGTATTGCTTTTTCGGCCTTGGGTTCCGGTAGGCTTCGGCCTACTTTTACGCGTGCAGCCTTCGGCGTAGCCGTGTTCTGCAGTAGCGCGCTTATGCCGCCGGTTATACTGGTTTGCTTGCTCATAGGTTAGGGCTTTTTAGTGGTGGTCTTCTTGCTTGCGTGTATTTCTTTGGCTAGCGCTAGGTAGTCTTGGGCGCCGTGGCTTTTGGCTTGGTGGCTAAATATGTCTATACCTCTAGCCGGTGCTTCGGCTAGCGCTATGTTTTCGCGTATGCGCGTTTTAAGTAGCGTAGTCTTGCGCTCTTTGAGTATTTGTTTTAAGCCGTCGGCTTCGGCTATATGCTTATTAAGTAGCCGGCGCTCGTTGTAGTGCGTTATGAATACGCCGCCGACGCTTAAGCTCTTATTTAGCTTGCGTTCTTTTACGACGTCTATTACTTCTAGCAGCTTGGTTATGCCGTGCAGGGCCAAGTAGTGCGCTTGTAGTGGTATGTATACTTCGTTTACGGCGCATAGTACGTTAAGCGTTAGTAGTCCTAGGCTTGGGGGGCAGTCTATTAGTATGTAGTCGTATTTGCCGGGTAGCTTTTGTAGCGCTTGCCGTAGTACCAGTTCGCGGCCTAGCTCGTTAGCTAGCTGCAGCTCGGCGCCGCTTAGGTCTAGGTCTGCCGGTATTAGGTCTAGGTTTGGTAGCAGCGCTATAGGTAGCGGCTTGGCCTTGTTTACCAGTACTTGGTACGTCGTAGGTACTCGGCCGCTGTTTATAGCTTCTTCGGCGTAGCTTCTTAGGCTGTGCGTTAGGTTTGCTTGTGGGTCTAGGTCTACAAGTAGTACGCGTTGCTTAAGCCGGCTAAGCGCTACGGCTATGCTAGCGGCGCTTGTGGTCTTGCCTACGCCGCCTTTGTGGTTTACTAGTGCTAGTATTCTCATAGCTCGGTATTTTTTATTTTGTTGGTGTTGCTGTCGTAGTCTAGCGCCTCGTACTTGTTGGCTGGTAGGTGCCGGCTCTTAAGTATTTTCATAAATAGACCTTCCGTGCCTATAGTGTTTAGTAGCGTTTTGCTTGCTTTTGATTGGTCTAGTGGGTGCTTGCTTATGTCGTATACGCCTATAATAGTCTCGGCTATTTGCTCTATGTCGGCGGCTTCGCGTATGCTTGTTTCGTGTACGTCTGCTACTTCTTTTACGTCTCTATTAAACTGGGCGGCTAACGCTATGGGTATGCCTTCTTCGTCGGCGGTTCTTCGTAGTATTAGGCAAATTTGCTTTAGTTCTTCTTGCCGGTTGTTTATGCCGTATTCTTTCTTTAGCTTGCCGTCGGCGTGTATTAGCTGAAAATAGTCTATAAATAGACCAGCTAAGCCGTCTACGTTCTTTTTAAGCTCGCGTATGCCTTCGGCTAGTTCGTCTACTTTTAGGCTGTAGGCTGGCTTTACCAGTAGCCGGCCGCTGTGTATGTATACATTGTAGAACGTGTCTACGGCTTTTACTAGCTTGTCGCGCTTTTCTACTTGTACGTAGGTTAGGTCGCCTTTGCTTAGGTAGTCGTGTATTAGGTCGCGGTTGCTGTCGTGCCGGTTATTTAGCGCTTGGTTTAGGTATACGTTAATAAAGTAGCTACGTATTTTTTCGGGTGGCTCTTCATAGGTTAAGTAGACTACTTTGGCCTTGGGGTCTTGCATTAACACGTTTAGCGCTAGATTAATTAGCGTCGTGGTTTTGCCGTGGCCGGTAGGTGCAGCAAAGACGGCTAAGCTTTTAGGTGCTAGCGTTAGCTTGGTGCCGTTTATGTTTATGCCGGTGTATAGCGTGTCTTTAGCTTGGCGGTAGCGCTCGCGGTCTGCGTCTATGCTGTCGGGCGTGTATAGCTCTACGTAGCTTTTAGCGTTTTCTATGCGGCGTAGGTCGGGTAGCTTTTGGTTTAGCAGCTCTAGCGCTTCTTCGGTTTTGCCGTCTTTAAGTATGCGGCTAGCTTGCTCTAGCGTTTTGCTTGTGGCTTGCCTTTGTTCGTGCTTGGCTTGCTGCTCGTTTATTTGTTGCTGGGCTTCGTCTAGCGTCTGCTTGGTTATACCTAGCTCTTTTATGGCCTCTAGTTCTTCTAGCGCTTTAGCGTACTGGTCGCGCTGTATGGGGTCGGGTATGCGGCCGCTTAGTAGTACTAGCTCTTCTATTAGCCGGTCGCTTTGCTTGGGCGTTAGTGCGCCGTTTTGCTCGTCTTGCAGCTTGCCGTAGCGCGTTAGTAGTCGCTGTAGCTGGTATAGGTAGTACGGCTGGGCGTTAGCTATGGCCGTCTTAAGCGCCTCTATGCCGTCTTGCTTTATTACGCTGTCGGGGTCTGCCTTCGTGCCGTCGGCCGTGGTTAAGTCTACTACGTATACCTTGTATACATTGTATTCTAGTAGGTGGCTTATAGCGTGTTCTATACCTTCTTGGCCGGCCTCGTCGCCGTCTAGGCATAGCGTAAAAGTCTTAGCGCCTCGTCGTAGTGCTTGCTCTATAGCTGGCTTTGAAATTTTAGCGGCGCCTAGCGCTGCTATGTTCTTTATGCCTTTGGCTTCTGCGTGTAGCGCGTCTAGGTAGCCTTCTACTAGTACTAGGTCTTTGTACTCGTCTACGGCGTTAAGGTTAAATAGCGCTTCGTCTTTCTTTAAGCCGGTGCTATTTATGTACTTGGGCGTAGCTCCGGTTTGCGTGGCCCTAAACACAAAGCCGCGTAGGGCGCCTTCGCTTCGGTAGGGTATAGTAAGCTTGTGGCTATTGCCTACTATTGCGCTTAGCGTTAGCGCTTCGCGTGCTTCTTCGTACTGGTAGCCGTGGCTCGCTAAGTAGCCGTATAGCGCGTCTTGGTTTGGTATTAGTCCTAGCTCCATAGCTAGCGCCTCTTCGTTGCTGTAGCCGCGTTCGCTTAGGTAGTCGCGTACTTGTTGCGCTTCGCTGGTCTCGGCTTGTAGGCTGTGCTTAAAGTAGGCTTGCGCCGTTTCTAGTATGCTTTGTCGCTTTTGCTGTTGCCGGTAGTTTGTGGTGCTTTGCTCGTCTGCGCCGGGTACTTCTAGGCCGGCGGCTTGGGCTAGTTTATGCAGCGCCTCTATTACGTTGGCGCCGTCTCGTTCTATTACGTAGTCTATTAGACTTATAGAGCCGCGTTCGCCGTTCTCAAAAATATAGCCGGGGCTTTTGTGCGTTACTATAGTCTTGTCTTGCCGGTGGTTCTTCGGCTTGCTGCCGTCTCTATTTAGTGAACTTATCCAGCGCTGGCCTTTGCGTTGTAGCTGTAGTTCGGGTAGGGCTTGGTCTAAGCCGCTGTTAAATAGGGTAGGGTATAGCTCGGCTTTTGCCCAGTCGGTTAGTGCGCTCATAGGTTAATACATTGTATTAAGTGTATACACGTTTGGCGCTACTAGTAGAACGGCTCGCTGGTTTATTAGCTTGTTTGCGCCGTTTAGCGCTCTTTGGTGGTTTAGTCGTAGGTTCTTGCCTAGTGCTAGCGTTAGCTCGGTTAGGCTGTATTGCTTGCCGGGCGTTAAATTCTGCTGCGCTATGTCTACTAGCCTTTGGCGTGCCTCGGCTGTGGTCTGCACCGGGTCTAGTGTTAGACCTAATCGCTGGGCTAAATTGATTAGGCCGGGGCCGTACTGGGTTAGGTCGGTTAGCGCCTCTTGTGTCGGTGCCTCTATTTCGCATTTTAAGACCTCGTACGGCGCGTTTGCCGCGTCGGTGGTACTCGGCATAGGGTTGGCTAGCGTTAAGCGCTTGTAGGGCTTTATTTGGGCTTTGCTTAGGCTCATTAGTAAAGGCTGTCTAGTAGTGCTTCGCCGCTGTTGCTTAGGCGACGTTCTTCGTCCAGCGTAGCGGTATAAATTTGGGTTGTAGCCGGGTTGCTGTGGCGTAGTGTTAGCTGGGCGGTCTCTATGCTGCCGCCGGCTCGTAAAATGTTTACGGCCGTGGTATGCCGTAGGCTGTGCGCCGTGTATGCTTTCTCGTCTAAGCCTATGGCTCGTAGGCTGTCTTTAGCTACTTGGCTTATTGTGCGCGTGGTTAGGCGTTCGTTCTTGCTGTTGTTGCTTGTACTGGTAAATAGCGGCTCTTCGGGCTTGGTGGCTTTACGTGTCGCTAGGTAGTCGCTTATAGGCTTGTAGGCTTTGTCGGTTAGAACTACAAAGCTGTCTTTTTCGCTTCGGCCTTTGCCGTGTACCAGTAGTACGCGTTGGCCGCCTTTGTACGTTATGTCGCCTACGTTGGCGCGTACGGCTTCTATCGTTCTTAGGCCGGTGCGTATTAGCAAGTTCACTATAGCGTAGTCGCGTACTGGTAGAGTAGTGGCGCAGTATTGTAGTAGTTCTTGGGCTTGCTGTGGCCGTAGTGGCTGCTTGCGGTAGGCTTGCTTGCGCTTGGGGCTACGTACGCCTTTGGCTACGTTTGGGTAGTACTTGTTGGCCTCTGCCCAGTCGTAAAAACGGCGTACGCTGTTTAGGTACGCGCTTATAGTTAGGCTGCTCCGGCCGGCTTCTTGTAGCTCGTCTTTGTAGCGTAGTATTTCGTTCCGGGCTACGTCGGTTAGCTGTAGGTTGTTTTGGTTTATCCAGTTAAAGTATTGGCGCAGCGCTCGGCCGTAGCCTTTGCGGCTTGTCGCGTTTACGTCGCAGTCTGCCGTAAAAAGCGCTATAAGACGCTCGGCGTCGTAGGCTGTGGCCGTTAGTGCTTGCTGGGTTGTGGTTAGGTACTGGCTCATAGTGGGGCTGTTTGTTAGCCCAAAGGTACGGCGGTATTTGTATACATTGTATACATTGGTTAGGCTAAGCTTTGGTATAGTTCGCCGGTCGCTATGGTTCTAACCAGTTCTTCGCGGTCTATTTCGTTTATGGCTAGTTGTGCAAGTTCAAGCCGTGTACTGGCGCCGGTTAAGTTCTTGGCCGCATAAGCCGCTAGCTCGTCGCGTAATAGTTCGGCGTTGGCCTTAAGCGTAGCCGGTGGGTTGGTTAAGTAGTCGCGTAAAGCCTTGCGCGTCTCGGCTCGCTGTTCTGCTGCCGTTTCGCCGTGGCCTTGTACGCTTAACCAGGCGTACGCGGTTGCGTCTTGGTTTAGAGTACGGCGTACCAGCCTTAAGGCGTTTTTATTGTGGTTCGTAGGCATAAGTTCGGCGTATGGGTTAAGTTCTGCTATGCCGTGTTACTTGCAGTAGACGGCTTTGGGTCGCCGTAAACGCGGTCAAGTTCTAGGTCGGCTTCGCTTAAGTCTACACCGGCTAGGTTGGCGTCGGTTAGGTTAGCGCAGTCAAAGTGCGCGCCGTAAATGTTGGCGTTGGTTAAATTAGCTTTTGTTAGGTTGGCGTCGCATAGGTTGGCGTCGCTTAAGTCGGCGCCGGTTAAGTTTGCGCCGCTTAGGTCGGCTTCGCGTAGGTTAGCGTAGCTTAAGTTGGCGCCTCGTAGGTTGGCGCCGGTTAAGTTTAAGCCGTCTAAGTCTACGCTGTTAAGGTTTACGCCGGTTAAGTCCAGCGGTTGGGTAGCTACAGCGATTAGCTTAATAACGTCGCTACGTGTTAGGTCGGGGTGTTTGCTCATAGGGTTGTTTTTTGTTTCTGCAAGTATATGTAGCCGTTGCTTAATGTTTCGTTATATTGCTTTGGGTTGTTTATAGATTGTGTAAAAGTATCTTTATTTTGCCTTATGCTGTCAAAAAAAGATAAAAGCCGTATAAACTATTCTACTAGCTGCTGCGCGCGCGTATAACCAGCGCTGGCCGTAGCCGGTCAAAAAGAAAAAGCAGCCGGCGTTAGCCGTGGCTGCCTTATTATATTAAGTATAATAAGTATAGCGATTTTGGGCCTTTTTGTAAGTGCTTGTAAGTGTGGCGCTTAAGGGCTGTTTTTTCGGGGTCTCTGCCCAAAATATCCATAGTTTTGCCCAAAATATCCATAGTTTTGCCCAAAATATCCATAGTTAGCGCTCGGTTTGGGGTCGCTTTTTATGCGCTTTTTGCGCTTTTATATGGCTTTTAGTTTTCGCTTATGTTCGCTTCTGCCCAAAATATCCATAGGCGTTTACGTCAAGTCGGGTCAAATTATTAAAATTTGGCTAGGTTCAAAAAAAAAGCCGCTATCCAATAAATAGCGGCTTTTCCACAAAATGAAAATTTCCAGCTGGGCG
>Ga0315901_10011142_pt1 | contig 10146 bp, 9 predicted proteins | sample LakEriMetagenome_10_FD_203761 | JGI IMG/M metagenome (GOLD analysis project Ga0315901, IMG submission 203761) | Freshwater fungal communities from buoy surface, Lake Erie, Ohio, United States - Buoy 2 MA116 | ecosystem: Environmental > Aquatic > Freshwater > Lake | place: USA: Lake Erie, Ohio... | reverse complement strand
GTTCAAGGCGACGGACCGATGGGCTCTTATGCTGCGCTACGTCAGCGACAAGATCGCGTCGACACTCGGCCCGTTCAGGCCTCCAACCAGCCTGCCAGCATCGGGGTAACTGCCGGATTTAGGGTCAGTGCGCCTCGTCCCAGTTCGCGCTGCACGGCGAACATCGCCGGCCTGAGCTGGAGCGCAACGCCAGGATCCAGTGAGGGATCATGGTCTGCGTCTACGGCCTGGGCCACGCGCCGGCGCTGCTGCTGCCGGACCTGCCGGGCTACCCCGGGCTACCCTGGGCTACCCTGGGCACGAGGCGTTCTTCCACTTCGTGCGCTGGTACCTGGTGTAGCGGATGCGCATCCTCGGCATCAAATCCGGCCTGCAGCGCACTGGCTTCGACATCATCGATGCCGAAGGCGAGCGCCTGCGCTACGTGGCCAGCGGCCCCATCGCCACCGCCGAGGCACCGCTCCGCCACCTTCCGGCGCGGCAGAAGATCATCGTCGACGGCATCGGCGAGGTCGTGCGCCGCTGGCTGCGCTGGTGACGGCCGCGCTGCCGGTGGCCGAGTACACGGCGCAGCCGATGCGCTGGGGATGGCCATCACGCACGCGCGCGCCGGCACGCAGCTGGCCGCGGTGGCGGCGCAGGCTCCGCAGGTGCCAGGCCGCCGGGGCGCCTTGCGCGCCCGGCGCACGCTCTGAAGTCCGCGGCGGAGCCGGCGCCTCAGAGCTCGCGCAGCCGCTCCGCGAAGGTGTCCGACACGGGCACGGTATCGGGCCGGTCGCGCAGGCGCAGCCTCAGCTTGCCGCGGAAATCACGCGTCAGACCCACCAGGAATGCGCAGTTGACGATGTAGCCGCGGTGCACCTGCCAGAACTGCGCGGGGTCGAGCTCAGAGGCCAGTTCGCGCAGCGCGCGGCGCAATGCGAAGTGCCCGCTCCCGGTGATGACGCGCACGATCTTGTTGTCGGCTTCGAAGTAGACGATCTCGTCGGCGGTGAGCAGGCGCAGGTCATCGCCGTCGCTCACCGTGATCCAGCGCATCGGCCCCGCCGGCGGGCTGATGCCGGCGGCCGGTTCGCCCGCGCGGCTCGCGGCCGCCGTGGGGGAGTCGGTTGCCGGCCCGGCCAGGCGGCGCTGGATGCGCAGGACCGTGTCGTACAGGCGAGCGCTGGTCACGGGCTTGAGCACGTAGTCGACCGCGTCGCGCTCGAAGGCGGCCACTGCGTGCTCGTCGTACGCCGTGACGAACACCACGGCCGTGTGCCCGCCAATGCGGCTGGCGGCCTGCAGCCCATCGATCTCTGGCATCTGGATGTCCAGGAACGCCACGGTGGGCCGCAGCGTCTCGACCAGACGGATCGCGTCGATGCCGTTGTGCGCCCGGCCCACCACGCGCAACTCTGGCCACAGGCGGCGAAGGAGATCCTCGAGCTGCGCCAGCAGCGGCGCCTCGTCGTCGGCGAGCACGGCCGTGGGTTCGACGCCCTGGGGCCCCGGCGCTGCGGCGTCAGCCGATTTAACGGGTTCAGCGGAATTCAACATCAAGTCTCCAATGCAGGGATCCGTCGGCGCCGCGTGCGGTGCCGACCCCCAGCGTGGCCAGCGCACCCTCCAGCGCCAAGGCGTCGGCATCGGGCGGCACCCGCGCGCAGGCCAGGGTCACCTGCAGCCGCCCGGGCTGGCAGGCCTCCAGGTGCAGGGACAGTACCAACGGAGCGACAGCCCACAGCTGGCGCAGCGGCTGAAGCAGGCGCAGCGGCTCGAGCTGGCCGGCGAGGTCGACGCGGTCGTCGATCTCGATGCTCAGCAACTCGCCCGGCTCGCCGGGCTGCGAGGCGCGCACGAGGGCGGCGAGAGCGCGTACCACCTCAAGTTCGCCGTTCAGGCTCACCCGCGCGCAGTGCGCCGTCTCGGCCACGCAGCGCAGGTAGCTGGTCAACGCATCCAGCATGGCCTCGCCGCTCATCGGCGATGCGTCGTAGCGCACCTGCAACTGTTGCAGGAGGCGCGCCAGGTCGGCCGGCTCGGCGCGGGCACGTGCCGCGCGCAACCGCGCCGCGGCCGCGTGGCGGCGCAGTTCGGTGCTCTGCGCGGCCAGTCCGAGCGCGCGCTGCTGGGTCTGCGCGTGCGCGATGCGCGCGCGCGCAGCCCAGGCCAGCAGCGCGCCGCAGAACCAGGCCTGCGGCACCAGGATCGCCGCTTCGAGGGCACCACGCGCACAGCCACCCGGACCTTCGCAGGGCAGGAACGGGATGCCGCTGGACAGGAGGTCCTGCGACAGGCTCACGCCCAGCAGTGCGCCCGCCAGCAGCGCGGCGCCCTGCAGGGCCATCGAACCCTGGCCCGCGGCTGCCACCCTCCAGGCCAGCGCCGCCAGGGGCAGCATGCTGGCGCCCGCCAGCGGCACCTCCACCAGCGCGCGCGGCCAGTCGGCGGGGCTGTCTTCCGGCATCAGACCCGTGACGAGCAACTGCCAGGCCCACAGCGCGCCGATGCCGGCCACCAGCAGCCCCCAGGGCAGGCCCTGCGGCGTGGCCGGCGACGGCGGCATGGCCGCCTCGGTGCGCCCTTCGCGCTCCAGCGGCAGCGTGATGACGGCGCGTGCGCCGCCGCCGGCGCGGCCGCGCAGCTCGAAGCGGGCGGCGTCGCCGGCCATCAGCAGCAGCTTGGCGCGCAGGTTCGCCAGGCCGACGTTGGCGCCCGCGCCGCCGCTGAGGCCGACCCCGTCGTCGAGCACCTCGATGAGCATCCGGCCGCCCTCGGCGCGGGCCAGCAACTGCACCGTGCCGCCGCGGCCGAGCCGCCCGATGCCGTGCTGGATGGCGTTTTCGACCAGCGTCAGCAGCCCCATGGACGGCACCTGGGCGCCGAGCAGGTCGTCGGGCACCTCGATCGCCCAGCGCAGCCGCGGGCCCAGCCGCAGCGACAGCAGCGCCAGGTAGTGCCGCACCAGCCCCAGCTCGACCCGCATCGACACGGCGGCGCTCTGGGCCGCGGGCAGCAGGTCGCGCGCGAAGTGCACCAGCCGCTCGAGCATGGAGCCCGCGTGCTGCGGGTCGTGGCGGTAGTGCCAGCGGATGTGCGCCAGCGTGTTGAACAGGAAGTGCGGCTCGACCTGCGCCTGCAGGGCCAGCAACTCCGACTCGATGAGTTCCTGGCGCGCACCCCGCTGCTCGGCGGCGGCGGCGGCGAGCCGCTGCTGCCACTGCACCACGCGCCGCGTGCGCAGCCGCCAGGCCGCCAGGACCAGCGCCGGCAGGGTGATGAAGGTGGCCACGCCCGACAGGCGGTGTCGCCAGCCGGTGGCCACCGTCGTGAAGCCGGCGGCGTCGGGCACGCCGTGCACGGCCACGTGCAGCGCCAGGCGAAGTGCCTCGACAGCCAGCGCGCTGACCGCCAAGTGCGCCAGCCCCATGGCCAGCAGCGTCCGTGCACCGGCCAGCCGCCAGGCCGCGGGTCGGCGGGCATGCATCCAGGCCAGCGCCGTCCACCCGGCGGCGCTGGCGAACACCAGGTTAGTCCAGTACTCGAAAGCCGCCGCCGCGCTGGCGCGTGGCGGCAATTGCATGGCCAGCACCTCGAGGACCACCAGCACCGCGTAGGAAAGTGCCCAGCCGGCATAGACCGGCAAGGTCGCCAGCGTCCCGGTGGCCCCGGGTGGCTCGGCTGCCCCGAGTCGGCCAAGCGGTGCGCCTGGGGGGGCAGACGGGCATGCCGCAGCCTCTGCGCGCCCCTGGGCCATCGCGGCGCGGTGCGGCGGCTCAGCCGCATCGGGCTGCAAGGCCAGCGCCGGCTCGGGGTGGACGTGGTTCGGCATCAGGGGCTGCCTGGGCTGGTGGGCAATGGGCGATGGGTGAGCGTGCAGAACGCCGAGGACCGCGTTCCATCGTAGCCCTGCCACCCGCGCGGCGACGCCGGAAAAGCTGTGTTTGGCTCCTGCTTTGCGCGGTTTCGCGCCGCGGCGGGCTTTCGCGCCGCCGGCCGGCGCGCTCGCGCCCGGCAGCCGGCCTTCGACACCCGGGGCGTGGCGCCCTGCCCGCCAAGGCGCACAGTGCGTCCCGAGCCGGACGTGGCCCCGTGCCCTCGGCGCGAGCCCGTCCCCAGAACCTCCTGTTGCCAGAGATCGCCTCATGAACAACCACCGCATTGCCGTCGCTGTCCTGCTGGTCGCCGGCCTGTCTTCCGGCTGCGCCACCACCGAGACCTCGCGCGCCATCGAGCCTGCGCGCACCGCCGCGGCGGCAACGCCCGCCACCGGCGCGGTGCGTGCGCCCATCGCCGTGGGCAACTTCGACAACCGCTCCAGCTTCGGCCGCGGCATCTTTGCCGATGGCGGCGACCGGCTCGGCTCGCAGAGCAAGACCATCCTGGTGGCCCACCTGCAGCAGAGCAACCGCTTCAGCGTGCTCGACCGCGAGAACCTCGCCGAGGCCCGCCAGGAGGCCGCGCTGCGCCAGACGCCGCTTGCCATTCGGGGCGCCGACTTCCTCGTCACCGGCTCGGTCAGCGAGTTCGGCCGCAAGGAGGTGGGCGACCGCGCGCTGTTCGGCCTGCTGGGCCGCGGCAAGACGCAGGTGGCCTACGCCAAGGTGACGCTGAACATCGTCAACCCGCTGACGTCCGAGGTGGTGTACTCGGTGCAAGGCGGCGGCGAGTACACGCTGTCGGAGCGCGAGATCCTGGGCTTCGGAAGCACCGCCAGCTACGACGCCACGCTCAACGGCAAAGTGCTCGACCTGGCCGTCCGGGAGGCGGTCGACCGCCTGGTCGCCGGCCTGGACAGCGGCGCCTGGAAGCCGGCGCGGCCCTGATGAGCCCGCGGCAAGCCGGAGGGGCCCCGATGCGAAGGCTGGGCGGTGGCGCGCTGCTGGCGCTGGCGGCCGTGCAGGGCGCAGCCAGCGCCAGCGCGCGGCCGATGTTGTACGAGTGGGGCGCATACCCGGAAGCGCTGGCGGCGCACCTGCGCGAAGCTGGCGGCGACGCTGCGCGTCAGGCCGCGCGGCTCGAGCAGCAGCTCCAGCGAACCGCCGCCGCGGGGCGCGCCGTGCCGCCGGGGCTGCATGCGCACCTGGCGCTGCTGCACGCGCAGCTGGGCAACGACGCCAAGGCCGTGGAGCACCTGCGGGCCGAGAAGGCGCTTTACCCGGAGTCGGCGCGGTACATGGACTCCCTGCTCGCGAACACGCGGCGGCAGCCGGCCGACGCGGCGGCGGAGGCCCCGAAGTGAGCCGCGTGCTGCGCGGGGCCGCGATGACGCTGGCGGTGGCGCTGGGCGGGCTGCTGGGTGGCTGCGCCACCGTGGACAAGGCACCGGCGGACCCCTGGCCGGCGCTGCGCGAGGCACGGCCCACCTCCGTGCTGGTGTTGCCGCCGGTGAATGACAGTCCTGACGTGTTGGCACCGGGCAGCGTGATGGCGCAGGCGGTGCTGCCGCTGGCGGAGCGGGGCTACTACGTGTTCCCGGTGGCGCTGAGCAACGAGACGCTGCGCCTCAACGGCGTGCAGACGCCAAGAGACGCCCAAGACATCAGCCCGCAACGGTTGCGCGAGGTGTTCGGGGCCGACGCGGCGCTGTACCTGCAGGTGCGCGCCTACGGCTCGGTGTATCGCGTCATCAGCGCTGAGTCGGTGACAACGGTGGATGCTCGGCTTGTGGACCTGCGCGACGGTCGCACCCTCTGGACCGGCAGCGCCACCGCCAGCAGCGCCGAGCAGCGCGGCGGCCAGCAGGGCGGCCTGTCGAGCCTGTTGCTGCTGGCCATCATCGAGCAGGTGGCGTCGAACTTCAGCGACCTCAACCAAGAGGTCGCTGGCGCGGCGATGCGTCGGCTGCTGGCCGGTCCTTCGCCGCGCGGGCTGCTGCCGGGGCCCCGAGGCCCGCCCCCTCGGTCGGGCGCCCGCCCTTGACTCCTCTCGCCCCTGACGCCCCCCACTCACGACCTGCATCAACCGCAGCCGCCCGCCATGAACGACCCGACACTGCACTCTCCTGCGGCCTGCCGCCTGTCCCAGTCTGGTTTCGCCGCCACCCTGTGGGGGGGGTTGGTGCGCCTGGCTGGCCTGGCCCTGCGCCGCGGCGCAGCCCGGCTTGCCGTGGCCCTGGGCCTGCTGGCGGCCTCTGTCTCGGGTTTGCAGGCCCAGCCGGTGGCCGACCCGCGGCCGAAGTGGTTCAGCGCTGACAGCGCCAACTTCCGCGTGCACTTCCGCGAAGGCCATCGCGCGCAGGCCGAGGCCGTGGCGCGGGCCGCAGAGCGCGCCTACCCGGCGGTGACGCAGGCCCTGTCGTGGAAGCCGCGCACGCGCACCGAGATCGTCGTCTTCACCGAGTTCGACGGCGCCAACGGCTTTGCCACGCCCTTGCCGTACAGCTACATCGGCGTCTTCCTGTCCCCACCCGACGAGGGCGAACTGCTGGACAACAGCGCCTGGCTCGACCTGCTGCTGGTGCACGAGTTCACCCACGCGGTGCACCTGGACAAGGTGACCGGCGCGCCGCGCGTGCTGCAGTCGGTGTTCGGCAACGTGCCCGAGTTCATCCCCAACATCTTCATGCCGACCTGGGGCCTCGAGGGCCTGGCGATCCTGGCCGAGAGCGACCCCGCCGCCGGCCGCGGCCGCCTGCGCGGGCCGGTGTTCGAGGCCTGGCTGCGCGCCGAGCGCGAGCGCGGTTTCGTCAGCCTGCGCGAACTCAACGCCGACGGCCGCCGCCTGCCGGTGGGCAAGCAGTACCTGTACGGCGCCTACTTCATGGACTACCTGCGCCGCGTGCACGGCCCGCAGGCCGTGGGCACGCTCGTGCAGTCCTACAGCGGCAACCTGGTGCCTCGCCTGCACACCGCGCCCGTGGGCGCCACCGGGCTGACCATGGACGTGCTGTGGGAGCGCTTCCTGGCCGACCTGGGCCGGCAGGTGGACGAGCGCGCCGCGCCGATCAAGGCGCAGCCGCAGGTGCTGGGGCCGGCCCTGCTGCCGGCCACCTTCGCGATCGACAGCCTGGTCCCGCACCCGGCTGGCGGCTGGCTGGCGGTGGCCAGCGACGGCGTGCACGGCACGCAACTCGTGCGCATCGGTACCGACGGGCGCCGCACGGCCGTGATGCGCCTGAACCGTGGCGCGCGGCTGAGCACGGGGGCCGCCGGCAGTGTGCTGGTGATGCAGCCCGATGTCTGCAACGGGTGGTACGAGACCTACGACGTGCACCGGCTCGAAGGCGACCGGCTGCAGCCCTGGAGCCGGTGCGCGCACCTGCGCCGCGCGGTGCCGGCCGCCGGCCGGGTGCTGGCGCTGCAACTGGATGCCGGCGCCACGCGGCTGGTGGCACTGGACGCCGCCGGCGCCCCGCCGCGCGTGCTGTGGCGGCCGCCCGAAGGCCACGAACTGCTGGACATCGCCGCCTCGCCCGACGGCGCGCGCGTGGCGCTGGTGCTGCGCCGCGAAGGCGACTGGCGCGTCGTCGAGTGGGACCCCGCGCAGCCGCAGGCCGAGCCGCGCACGCTGGTGCGCCGCAACGCGCCGCTGCAGGGGCTGCGCTGGGGTGTGAGCGGGCTCGAGCTGGTGGCGTCCGACGGCGGCGTGCCCAACGTCTGGCGGCTCCAGGGGGGCGAACTGCAGCGCCTGACGCATGCGCACACCGCGGTGCTTGCCCATGCGGGCACGGCCGCCGACGGTAGCCTCGCCACCGCCGTGGTGGCCCCGGGCGGCATTGCGCTGCACGTGCTGCCGGCCGCCGTGCCGCTGCAGTCGCTGGCCGCGGACGTGCCCCCGGCCGATGCCGGCGCGTCGGCGCAGGCCCCGGCCGCAGCAGGCGCTTCGCCGTCGGACCCGGCTGCCGCGCTGAAGGCCGAGCGTCCGTACCGCGCCCTGGACGCGCTGGTCCCGCGCGCCTGGCTGCCCGCGATCAACGCCGACGGCGGACTGGTCTCCGTGGGGGCCGTCATGAACGGCGGCGATGCGCTGGGTTGGCACCGCTACTCGATCCTGGCCCAGGTCGAGCTCACGCAAAAGGAGTTAGCGGGCGCGCTCGAGTACCAGTACGCCGGCCGCCACGCCTTTGCGCTCAAGCGCGAGCTGACGCCGCGACTGTGGACCACCGACGCCCAGGGTGCCCCGAACGACACCACGGTGTACGACCGTCGCCTTCGCGGGCAGTGGATCAGCCTCTTCCCCCACGAGCGCCAGCAGCGTCGCATCGTGTTGGGCGTGGGCGCCGCGCTGGACACGGTGGAGCGGGTGGACCTGCGCAACGCCAGCGCCGCGCGGCGGCGCGACAGTCGGCTGCTGGCCGGCTTCGTCGAGGCCGACACCAGCGGCGGCGACTGGGCCAGCGAGGGTGCCAATCGCGGCCTGCGCGGCTCGCTGTTGGTGGAGAGCCATGCGCCGCTGGCGGGCAAGGACCCGCAACGCTACGACGGCACGGTGGTGCGCGCGGACCTGCGCGGCTTCGTCGCCCTGCCGCTGCGCAGCGTGCTGGCCCTGCGGGCCACCGAGGCGCGCGCGCGCGGCCGCACCGAGCCCTTCGCGGTCGGTGACGCCACCGACGAGTGGCTGCAGTTCGGCCCCGTGCTGGGCGACCGCACGCTGTCGCTGCGCGGCTACGCCAGCGGCGATCCGGGGCTGTCCGGCCGCAACGCCCGCGTCCTGTCGGCCGAGTGGCGCGTGCCGCTGACCGACGTCGACCGGCACTTCATGGTGCCGGCGGTGGGCATGGGGCGGCTGTCGGCGGCGTTGTTCGCCGACGCTGGTGGCACCTGGGACAGCGGAACCGGGCCCGCGCAGTGGCGCCGCAGCGTGGGCGTGGAACTGTTGGCCGAGACCCGACTGCTTTACGCCCTGCAAGTGCAGGTGCGCCTGGGCGTGGCCCGCGCCCTCGACGGGCCCAGACAGACGCGCGCCTACCTGACAGCTGGCCGGGCGTTCTGACGAGCCCGCCGCGCGCGCGGCCGAAGCCGGGCACGCGGCGGCGGCGGCCGCGCACAGGCCGTGGCCCCGATCGTGAATTGCACGTGTTCCGGGACCTTGCTCCGTGGCCCGGGTTTGGCAGTCTTGTGAGCTGCTGCTTCCCTCGCCTCCAGCCACTTGCCGAGGAGTGAACGGATGAGTGCCGAGAGTTCGTGGGGCCTGTCGAACTGCAACCCGATGCCGATCGCGCGCATGCGCGCGGCCTGCCGGCTCGACGAGGTCGAGAAGCGCCTCGACAAGCTGCCCCCGCGCGAGCACGAGACGCTGCGCGCCACCTACGAGCGCATGCTCGAGTTGGGCGGCGAGCGCTTCCAGGTCAAGCCCTTGGGCCTGTCGGCCATGGCGCACCTGTACGACGAACTGCCCAACTTCCACCCGGTGCTCGACGACGTCCGGCGCCCGCTCGCGCTATGCGCTATGCGCTGGGCAGCGGCGGCGCCGCATGGACCCGCTGAGCAAGGGCCTGGCGCAGATCCCGCTGGACATGCCGGCGCGGCTGCCGGCGTCGTGGGGGGCGAGGCAGGAGGCCCGACCGTGGCTCCACATGCCGATCGAGATTGATTTCAGGAACCCTCGGTCAGTCGGCCCAGGCTGCCCTCAGGCGCGACGCGCCGCAGAAAGTCACCCAGCGTCTTGCCGGCCTCGTCATGGAAGGGGGCATCGGCGCCCGCCACCAAGGCCCATTCCCGGATGCGGTCGAGGCGAAAGCTGCGGAAGTCCGAGCGCGCCTCACACCAGGCGGCCAGCGTCCACTCCTTGCCCCAGAAGAAGCAGGCCAGCGGCCGCACGGTGCGCCTTGACACCTGTTGGCCGTAGTCCTGGTAAGTGAGCAGCACGCGTTCGCGCTGGTGCGCCGCGCTGCGCAAACCCGCCAGGGCGTCCTGCACGGCCGGCTCCAGACCGATGGGGGGCGCGAACACGGCCATGGCTTGCGCTGCGGCGCGCGCGGCAGGGGGCAAGACCGACAAGACCTTGCCCAGCGCGACCTGCGAGGCCTGAGCAAGCGCCGGGTCCTGCCACGCCTGCGCCATGCGCACGCAGGCCACCAGGCTCTGCGCTTCCTGTGCGGAGAACATCAGTGGCGGCAAGTCAACCTAAATCCGGCAGTTACCCCGATGCTGGCAGGCTGGTTGGAGGCCTGAACGGGCCGAGTGTCGACGCGATCTTGTCGCTGACGTAGCGCAGCATAAG
>Ga0315901_10011138_pt1 | contig 10150 bp, 9 predicted proteins | sample LakEriMetagenome_10_FD_203761 | JGI IMG/M metagenome (GOLD analysis project Ga0315901, IMG submission 203761) | Freshwater fungal communities from buoy surface, Lake Erie, Ohio, United States - Buoy 2 MA116 | ecosystem: Environmental > Aquatic > Freshwater > Lake | place: USA: Lake Erie, Ohio... | reverse complement strand
AAGTCCATAACCATCAACTGTGCTTTGGTAATGAACTGACGTGGGTTCTCACCGTCGTCATCCATCAATGCAAAGCTCATAGTGCTTACCAATGAATCGTTGACTCCAACATACTGACTGAACTTCGCTTGGTTCTCTTTTGATACAGCATACGAGAACTGATAGTTCGGCATTACGCTGAATTTCTTGTAACCGAAATCTTGAATTTTCGCGTCGTCTAAACAGTAAGCCAATGCTTCTTCCAATGGCGTTAATGCCGTGTCTGAATTCAACACAATCAAATCGCGGGTACCTTGACGGTATTTGAATTCTGGAATTGAGAACGGCACTGGAGCGCTTTCGTATTGACGACGTTTCATTTGATCGATGTACCAATCGGTATTCAATAAAGAGAGATTCACCACGCGAACATCGGTACGAACACCTTCTACTTCTTGTGCATACCACAATGGGAAGGTGTCGTTATCACCGTTGGTGAAGATGATGGCATTTGGTTGAAGTGAATTCAAGTAGTTTCTCGCCATATCAATTCCTGTTCTGCGATCTGAACGATCGTGATCGTCCCAACCTTGCGCCGCCATTAACACAGGAGCAACAAGAGAAACCAAAAATGCAATACCTGCCAATGCCGTTGACGGAACATTCTTCAACATTAACTTCAACCAGAAATAAATAGCTGTTACGCCCAATCCAATCCAGATAGCGAATGCGTAGAACGAACCCGCATATGCGTAGTCGCGTTCACGCGGTTGAAGTGGAGTTTGGTTCAAGTAAACCACAATTGCGAATCCGGTTAAAACGAAAAGCAATCCAACAACAATGAAGTCGTTTCTGTGACGAAGCAATTGATACACTAAACCGAGTAATCCGATCAAAAGCGGAATCATGTAATACGAGTTGTTCGCCTTGTTGTTCTTCGATAATTCTGGAACTGCTTCTTGATTACCTAAGCGCGCTTCATCGTAGAAGCCGATACCTGTCTTCCAGTTTCCGTCTACGAAATCTCCGTGTCCTTGGGTATCGTTTTGTCTTCCAGCGAAATTCCACATGAAGTATCTCCAGTACATCCAATTCACTTGGTAACTGAAGAAATAGCCCATGTTCTCACCGAAGGTTGGGGTGCGCTTCAAATCTTTCAGCTCAGCCCAAATTTTATATTGTTGAATGTGACTTCCTTGGCTGCTGTACATACGCGGGAACACATGTGTTTGCGCATAGTTTGGTTCAGTTGCTTTCTTCTCGCCTGTTTCCAAATACTCTTCCTTCACCATTAATTTCTGATCGGTGTTGTTGGAAACGTATTGCTCGGCTTCGAATCTGTTCTTGAATGAAATCACCAACTTGTTTTTGTTGTTGTCTTCACGGACACTGTATGATTTTACGTACACTTCATTTCCATCTAAATACGGCTTGTTACGCACTTGAGGCGTGTTGAAGTATTGTCCGCGAAGAAGAGGACGATCACCGTACTGCTCACGATTCATGTATGACACCAAAGCGAAGAAGTTGTTCGGTTTGTTCTCGTTCATTGGCGTGTCGGCCTGTGAACGAATAACGATTGTCGCAAACGTGGTGTAACCAATCAATGCAACAGCAACGCTCCAAGTAAGCGTGTTCACCGCTACCCATCCGCGTTTCTTCGAATAGATAATTAAAGCGACCAGACCGCCAATAAGAATCAATGCATAGAAGAATACACCTGTGTTGAAGGGCATTCCAAGTGTGTTCGTGAAGAAACGCTCAAACCATGCTGCAATTTGAATAGACCAAATAAGGATAACGGTTTGCATAAGGAACAAGAGTCCTAAAGCAACTCCCGAAGTAATGGCAACTCCTTTCCAAGAGAAGGTGTTCTTCTTGAAATAATAAACAAAACAGATTGCAGGAATAGCCAACAAGTTCAATAAGTGAACGCCGATTGACAATCCCATGAGGTACGCAATTAAGATGATCCAACGCAAGTTGCTCGGCTCATCTGCCTCACTTTCCCATTTCAATATTGCCCAGAAAACAACAGCAGTGAACAACGAAGACATCGCGTATACCTCTCCTTCAACAGCACTGAACCAAAACGTATCGCTGAATGTGTAAGCAAATGCGCCGATTAAACCGGCTGCGAAAATGATTAGGTTCTTGTTGTCGTTTTTATCTCCGTCTTTGTCCACCATTTTCTTCGCGAGGTGCGTGATGGTCCAGAATAGGAACATGATGGTTGCTCCTGAAGAAACGGCTGAAAGTGAATTGATCGCATAAGGAACATTTTCTACTCCAACGAATGCAGAAAACAAGCGTGCAATAAGCATGAACAAAGGCGCCCCTGGAGGGTGACCAACTTCCAGTTTATAAGCCGAAGCAATGAACTCACCACAATCCCAGAAAGGCATTGTTGGTTCGAGGGTCATCATGTACACAGCGGTTGCTGCCAAAAACATGAACCAACCTAAAATAATGTTTGCACGTTGAAACGAAATCATATTCATAATTTGAAGTGAGGCGAAGATACATTTTTTTTAGACGCGTTCTTGACACAATTCCACCAAAACTGAATTGCTACTTTTCGGATGAAGAAAGGCAATGAGTTTGTTGTCTGCGCCTTCTTTCGGAGCCTCGTGAATCATGGTGAAACCCTCGGATTTCAAGCGTTCTATTTCAGCATAAATGTCTTGAACTTCGAGGGCAATGTGGTGCATTCCTTCCTTGTTCTTTTCGAGGAATTTTGCAATGGCGCTATCCGGTGAAGTGGCTTGAAGTAATTCTATTTTCGACTCTCCAACTTGGAAGAACGAAGTGATGACATTCTCCGATTCAACGCGCTCTTCTTTGTAGGGTTTGACGCCAAGTAAGGCGGAAAAAATTTCGTTCGAAGCAGCAATGTCTTTCACTGCGATGCCAATGTGTTCAATTTTCATAAAACAATTAATTATACAAATGAAGGTATCCGGTTACCGGGTTGTAATCGGCGTTGTATTGAAGCAGATTGTAGTTTGCTGGGCCGTTGATTAAACTACCATCGGATAGCAGCCATTTACTTCCTGAACAAGTATCAGAGATTGTTACGTTGTCTGAGTTCACTTGCACATAGCAGGGATTATCGGGATTGTGGGTGCTTCGTGCATCGAAGACAGAAAACACATCAAGGTCGTTTCTGTAGATAATGAGATCAACTGTATTCCCGTCGTAGTAGACCCATCCGGTTGGAACGGTTAAATCGAAAAACGCGGGTTCGAAAATATTTACGTTGATTGAAAACGCAATTTCATTGAGCATTTGACTTCGATCTGTGCAGGAATGCATAGGGACGAACAACAGACTCAAAAATAAAAATCCGGCAAGGAACTTCTTCAGCTTATCCATTCAACATATTTTTTTTCGATTCGGTTGGAACAAATTCTTTCATGTAGAAAGGCTCTATTTGCGCCATGTGTTCTTCAAATTTAGATGAAGAATTGGGTAAAAGTCCTACAAAATGTTTCGCGCTTGGAGAGACTGCTTTCACTTGATCTTCCTTCCCCAACAAATCATTCATTTTAAACGCAGCATCTCCCACAAAAATTGCCTTTTCAATACCGAGATTGGCTCGCCATTCTTCATTCAGCGTGGCGAATGACCAACTTCCATTTGAATAAACATAGGCATCGTTTCTTCGTGCATCGATTAAAGCGACCGGGGTAAAACCGTTTTCACTTCCAACCGAATTAACCAAAAGTTCTCCTGTTGTAATGGGTACCATTCCAATGTTCAAGGCGTACGCTAATCCCTTAGCTGCGGTGACTCCGATGCGTAACCCGGTGTATGAACCCGGACCAATTCCAACTGCGATTCCAGTTAAATCACTTGGCTTCAGATTGTTTCGATCGAGAATGTCTTTCATCATTTGGTGCAGTGCTTCCGCATGAACGAATTCATTTTCTTCGCGCTCAAAAAGATCGACAAGAACATTGTCTTTGATGAGTGCGACACTGCAATTCCGCGTAGCGGTTTCCAAACACAAATACATTATTTCTTCTCCTCAAGCTTAATCTTATCTCCGTTTGAAAGTTCTTTCGACAAGAGTTCATACGGCCCTGTCACAATTTCTTCTCCTTCGTTCAATCCGTTTGTTATTTGAATAAATGTTCCGTCTTGAATTCCGGTTTGAACTTGTTTCATCTCAACCGTATTGTCGGCTTTCTTCACGAAAACAACGGTTAATGAAATATTATTTTGAAGTGAATCCGCGCGTGTGGTCACAGCAGCTGTAGGCACCGAAAGGGCTTGACTGGCTTCGTCTGTGTGAATTTTCACTGTTGCACTCATGCCTGGCTTGAACGGTGAATTATTCTCTGAATTTCCATTAACACTAGCATATGATTCTTTCACAATTTTCACCTTCACCGAAAAGTTGGTTACTTGCTCTGTGCTTGCTGCAAGACCTTGTCCTGAATTCAAAGCAGAAGAACCGACTTCAGTTACCACACCTTTGAAAACTTGATCGCTGAACGCGTCGATTTCAACGTCAGCGGTATCGCCCACTTGCACGTGAACAATGTCGGTTTCATTCACTTCTAAATCAATTTCCATTTCATTCAAAACAGAAACTTTCATGATCACATCTCCGCTCATCATGTTGTTTCCAAGCACAGTTTCACCGAGCTCTTTAGCAAGAGCGGTGACCGTTCCTGAAATAGGTGCAACAATGGTAGTTCTTCTTAAGTTTTCTTGCGCTTCGCTCTTTCCAGCGTCTGCGCTTGCTATGGAAAAGTTTGCACTGTGTACGCTCTCTTCAGCGGCTTCAACCTCTGCCACTGCTGTTTCTAATGCACTACTTGCGTTGTCGTATTCGGCTTGTGAGATTGCCTTTTGCTCGATTAATTTTGAAAGTCGCACAAGGGTTGTTTCTTGCAAACGCTTTTGTGCTTTCGCTTGCGTTAATCGTGCTTTCGCGCTAGACAAATTGCTTTTCGCAGTGTTCAATGCGGCTTCTGCCCGACTAAGTGCCGAGACATAAAGATCAGGATTGATGCGTACGAGCAATTGTCCTTTCTGAACGAAGTCTCCTTCTTTCACAGGTAGTTCAACAATTTGTCCGGAAACTTCCGATTGAATTTTCACTTCGACTGAAGGTTGAACTTTTCCGCTTGCGGCCACTACTTCGCTCAAATTTCTCTTTTCAGATTTTCCCAGTGTAACCACTTTCGCATCACCAGAACCAAATACCATTGGCAATACAATGGCAGCAATAATCACAACGATTATTGAAATCCAGATCCATCTTTTTTTGTTTTTCATGGTTGTAACATTAGCGGGACTCCCATGTAGAAGTCAATTATTTTCCGTTTAAAAATCCAGTCGTATTTACTTCGAACAAAGTTCGATTCTGCTTGCTGCAGTCGGTTGCGCGCATCGAGGTATTCAGACATACCCACGACACCTTGATTGAATCGAAGTTCGTTCCAATCATACGCGAGTTGACTTGCTTCAACTGCCTTCTCAGTGGCTTCATACGTGGCTTTCGCGCGTGTCACGTCGAGAAAGGCTTTTCGCACTTCTTGTTCCAATTGAACTTTGGTTTGCTGAACGGAGAGTTCATTATCTGCACGCGACAATTCCGCGCGTTTGATATTTACATCGTTTGAAAAGCCGTTGAATATCGGAAGTGTTAAACTGAAAAAAAGCGATTGGTTAACATTATCCTTCAACTGATTTCCGAATGCCTTCGTGGTGTAGTCGTCTACATTGTAAATGGCTTGCGGAAATGAGAATACGTATTGATTCGAGCCAAACACTTGTCCAATTGGAAAGGCCATTGAATCTGGGGATCCTGTTAGCACCTTTGATGCACCTGAATAACCTGAACCGTAAGAATAGCTCATGCTTAATCGGGGTGACATTCCACCTTTGGCAATGTTGAGGTTCAATTGACTTGAAGCCAATGAAAGTTCTGCAGATTTAATTTCAGGGAATGTTCCCAATGCATTCTTTATGCATTGCGTTAAATCGGGAATTTGCTCAGCAATATTGAATGCCGCAGGGTCTGCTTGAATGGTAAAACTTCTTTGCTCTTGTTCTGTTAATTGCATCAATTGAGCTATATCTAAAATTGCAGACTGCACATTGTTCTCGGCCGAAATAACATTGGCTTCATCTGAGAGCAATTGCGCTTCAATATCACGAAGACTTCCTTCGGCGGCGCTGCCAGCATTCACTAAATCTTTTATCCGCTTAACCTGTTCTTTGGTGCGATTGAGCGTGAGTTCTGAAGATGCTTGAAGTTCTTTGGTGAGTAAGACATTCAAATAAGCCACAGAAACTTGAAGTGCTAATTGGTTGCGCTGGTAGTCGAAAGTGAGCATTTGGGCGCGTGTATCGACTTGCGCCTTCTTGTATTGATTCACATTTTGCAGACCTGAAAATAGGGTAACGCTTGTTGAGAGACCCAGACTATTGCTTTGAATACGTTGTGTTGCGAATTGATTAGTGAACGGGTCAATACGTTGACCCCAGTTGTATCCGTGTGAAACTTGTCCGTTTAAATTAGGAAGGAAATTACCCAATGCCTGTTCTTGATTCAACTTGGTTTGTTCTAATCCAAGACTGTTTCGCTTCAGGCCAATGTTGCGCTCGATGGCTGTGCTGACACATTCTTGCAACGACCACTGAGCGTAAGAAATGTGACTTCCTAAAATGACTAAGAAAACAAGGAAACAACGCTTCATAAATCTTTAAAATTTCCGAAAATCACTAGACTTTCGGTATTCAAAGGTAACTGAAGTTCTTTTAATTCGCTTTGAAGAAATTCGCAATACGCTTTCTGAAAAAGACAATGGCAATAACTGCTAAAAGCGTATATGGAATGAGCATCAGGTAAAGGATTCCTGAATTCAATCCTTCAGCTAAACTTCCCGAAGTATTCTGGTTTGCTGTTTCGGCTGTAGCCTTACACATGGCGCATTGCGCGTAGGTTGAGAGATTTAGCGCGAAGAAAAACAATACAACAAATAGCTTTTTCATGTTCAATGATAATAAGGTGAAATCATGAAGTAAACTGCAACTCCGGTTACGGCAACATAGAACCAAATTGGCCACGTGTATTTCGCTAATTTCTTATGTGCAGGAAACTCGGCAATTAAAGCGCGGTAAGCGGTAAATAATATAAATGGAAGAATAATAGCCGCTAATACAATGTGTGTTGAAAGAATGATCAAATAGAATGTTCTTAATGAATGGTCTTTCGGAAACTCTGTTTCTCCTGCGAACATGTGGTGTCCGATGTAGGTAACCAAAAACAAAACGCTTAAATAAATAGCGCCTTTCATTAATTTCTTATGCGCTTCGAAATTCTTCTTCTTCACTGCGACAAGCGCGGCTACCAAAAGGATAGACACTGTTCCATTGATAAGCGCGTTCGCCTTTGCTAACAAGTGCACATCAAATCCTAGATCAACGTCGGTGAATTTTAGATAGCGCAATGAAACAACTACTAGGAACACAACTGCCGATACAAGGTAGATAAGTGTTTTCGCAAGCTTATCGTTCTTTTTCAATTCTGCTTTCATGGTTTTATTTCTTAAGTAACAAATGTAAATCAGTAAACAATTGATCCACTGCTTTTGTTGAAGTTCCGTCGTAATATCCTCGAATTTTCCCTTCTTGATCAATCAATGCTAATTGATCGGTATGAAAGAACCCGCCTTGCGCCGTATCGGATGGAAAAGCTGTGAGCTTATATCCTTCCTTCGCTTGCCAATAAATATCTTCCTCATTTCCGGTCACGAAATTCCAATTTGAATAATCGGCTCCCATGCGATCGGCGTATGCTTTCAGGGCCTCCGGCGTATCGTTTTTGGGATCAACGGTGTGTGAAAGGAAGACAACTTGATCGTTGATGTTTTCTGATTTAACCGAATGTTGCAACCGTGCCATTTGAGAAGAAAGCATGGGACAGATGCTTGTGCAGTTCGTGAAGAAAAAATCGACAACCGCAATCTTTCCAACCATGAAATCATTGGTGATGATTTTGCCATCTTGATTGGTAAACGCAAACAATGGAATGGGATCGTAGACTGTATCTGAGATGCCCTCTCCCTTCTCGTTGTATTTGATTTCAATTCCGAAATCACCGAAATAAGGCAATGTCTTTTGCTTTTGCTCTGGTGTTTTCACAGGATCTGTGCACGCTGCAAGGGCAATGAATGCTAAAAGGAAAATACGTTTAGTACCCACGTTTAATCTTTCTCTTTTTATTTAAGATCGCGATATCCTCCATGAGGTTCTCAAAGTGATACTCCGTGTTGCCGTATAATCCGCGAATGTGTCCAGACTCGTCTAACAAACGAAATACGGCTTCATTTTTCAAATCTTGAATAAGGAATCCGTTTCGAACAAACGAATCCATTGAAGCAGAATCTCCTTGAAGAAATTGCCATTTACTCTTGTTGTTCGAATACCTTAGGTTCTGAGTCACATAAGCCTGAACGGCAGCGGTGTCTGAATATCCGTTTGGATCAAAACAAACAATATAAATATCAGGCTCCATTCGGAATTTAAAATTCGGTATCAGTAAGCGCTCTGTAATTTTTGAAAGATTTGAATCTTCAAAGTCTACAAATGCCGCCACCCAAATCTTTCCCATGAGGGAGTCTCGATTGATGAGTTCATTGTTCTGATTGACAAACGCGAAATCGGGAATTTGGTAATCTGAAGTCACGCAGCCGGTGTCGCAAGCAGGTCCAAAATAGAGGGGTTCGCTAAAGTTATGCTTTCCCATTGGTCCAAGGACAATGAGTAAGGTGAGGGGAATAAAAAAAAGCATACCCACTAATAGGATATACTTTTTCAATTTTTTGTTTTTCATTTACCTTCAGCTTAGCCGAAGATGTTGTGTCCTGTTTGCACACTCACACCTTCATACAATCCAATAAAGATTAAATACATGATGAATAATGCGTAAGGAAGAAGTACAACATACTTCAAGTTCTTTCTCTCATCGCCAAGGTGCATGAAGATAAGAACGATGTATGCAGCCTTCACTAACGTTAGTATCAAGAACGTTAATTTGATTGCTTCCCAAGTGAATGTTCCGTTTCTTTTGAACGCAACACCCATGAATACTTCAATGATTGTGATTACTGTAAGAAGAACAGTAACAGCATATAATTTTTTGCGAATTTGCTTTCCAGCTTCTTCGCTGTGCTTTGCATTAAGAGCGTAGCTCTCATTTACAATTAAGTCGTCTCTTTCCATGATAATCAGCGATATTAGATAAGGTAGAAGAATGTAAATACGAATACCCATACAAGGTCAACGAAGTGCCAGTACAACCCGATTTTTTCAATCATTTCGTAGTGACCACGTTTTTCGAATATGCCTTTAACGGCCATTAACCAAACAATGATATTGATTAACACCCCTGAAAATACGTGAAATCCGTGGAATCCTGTTACGAAGAAGAAGAAGTTCGCGTATTGCTGTTGAATAGCGTATTCGTTCTTCTGCATGTTAGCTCCGAAAGCCATTGAACCTTCTTCTTTAGCAGCCCAAATCTTTTTTGCGTCGTCGCCCTTAACAACCAACTTTCGAAGGTCTTTTCCGTCTTTGTGCTCCAAAGTATATTTATTCAAAATAATTTCCTCTGGAACCATTGTGGAAATGTCTTCGTGTGTTTCAGCAGCGGCATGTTCACCATGTCCGCCATGAGCGTCATGAGAAACAGGCTCTTCTGCAGCTTCCATTGCGTGCTCATATTTGTGACCGAAATCGCTTGTCATGTGCACCCACGAACCATTGTCCAAAGTCATTTGGTATGAATTTCCGGCATCATCAGTTGCAGTAACCGTCATTGGTTGGTTAATTTGAAAACCGCCACCAGAACCGTGAATAAAGTGAGACCACTCCCAAGCTTGAGAGCCTAAGAAGAAGAAGCCACCAATAATTGTAAGACCTAACCATTTCACCACACCTTTCTTATCCATGCGGTGACCAGCTTCTACAGCCAATACCATTGTTACAGAAGAAATGATAAGGATAAACGTCATTAAGGCAACGTACATCAAAGGATAAGAACCGTGAAGACCAGGCAGGGCTTCGAATACTTGCTCACCTACAGGCCACAAATCTGAACTTCCGTGACGAATAACTCCGTATGCCGTAAGAAGTCCGCCAAATGTGAGGG
>Ga0315901_10011132_pt1 | contig 10152 bp, 7 predicted proteins | sample LakEriMetagenome_10_FD_203761 | JGI IMG/M metagenome (GOLD analysis project Ga0315901, IMG submission 203761) | Freshwater fungal communities from buoy surface, Lake Erie, Ohio, United States - Buoy 2 MA116 | ecosystem: Environmental > Aquatic > Freshwater > Lake | place: USA: Lake Erie, Ohio... | reverse complement strand
AGCGGGTGATAAAGTGGGGTGTGAATGACCTGCGGCTTGCCGACGGAGGAGTACGAACAGACAGATGAGAGCCATCGGAAAACAGCGGAATAAAACGCTCTCCCAGGTTCCGAATGACGCAGAAAGAGAAGAGCCCTGATTGCGTGAGAGTTGGAGCTGCTGTGCTGCTTTAATGAGTGCCAGCATCAAAGAAAAGCACAGCTGAGCAGCAACCATCATGAGTAGAGCCGACGCAGTGCGCGAAAGAGTACTTTTTTTCAAGGAGGCTTGCTGGGCCGATTTCATTGGAAAATTTTGTAAGAGCCCTTTATGCGGTCAAATCAAAAGACGAGCGGTCTGAATGGGGGTGCCTTTGGACGGGAGCGGCTGAGGAGGACTCAGTGACACTGCAAGGTATGGCACAGAACTCTTCAGCAAAGTCATCATCGGACATGCGCGCAAGAAAGTACGCATCAATCAGACTCAGAAGGCCAGGGATGAGAGTCCAGAAAAAAAGCAGGTACGCCAAACCAGAGATAAACTGATGGGTATAAAAACGATGCATGCCTGCCCATCCAAGGAGCAGGGCCAGCTTAAATGCCTTCTCGCGGCTGAGTTCTGTGGCAATCTGTGACATGGTGTGGCTCCCAAAGGATGGTCTGTGACGGTTATCGGACAATCTTGTGACAAATGCAATGAGTCATGACTAAAATGTGACGATTTTGTAACAGACTGTGACGAGCTCGATTTGAGCGGACTTAGACCATTGCTTAGGTGAGTTGTTGCCGAAGGTCATGGGCGCAGAGAGCATAGACCAATGACGTCAAAGGGAGTCGCAGGGGAGGCTCATCGTAACTGGCGCTGGTCCGCGCGCATCCTCTCAGGTCCGAAGAATGCACATCTTCTTGACTCATGACTTCTTCAATCCGTCGAAGGTCGCTCAAAAAGAGCTCTTTCTGACGTGTGGTGTGCGTTGTCCACCAGTGCGCGCAAAGCGCTTGAGTTTCATTTTGGCTCATCGATTGACACTGCTTTTGCAGTTCATTCCATTCACAGTTTAAAGCCTGCCATTCTCTTTCGTACAAAGTCAGTTTCCGGCCAAGGGTGCCTGTCGCTAACAAGTTGCTGTCAGTTCTTTGCAGAGAACCTAGTGCTTCTTCTTCAATGAGTTGTCTTAAGTGGCAAGATTCGTGTGCAATGAGGGCGTATTGTTCGGCTAGACAAGGCCCCATGTTTATTTGTTGGGGAGTCGACGCAGGCCAGCCAATAAATAATTGAACAACGGAGGCTTTACATGGATCAGACGGCAACCCGGATGTTTGAGCGTTTGAACCTTCGCTGCATGGAGTGTTTGAGTCGTTGGTTTTCAACATCCACGTCATAGGCACTGTGACTGGCAACGGGCACGGCACTATAAATATAGCAGCTGTGGAGTTTTGCAGAACGGCTCCCAGATTGTTCTCAATCCACGTGCCAACTGTCCGACTGTCAAGCCATGGTTGAGGTGGTGTCTGGCCGCGACTCTTTGGCTGCTGTTTAACCTGCAGAGAAGATTGAGGGACAATGCGCAGGTGAGGCCTGCTGATTTGGGCTTGTGTTTCATGCAAAAGATGAAGGACGGTATTTTTTCGCTCAGGCGGTATTCCACAAAGATGCTCTAAAACATAAAAAACAAGATCATCTGAGTTGTTCTTCGGTCTTTCAACGTCGAGATAATTTTTGATGATTTTAACAAAGTCTGTGAAGCTTCCATTCGTCGAATGAGCAGCTGGCACAGGACTCTGCAAGTCTGCGGATTGAGGAAGACACTGCAATTTCATCCACGCTATCAAAAGTGAATTTTGTTTAGTGATTTGATCGCAGGGGAGAGTCGTTGGCAGCTCTTCTATGATTCTATAAAAATGTTCACGGACAGCCGGTGGCAATGGATGGCCACAGCTGAAGAGAACCCATGTTAACTGCCAAAGCGTAAAGAGCTCTCCGATGGTCTGGCTTTGTTGTGTGTTCAACTTTGTCGGATGGAGAGTGAGAATTTTTTTGCAAAGTTGTTGGCTGACGGCATTGATGGTTGTGATTGTTATTTTTTGCACAGGATGTGCGCCCTTGTTTATTGAGACATCTCAGTTCTACGCCTGCGCAGGCAATGGCTCCGCGGGAGCGACAGAGGCGCCGGAACGCAGAACTGGCTTCTTTTTGCGGAGGTGTTCGGGAACATCCGACAAATCAACCGCAACGAGACGTGAGACACCCGGTTCAGCCATTGAAATTCCATAGATGGTGTCGAGAATTTCCATGGTGCGTCGGTTGTGCGTAATGACCACAAACTGAAACTCTCCCGACAAAGCTTCAAGAACTGAATTAAAGCGACCGACGTTGGCTTCATCCAAAGGTGCGTCCACTTCGTCCAGATAACAGAACGGTGCCGGTGTTGTTTTCAGTAACGAGAAAATGAGTGAAATGGCTGTCAGAGCCTTTTCGCCGCCACTAAAAAGACTCATGTTCTGCATGCGTTTGCCAGGGAGTTGAACCATGATTTCAACACCCGTGGTTAACATGTCGTCGGGTTTCAATAATTGAAGGCGTGCATTGCCTCCTGGAAAAAGAACAGGAAAAATCTGCATAAATTGCGTGTTGACCAATTCGTACATATGGGCAAAACGAACTTTGGTTGTTTCCTCAATTTCACTGATCGCTTTGAGCAGTTCTTGCACGGATGCTTCGATATCAGCCTTTTGTTGGACAAGGAGTAATCGTCGTCCCTCAGCCTCTCGATACTCTTCTACGGCGCGCTCGTTGACGGCGCCCAATTCTGCGAGTTCGTTGTTAATCACCCGCATGCGTTTTTCCATTTCAGACGTTTGCTGAGGATTGTCGTCACCGTCTTCAGGAAAATCTGTGGCATCGAGATTAAAGCGTTCTTTGGCATCCTTAAGAGACGTCTCAAGAACCATCTCAAAGCGCCCCAATTCGACTTGTCGTTCGGAGATAAATTTTTGTCGCGCCGCGTCCTGATCGCGCTGAGTCTTGAGTCGTGACTCAAGCATACGCAATTTCTCGGATACTTCGGCTTCATTCGACTGGGCGTCGTTGAGTTGCTGCTCAAGAGCCCGCGTATCTAGTTCAAGCTGGGAAATCTCTCGTTCAGAGCCTGATAAATCATCACTGGCCTGTGAGATTTGTGCATCTATCTCACTTAACTGAGCAATGCCTCTGTCAACCTTCTCCCGCAATCTTTGCAGATGGTATTTTGCCTCTTCATAATTTTTTCGGAAATTAGCTTGCCGTTCGGAAATCGTTGCACGATGAGTCCTGCGTCGGTTGATTTCGCTAAAAATCTCGTCACGCCGTTCTTTCTTCTCGCTGAATTCGCCCTCAAAGTCTTCCAAATTTCGTCGCAGTTGTATTTGTTCTGCTTCAAAACGATCAATTTCAGACTGATTACGGGCGTAGTGCTGCCTTGACTGCTCTAGCTCTGCAACAGTTTCCGAGCGGCCGGCTTCGACGCGGTTGATGTTTTCGTCAACATGCCGGATCTGCAAATCAAAGGCCTCGAGTTGAGACGTAAGTCTCAGAACTTCTACTTTTTCATGCGACAGTTTGGAGTCAATCTCGGCCATCCGTGCGAGCAGCTTTTTGCGGCGATCGTCTTTTTCGAAAAGATGACCTTCCAGCATCGCCAAGGAAGACTGCGCTGTCTCACGCTCGAGTTCCAGTTCCTGCAACTCACGCTTGCGCTGCAACAAACCTTGACCAATCCCGTCTGCTGATTCACCGAAGGCAATTTCGCGGATCCCCGAGACGAGAGTCCCTCGTTCGGTGATAAAAATAAAAGTTCCGCGCAAATCAGCGGGAATTTGTCTGTAGGCTTTGAAGAGCAACCACTCATCACGGGCAATAAAGGCTCGGTCAAAGAGCGATTTTAGGGCAGGAAGATCACATCGCGAGAGGCGATCTCCCACGCATCGCAAACCGGAAGTGGTCAGAATTTTGTTCTTTGCTTCGAGTTCGTTGGCTGTCAGAGGAGAAAGCGTATCAGTAAGAACAAGTCCCACACGACTACCGCCGGCTTCCTCGACCTTGTCGAGAATATCTACGAGGGTGTCTCCACTTAATACCAAAGCTGATTCCAAAAGCTCAGGCAGTGCACGTTCGAGTGCTTCTTCGTCCTCGCGGTGGACCGAAACCTTTTCAAAGACAAAACCCTGCACGAGATGAGCGAGCTTCTCACGCATTAATTTGGCGCCGTCTGAAAGTCCGTCCGTACCGCCCACCATTTTCTGCAATCCGCTCGCACGGGTGCTGACTTCCAGAAGGCGTTCTTTGGCGGCGTCGCGTTGCGACTTGGCATCGTCAAAACCTGAATTGAGAAGGTTCAGTTCGGCATCCAGCGTGGCCCTTTCTCCCGCAATGCTTTCAAGCCCGCTTGACAATTGGTTGAGCTGGAGTTCGAGGGAACGGCGGTCGGCCGCAATTTGACCTCGCTGGGAGGCGAATTCGCGCAGCTGTGCATCGACTCGTGCGATCGTTTGGTTGGCTTTTTCAATTGCGGCCAAGGCCGTTTCGTTGCGCGAGCGCAGCAGCTTGACGCTCTCTTCGACGGCACGAATTTCTGAGCGCAGCTCTTCGCCGCGGATGCGTTCCACATGCAGCGATTCGTCGGCTTCTTCAAGTTGAAATTGTAGCGCTTCGCCTTCACCGTCGAGGGCGCGCAATTCGGCATCGGCGGCCTCAAGACTTGAGAGCATTTCGACGTGGCGGTTTTCTTCACGCACGAGATTTTCTCGTTCAAGAGCCATTTCTTGCGAAACATTAGCCTTAAATTGGATACGCTCAGTCTTGCGGTTAGCAATATGATTCAGCCGTTCGCGCAGTTTCGTCAGTGCCAAACGCTTTTCATCAAAAATATTTTCAAGGTCTTTGATTTGGGAGGTGAGCTCGATTTGTTCAGCCTTTAGTTCGTTGGCCTCAGTTTCCCAATGCGCAGCCTCGATTGTTTGGTTTTGTGTTTCTCTATTCTTTGCTTCGATTTCCTCTCGCAGCTTTTTTGCTTTGGAACGAAAAAAGCCAATGCGGTTTGAAAGAATCGTGATTTCTTTTTCGCGCAGCTCTGCCTGCAGTTCTAGTTTGCGTTGTGCTTTGACAACCTGCTCACTGAGGTTTTCAACCTGCTTGGTGATTTCGGTTTCTATTTCACCTAAATTTCTTAATTTTTCGCCGGTGGATTCGAGTCGCTTTTCAGCTTCCTTGCGACGAGTTTTAAAGACGCTGATTCCCGCAGTTTCCTCGAGGATTTCGCGCAGATCATCGGGTGATGCCTGAATGATGCGGTCGCGTTTGTCCTGTTGAATAATCGCATAGCTTTTCGAGCCCAGACCAATGGCCAGCAGAAAGTCGACAATGTCTTTGAGTCGGCATGGCTCTTTGTTGAGAAAATATTCACGCTCGCCGTTGCGGAATATCCTCCGGCCAATCGAAACCTCGGGCAGATGAAGAAATTCAGGAGGGCAACGCGAACCATTGTTCGTGAATGTGAGCGTGACCTCCGCCATGCTCAACGGTTTGCGGCTCTGAGAACCGGCAAAGATAATGTCGGTGGGATCATCAGCGCGCAAGCTTTTTGCCGTTTGCTCACCCATGACCCAACGCACGGCATCAATAATATTCGATTTGCCCGAACCGTTGGGCCCAATGACACCTGTAATACCGTCGTGATATTGCACCGTCACTCGATCGGCAAAGCTTTTGAAGCCATGCATGGTGATGGATTTGAGTTTCATAGGTCGTCGTCCCGGTCTTCGGTTCTACATTGTGTTTCGATGGCGGGCACACTAACTCAGGAGGTTGCAAATGGCGAGTCCCGGGAACAGCGCACTCTCGGAGTCCTCCGACTGGCCACTATCATGGGTCCGTCTGGTGAAGGATTTTAGCTTCGATCTGGGTGCGGTTCTGTTGTTGATGCTGTGTCTGCAGCTTGTGTTCAGAAAAGAATTCGGCCGATTGAGGCGTCTGCTTTTCCTTTTGCCTGTGGTCCTTCTTCTTTTGACGGCTATGCGTGGTATGCCTGAGTTTTGGGCGAAGCCTTTGTTTAGGCATGGGGCTCAATTGCCGATCGATGTCTGTCAAGAGTCACTCAGCGCGCTCGTTGTTCTTGGTGGAGGGCTTGCAGGACCTGATGATCTGGCGATTTCAACTCAGTCGCGCGTAAGGGCTGCGGCCCGTTGGTTGGCAACCCTCCCTGTTGAGCAGCAGTCGAGGTTAAAGATTATTTTAAGCGCCGGCCCGACGCTGGAGGGGTCGCGACGACCTGAGTCCGTGTTGATGAAGGAGGCGTTCTTTGCGTGGAGACCCAAGTCGCAGGCTGATATGGTGATGAGTGAAGAACAATCATTAAATACACATGACAACGCCACACGCGTGGCTGCTCTGCTGAATGAATCGGGTCAAGGGCAAGCGATTGCTCTTGTGACGAGCGGTTTGCATATGCCACGTTCGTTTGCAACATTCCAAGCCGTGGGATTTCGGATTTGCCCCGTTGCTTCGCCATCGGTTGAATTGTCGAGTGAAGGCTTTGTGAATTTTCGCAACGGTGATCGCACAGTCCGGGTCTTCAATGAATATGCGGGGCTTTTGGGATATCAGCTGATGGGGTGGTTGACTCCGAAAGTAAAGAAGTGAGGAAAGGATCTTAGTTTATGGCGCAGTTGGGAGTAAATATTGATCACGTTGCAACGATCCGTCAGGCCCGCGGAACACAATATCCAGACCCTGTCGAGGCGGCTGTGCTGGCTCAATTGGGAGGTGCTGATCAGATTACTGTTCATCTGAGAGAAGATCGTCGGCATATTATTGATCGAGATGTGCGCTTACTACGCAGTTTTTTACAGGTCCCTTTGAATTTAGAGATGGCCTGCACAGAGGAAATGATTCGATTTGCTCTCGAGATAAAACCCGACATGGTGACACTTGTGCCGGAAAAGCGTGAAGAACGCACCACCGAGGGAGGTTTGGATGTCGCCACTCAATTAAATTCTCTGGCTGAGGCCGTAAGACGGCTGCAGTCGGTAGGCATCCCATGCAGTCTTTTTATTGAACCTGAGCAGGCGGCAGTTGAACTGTCTGCACGGGTAGGGGCTCAGATGGTTGAATTGCATACGGGTCGCTACAGTGAGGTTGTCGGCGCTGAGCAAACAAAAGAACTCCAGCGGATTACTGAAGCAACAGCCGCAGCTCATCGTTTGGGTCTCGCGCCCCACGCAGGTCATGGTCTGAATTACCGAAATGTGGTTCCTGTCGCACGCATTCCTCATATGCAGGATCTTAACATCGGTCATAGTATTGTTGCACGGGCTGTGCTTGTCGGACTCGAGCGCGCTGTGCGCGAAATGCGCGCCCTTGTAAAGGAACACTGACGAGTCTGAGCGATGCTTTGAAAATAGGTAGTGACTCAGAGACGGTGTGGTTTATCGGCAGCTTGCCGACAAATCGCGCGTTTGAGCTGGGCTCACTTGGTCGCGCCTTAAGTAGCCTGCAGTAAAGTACGAGCAGACTGAGACGCCTGTCGCGTAGTAGTACACGCTGTCGTAGTTCTGTATGCATTCCACGTAGAATGACTCGGTATCAATCGAACACGCATCCGACGTGTTTCTTCGTGTCGTTGGAGTGGGGGATGAGGTCAACTTCTTCAGGTACGTCGGAACCTTCAGGTTGACCAAAATTGAATCTGAGTTACTCCCGTCTGAAGTATCTGTGCTTGAACCACTTCCGCTGAATACCCTGTCGATGACCGCGCCTCCGGCTTTTTCAATGAGACCTGCCCAAACGGGCGCATACGGATTTTGTGGTTGATCTCTCTGAGTTTGTTGACGTGGTTCAAGCTGCACAGGTTGTTGCACTTTTTCAATACGTTTTGATAGCTCGTCGATGCTACCTCTCATTCTCATCATTCTTTCTTCATAGCGTTCAGCCTCTTCTTGCGACATTCCAGTTTGATTGCTCGAACCCTGCTGACCAGCTTGGGCTCTGCACGCTGCCGACTCCGAAGCACTTCCTGCGCAACCCCTCACTCCACTCCGTTGTTCCTGACTTTCTGCGCACGAGATACAAGCAAGCGCCGCTATGAAAAAGGCTAAAGTTGTTTCCTGCATAAAAAGTGCCCCTCAAAGAACAGAAGTCACACCCTCGAAATCTACGGACGTATCGGAAGTTTCGCTTCTTTATTGAGCGTTTTTTGATTTTATTTTGTTCTTTTGGTTTGTTATCTCATAAGAGTCAAATTCGAAGGTTTTATTGTCGGCTGGAAGCCAGATTTGTCTAAATGTATCGAAACAGCTAAGAGTGCGTGCCACGGACGATTTCTGGTTTATAGCAAAGATTCAGCTGGCCCGTGGCCATTGCCTTCTGACAAGGAGATAGCGTTGTGAGCCTCATCCGCAGTCATACAGATACGCGTTCCGATGAGTATCGTTCCAACTATCAATACAATGAGCAACTCAACAAAGAGCTTGCAGCAAAACTCACTGCGATCCGCGCTGGAGGCGGAGAGAAAGCACGTGCGCGGCATCAGCAGCAGAATAAACTTTTTGTCCGTGATCGCATTTCACTGCTTTTGGATCCTGAAACATCGTTTTTAGAGATAGCCCCATTTGCAGCTGACGGAGTCTATGACGATCATGTTCCTGCGGCCGGTGTTGTCGCCGGCATTGGGCGGGTCAGCGGAGTGACCTGTATGATTGTTGCCAATGATGCGACAGTCAAAGGAGGAACTTACTATCCGCTGACAGTTAGAAAACATCTGCGCGCGCAGGAGATTGCGCTCGAGAATCGTTTACCGTGTTTGTATTTGGTTGATAGTGGCGGAGCGTTCTTGCCCATGCAGTCGGAGGTTTTTCCCGACAAGGAACATTTTGGTCGCATTTTTTTCAATCAGGCAAATTTAAGTGCGCAATCGATTCCGCAAATTTCTTGCGTGATGGGATCCTGTACCGCCGGTGGCGCGTATGTGCCAGCGATGTCTGATCAGACGATCATCGTGAATGGAACAGGAACGATTTTTTTGGGCGGACCGCCGTTGGTTAAAGCTGCAACCGGAGAAGATGTCTCCGCCGAGGACCTCGGTGGCGCCCGCGTTCACACCGAGCTAAGTGGTGTGGCCGATCATTTTGCTCACAACGATGAGCATGCCATTGCTATTCTTCGTGACATTGTTGCGCATTTAGGTTGTCGCCCTGCTGCTCAGGTTAAACTGCAAAATCCCGAGGCACCGCGCTATGATCCCGATGAGATCCTTGGCATCTGGCCCCGTGATTTACGCCGTCAAGTTGATATCCGCGAGATAATTGCGCGGGTAGTTGATGGAAGCCGACTCTTTGAATTCAAACAGCGGTACGCAACAACATTGGTCTGCGGCTTTTCTCATATTGAGGGACTTCCTTGCGGCATTATTGCAAATAATGGAGTTCTTTTTGCAGAGAGTGCTTTGAAGGCTGCGCATTTTATTGAACTGTGTTGCAAGGAATCGGTCCCACTTTTATTTTTACAGAACATTACGGGGTTTATGGTCGGCGCTAATTATGAGCGCGGTGGTATTGCAAAAGATGGAGCAAAAATGGTTCACGCCGTAGCCACAGCCAAGGTTCCAAAAATTTCATTGTTGATGGGTGGAAGTTTTGGTGCGGGTAACTATGGCATGTGTGGCCGCGCATACAGTCCTCGCTTTTTATGGACGTGGCCATGTTCTCGGATCAGTGTCATGGGTGGCGAGCAGGCGGCTCAGGTGATGGTAACAGTCAAACGAGAGCAGCTCGCGCGTGACGGCAAGCACCTGACATCTGAGCAGGCGGAAGAAATTGCTCAACCCATTCGTGCTAAATATGAACGTGAAGGTCATCCTCACTACGCATCGGCGCGGCTTTGGGATGATGGGATTATCGACATGAGACAGACCCGGTCTGTTTTGGCTGCAAGTTTGGCTGCAGCTTTGCATGCTCCCATTGAACCAACTCAGGTTGGTGTTTTCCGAATGTAACGTTGAAAGACATGAAAAAAGAAACTGTCAAATTGATAGTCTCGAGAGAATGGGTCATTTGAAAGGATTTTTGTACCGATGACTTCAGCAACTGAACAGAATAAACAAACAAAAATGATACGAATTGCCAATGCCGGTGGATATTGGGG
>Ga0315901_10011129_pt1 | contig 10153 bp, 10 predicted proteins | sample LakEriMetagenome_10_FD_203761 | JGI IMG/M metagenome (GOLD analysis project Ga0315901, IMG submission 203761) | Freshwater fungal communities from buoy surface, Lake Erie, Ohio, United States - Buoy 2 MA116 | ecosystem: Environmental > Aquatic > Freshwater > Lake | place: USA: Lake Erie, Ohio... | reverse complement strand
CCGGCGTCGCCCGCCGCGGGATATCGCCAAAGTAACGATCGACCATGCCCTTCAGCTTGGCGGGATCGAAGTTGCCGGAGACAATCAGCGTAGCCGTATCCGGCCCGTAATAGGCCTGGTGAAAGGCACGGGCATCATCCAGCTTGGCGGCATCAAGCTGCTCGATCGAGCCGATCACCGGGCGGCGCTGCGGCATCGCGTCAAAGGCGTTTTCCGGCAGGGCGAAAGAGAACAGGCGGCCATAAGGCGTAGCGAGAACACGCTGACGCAGCTCTTCCTTGACGATGCTGCGCTCGCGCTCGAACACTTCGCTGTCCACCACCGGGCGGGCCATGCGCTCCGCATGGGTCCACAGCAGGGTTTCGAGATACTGCGCCGGAACCGTCTCATAGTAATTGGTCCGGTCATCGCCAGTGGAGGCATTGCGCACACCGCCGACATCCTCGGTCAGTCGGTTGATCATGTTGTAGGGCATGTTCACCGTCTTGCGGCTGAGGATATGCTCAAACAGGTGGGCAAAGCCCGAACGCCCTTCGGGATCGTGCTTGCCGCCGACGCCATACCACATCGATACCAGCACGTTGGCGGTAGCGGCATCGGGAATGGCGATTACAGTCAGCCCGTTCTTGAGCCGCCACTGGGTATATTCGATCTTTGGCGCCGTTACGGCGGCAGCGCCCGGAGCGGCTTCTTTGGCCACAGCAGGCGCAGCAAGCGGCAGAACAAACAGCGCGGCAGCGGCGAGCAGGCGTGATTTCATGACAGGTCCCCTTTGAGCCTGCGGGGTTTAACCTGTGCGGGAAGCTTGGCAACCATACGCGTCGGGCGCTCGACCAAAAACCACCTGCAATCGTCACCCCGGACCCGCCCGGGGGTGACGATGAAGAGGCTGATTGCCTCAGAGAATGTACTTCGAGAGGTCCGTATCCCGCGCCAGCCCGGCCAGCCGGTCGGAGACATAGGTCTCATCGATGGTCACGGTTTGACCCACGCGGTCCTCAGCCTCGAAACTCAGTTCCTCGAGCAGCTTTTCCATCACGGTCTGGAGCCGGCGTGCGCCGATGTTCTCGACCGCCTCGTTCACCTGCGCCGCAATCCGGGCAATTGCGCGGATCGCTTCCGGGGTGAAATCAACCGTCACTTTTTCGGTCCCGAGCAGGGCCTTGTATTGTTCGACCAGGTTGGCGCGGGTTTCGGCGAGAATGCGGACGAAGTCCTCCTCGCTCAGCGCCTTCAGCTCGACCCTGATCGGCAAGCGGCCCTGCAGTTCGGGCAACATGTCGCTTGGCTTGGCGACATGAAACGCGCCCGAACCGATGAACAGCACGTGGTCGGTTTTCATCGGGCCGTATTTGGTAGCCACGGTCGTGCCCTCGATCAGCGGCAGCAGATCGCGCTGCACACCTTCGCGGCTGACCGAGCCGCCGCGCACGTCGGATACGGCAATCTTGTCAATCTCGTCGATGAAGACGATCCCGTTGGCCTCGGCATTGGCGAGCGCGACGCGGGCGACATCGTCCTGATCCATCCGCTTTTCGGCTTCCTCATCGACCAGCTTGTCCCAGGCCTGCGGCACCTTGAGCTTGCGCCGCTTGAGGTTCTGGCGGCCCATCGCCTTGGACATCATCTCACCGAGGTTGATCATGCCGACCCCACCGGGCATTCCCGGCAGGTCGAACGGCATGCCCGGTGCGTCCTCAACCTCGATCTCCACCTCGACATCATTCATGGCGTTCTCGACGATGCGCTGGCGGAAGCTTTCGCGGGTGGCCTCGCTGGCGTTTTCCCCCACCAGCGCTTTCAGCAGCCGTTCCATCGCCGCCTTGCTGGCCGCATCACGCACGGCCTCGCGCCGGCGGTCCTTTTCCAGCCTGATCGCTTCCTCGACCAGGTCGCGGGCGATCTGTTCGACATCGCGGCCGACATAGCCGACCTCGGTGAACTTGGTTGCCTCAACCTTGACGAAGGGCGCATCGGCCAGCTTGGCCAGCCTCCGGCTGATCTCGGTCTTGCCGCAACCCGTCGGCCCGATCATCAGGATATTCTTGGGCGTCACCTCGTCGCGCAGTTCCGGGTCGAGCCGCTGGCGCCGCCACCGGTTGCGCAGGGCCACGGCCACGGCCTTCTTGGCATCGGCCTGGCCGATGATGTGCTCGTCAAGCGCGGCGACAATGGCTTTGGGGGTAAGGTTCTGGTTCATTGCGCCATAGATGGGGCCCGCGATGCACCGTTCAAGGCCGGGGCACGCTTGCGGCGCCTTGATCGACCCTGCCCCTTTGGTATGCCCTTGCCATGAACCTGCCTTCGCTGATCGTTATCGACGATTTTCTGACCGATCCGCACCTCGCCCGCCAGGTGGCGCTGGGGCTGGGTTACGATCCGGCGCTGAAGCAGGGCAATTACCCCGGGCTGCAATCGACCAACCCGCTGCCGATCCCCGGCCTTGAAGAGAGTGTTTCGCGGATCGTCGGCATCCAGCTCAAGCCCCAGCCGGGCACGATGCACGGCCATTGCCGGCTGACCCTGGCAGGCGATCGGGGCCATTCGGGCGTGCATATCGATCCCGCGACCTATTCGGGCATCCTTTACCTCAGCCTGCCGGAGCACTGCCGGGGCGGCACCGAATTTTTCCGTCACAAGCGGACCGGGCTGGAACGGGTGCCCCACCGGGCCGAGGACATCGCCGCAGCTGGCTATGCCGACATCAACTTGCTGGTGGAGGACGTAGTCAACCGCGACACATTGAAACCGGGTTGCTGGGAACGGATTTCGGCCGTGCCGATGCGCTTCAACCGGCTGGCGCTGTTCAGCCCCTGGCTGTTCCACAACGCCGCCCGCGCCTTTGGCAAGGGGCCCGAGGACGGCCGGCTGGTGCAGACGCTATTCTTTGCGGCAGCCTGATCCCGGTCAACCGGCCTCAATCGTCTCTACAGTCACCCGGTCATTGGTGAACACACAGACTTCGGCGGCGACCTGCATAGCCCGGCGCGCCAGCTTTTCTGCGTCATGCTCATATTCGACCAGCGCCTTGGCAGCGGAAAGGGCATAGTTCCCACCCGAACCGATCGCGGCAATGCCATGTTCCGGCTCAAGCACATCGCCATTGCCGGTCAGGATCAGCAGCACGTCCTTGTCGGCCACAATCATCAGCGCTTCGAGATTGCGCAGATACTTGTCGGTGCGCCAGTCCTTGGCCAGCTCAACCGCGGCGCGCATCAACTGCCCGCGATGCTGCTCGAGCTTCTTTTCCAGCCGTTCGAACAGGGTGAAGGCATCGGCGGTGGCGCCGGCAAACCCCGCGATGACCGAGCCATCGCCCAGCCGCCGCACCTTGCGTGCGTTTGGCTTCATCACGGTGTTGCCCATCGAAACCTGGCCGTCACCGGCGATGACGGTCTTCCCGCCCAGCTTGACGCCGATGATGGTGGTGCCGTGCCAGGGGACCAGCCCGTGACTGTGTGAGGAGTTGTCCATGCGGCCGGATATATGCCCTGCTGCGCCCGGTTCAACCAGTTGTCGCGGGATTACGGCCCGCTACCTGCCGCTCCGCCAGCTCCGGTGCCGACTGTACCGATATTGCCAAACAGGTCTTCCAGAAAGGTCCGCTCACGACCGAGCGTCGGGGTCTTGTCGCCATCGGGATCAAGCCGGACAACCTTTTCGATGCCAGTGCGTTCCACCCCGACGACGTTGCCCCGCGCATCGAAACTGACGCGCAGCACCAGCTGCTCGTTGATTTTCGGCCGGGTAAAGGCAGCCTGACGAGTGCTTGAGGAAACGTAGAACCAGTCCTTCTGGCCAAAGGCGCTTTCAAAGGTCGGGCGGCCTAGCGTGCGCTCAACCGACTGGCGGTTGTCGATCCCGGGCTGGACCGAATCGACCAGCGGTTGATCGACGATGTAACCGCGGTGGTCCTTGATCGAGGAACAGCCGGCCAGACCAGCGGCGCCCGCCACAATCACCAGTGCCTTGATCGCTGTTGCTCGCATCATCGTTCCCGTAACTTCTGGCCGGATCGAACCGCAGGGCAAAATGTTTGCTCCACCGGCCCGACCACACTAACGCGCCCTGTGCCTTAGGCTGCCTTGACGCGCCGCGCAATGGCGGCAAGCAGGCGCTTGGGGACACTGGCTTTAATCGCCGCTGAATGAAGGACACTGACAATGGGCCTGATCGCCCGCCTGTTTGGACAGAAGCCGGATGAACATGCCGCCGTCCGCCCCTTGTGGCATGCCACCGTGGCACTGGCGCGGACACCGCGCTGGTACGCCGAGTGGGGCGTGGAAGATTCGGTGCCGGGCCGGTTCGACGCTGTCGCTCTGGTGTTTTCGCTGGTACTGCTCCGGCTGGAGCGGGACCCCGCGATGGCGACCGAGGCACGGCTACTGACTGAACTGTTCGTGACCGACATGGATGCGCAGATGCGCGAAACCGGCCTTGGCGACATGGTGGTGGGCAAGCATGTGGGCAAGCTGATGGGCGCGCTGGGCGGCCGGATGGGGGCCTATCGCGCCGCGCTCGCCGGTGAGGAGCCGCTGGAAGCCGCCCTCACGCGCAACATGACATTTGGCGAGCAGGCTGACCCAGCGGCGCTGGCTGCCGATGTGCGGGCCATTGCCGAGCGGCTGGCAGGTCTGGACAAAGCCACGTTGCTGGCAGGCAGGATTGCAGCGTGAGCGAGTTTTCGCGCCTGTTCGATCCGCGCCACCTGCCCGGCACCGAGCAGGCGGTCGAGGCTGACGCCAATGAGCGGGCGGCTTTGGCCGCGCGCTTCGGGCTGGTCCGGATCGATCGGCTGGCAGCAGACATTGCACTGGAACGTACTGCCAATGGTGCCCGAGCGACCGGCCACCTCAGCGCGGAATGGGTACAAAGCTGCGCAGTCTCGGGCGAGGATCTGCCGGTCAAGGGCGAGGAGCCGCTTAACCTGGTTTTCGTGCCAGCCCAGGGGGCAGGCACACCCGCCGAGGAAATCGAGCTGGAAGCCGATGATCTGGACGAGATCGAGTATGAAGGCGCGCTGTTTGACCTCGGCGAAGCACTGGCGCAGACCCTCGCACTGATGATTGACCCCTATGCTGTGGGGCCGAATGCGGAAAAAGCCCGGCACAAGGCCGGGCTCCTCGATCAGGCCGCCAGCGGGCCGTTTGCAGCACTCGCCGCGCTGAAGAAGAAGGGCTGATCAGAACGGGATGTCATCATCCAGGTCGTCGGCAAAGCCGCCGCGGCTGCCGCCCATGCCGCCGCTTGATGCACCGCCGCCAAAATCGTTGCCACCCGAGCGCTGACCGCCGCCACCCCAGTCACCGCTGCCACCGCCCGAACGCTGACCGCCGCCCTGGCCACCACCAGGCGCACCATCGAGCATGGTCAGCACGCCCTGATTGCCGCCAACCGAGATCTCGGTAGTGTAGCGATCGTTGCCGGACTGGTCCTGCCACTTGCGGGTGCGCAGCTGGCCTTCGATGTAGACCTTGCTGCCCTTGCGCAGATAGCGTTCGGCCACGCCGACCAGGCCATCGGACTGCAGCACGACGCTATGCCACTCAGTTCGCTCTTTCCGCTCGCCGGTGCTCTTGTCTTTCCAGCTTTCCGAGGTGGCAATCCGCAGGTTAGCGATCCGCCCGCCGTTCTGGAAGCTCTTGACCTCAGGGTCCTGCCCCAGATTGCCGATCAGGATAACCTTGTTGACGCTGCCTGCCATCGAAACTCGCTCCGCTACAATCCGAGCGCGACGGCGCCCCAGTAAGTGATTCCCGCGAAGATATAGGCGAGCGCAAAGAGGTAGGCCAACATGAACACGGGCCATTTCCACCCATTCGTTTCGCGCCGCGCCACGGCGATCGTGCTCATGCACTGCGGAGCGAACACGAACCAGGCCAGGAAGGCCAGTGCCATCGGCAGGGTCCACTTGGACTTGAGCTGATCACCCAGCGCGAGTGCAGCTTGCTCTTCATCGTCGGCAGCAACGGCATAGGTTGTGGCGAGCGAGGCCACGGCCACTTCGCGCGCGGCCATGGCCGGGATCAGCGACAGGGCCATTTCCCGGTTAAAGCCGATCGGCTCAACCACCACCGCAAGGCCATTGGCCAGCTTGCCGGCAATCGAGGCGTCAACCTGGTTTTCCCCTTCAGCTGCGCGCGGGAAAGTCAGCAGCAGCCACAGCACCACCGTGACCATGAAGATGATCGTGCCGGCGCGGCGCAGGAAGATCCAGGCGCGCTGCCACAAGCCAAGCAGCAGATCCTTGGCGCGCGGCAACTGGTACTTGGGCAGTTCCATGATGAACCCCGAGGCCGCACCCTGGGTGACCGAGCGGCGCAGCACCAGGGCGACAGCCATCGCGCCAACCACACCGGCGACATAGAGCGCGAAGAGCACCAGCCCTTGCAGGCCGACACCCGGCAGCACGGCCGTATTGGGAATGAAGGCGGCGATGATGACGGCATAGACCGGCAACCGCGCCGAACAGGTCATCAGCGGGGCAATCAGGATCGTGGTCAGCCGATCGCGCGGATCGGCAATGCTGCGCGTCGCCATGATGCCGGGAATGGCGCAGGCGAAGCTGGAGAGCAGCGGGATAAAGCTGCGCCCCGAAAGGCCGACGCGGGCCATCAACCGGTCCATCAGGAAAGCGGCGCGGGCCATGTATCCGGATGCTTCCATCGCGAGGATGAAGAAAAACAGGATCACGATCTGCGGCAGGAAGACCACCACCGAACCAACGCCCGAGAGCACCCCGTCGGTCAGGAAATCCCTCAGCAGGCCTTCCGGCACCAGAGCGCGGACCTGGTCCGACAGCAGGCCGACGCCGGCCTCCAGCCCGTCGGCAAAGGGGGTGGCCCAAGTGAAGACCGCCTGGAACACCACGAACAGCAGGCCGAACAGGATCAATGGGCCGGCCCAGGGATTGAGCAGGACCCGGTCGAGCTTGGCATGGAGCCGGTGTTGCGCGCTTTCCGAAAGGATCGCCGCATCGGCAATCTTCTGCGCGGAGAACCGTCTTTCGGTGAGCGTGGTGTGCGGGTGGCGCGGCTCGGGCCGAAGGGTTTCGGCCTGTTGAATGGCCGCTGCCAGTTCGGCCAGTCCACGACGGCGCACCGCGACGGTTGCAACCACCGGCACGCCCAGCGCTTCTTCAAGCGCGGCGGGATCGAGCACCAACCCATCGCGCTCGGCCAGGTCAACCATGTTGAGTGCGACCACTGTGGGGCGACCAAGCGCGATCACCTCCTGGGCAAAGACCAGGTGTTGCTCGAGGTTCGAGGCATCGAGCACCAGGACCAGCACGTGGGGGGCCGGTTCGCCCGGAATCTCGCCGAGGATGACCTTGCGCGTCACTTCCTCATCCGGGCTGGTCGCATCGAGACCATAGGAGCCAGGCAGGTCGGACAGGTCGATCGCCTCGCCCGAGGGGAGAACCAGTCGGCCCACCTTCTTCTCGACCGTGACGCCAGGATAGTTGGCAATCTTTTGGCGTGCGCCGGTCAATGCGTTGAACAACGCGCTTTTGCCGGCGTTGGGGTTGCCGACCAGTGCGGCGGTGCGCAGGGTCACCATTACAGCACCTCCACTGTCATGGCCCGGGCATGACTGCGCCGCAGTGCCACAGTCATCCGGCCGATCGAGATCGCCAGGGGATCAGGCCCGCCGAACACGCCGCGATGGGCAATTGCCACTTCGGCGCCGATATCGAAGCCAAGGGCGCGGAGGCGCTGCCCCTCATCGTCAGCGAGGGCGGTCCATTCGACAGCAGAAATTCGCGCTGCCTGACCCAGCGGGAGGGAATCGAGCGTCATGGAAGATCCGCTGCCAGATCGCAGTCGCAATTGCAAGTCATTCGCAATAATTGATTCAGATCAATTGCCAGCAAAGTCAGAGCGAAACTGTGGTTTCCAGCCATTGCGCGGCGCCACCCCCGGCAAAAAGACGGTAGGTGCCGGGCTCGATTTGCCACTGGCGAGTCAACGGATCGCGCCACTGCAGGCTGGCTAGCGGGACATCCAGATCGACAATGCGGGTTTCACCCGGAGCGAGGGAGACGCGGCCGAAGGCCTTGAGCATCCGCACCGGACGCTCCGCCGCTAGCCCCGGTGGCCCGACATAGACCAGCACAACTTCGTCCGCTGTCATGTCGCTCGTGTTGGTTACCGCCACACTTACCGCGATGCTTTGGCCGGCCACCCGCGCGCTGAGGGCACGATAGGCAAAGCTGGCATAGGACAGACCGTGACCGAATGGATAGCGCGGTTTTGCGCCGCTGCGGTCGAACAGCGCATAGCCGTGCCAATAGCCGTATTCGACCTCGGTGGAGTCAGGATCGAACGGTGGATAGTCAGCCGGATCACGTGCGACAGTGAACGGCAGCTTGCCGCCTGGCGACACCTCGCCAAACAGCAGCCGCGCCAGCGCGGTGCCGCCCGCCATGCCGGAGTAGAAAGTCTGGAGGATCGCCCCGGCATGTTCGTGCCATTCCTCGACGAGCACGGCCGATCCGGCCACCAACACCACGATCAAGGGCCTGCCGCTATCAGCCGCCACCCGGATCAGATTGACTTGCGCCGCAGGCAGGCGCAAGTCCCGCCGGTCCCCGCCCAGCGCGGCCTTGCCGCCGGACAAGCCAGCCTGGCCCAGATCGATGTCGCCGGGGATGTATTCGCCTTCTTCCCGGGCGGTGTAGCCGGCCACGACCACTACGGCATCGGCACTGGCCGCGGCAATCGCTGCCGCAGCCAGATCGGTTTCATTGCCGGTGACGATGGCAGCGGGGCCAAGGTAGTCAGTCAACCCTTGCAGCGCAGTGACGACGTAGGGTGGCCGCACCCGGCTTGAGCCATTGTCTCCGGTATTCTCGATTCCCGCCAGTCGCCCCAACACGGCGAGACGTCTTGTCCTGGTGCGATCGAGCGGAAGAACGCCCTCGTTCCGGAGCAACACGGCCGACTTTTCCGCCGCCTCCAGCGCCAGGGCGCGGTGCGCATCACAAGCGACCAGGCTATCGGGATAGTCCGGCAGCGGATCCTCGGCACAGGCGAAACGGTAGAGCGTGGTCAGGATCCGGCGGCAGGCCCGGTCAATCACTTCGGGCGCGATGGCCCCGCTTTCCACGGCCGCCACCAGCTTGTCCCCGAACACCAGCGGCTCAGGGTTCTCAACATCCAGCCCGGCCGCCGCGCCATAGGGCTGGTAGACTCCCTTGACCCAGTCCGAATGGACAAAACCGCCGAATTGCCATTCGCCGCGCAGCACGTCGGTCAGCAGAACCCGGTCCTGCCCGCAGTATTCGCCGTTGACCTTGTTATAGGCGCTCATCACGCTGGCCACCCCGGCATCCAGGCAGGCCTTGAAATGGGGCAGGTAAACCTCGTGCAGGGTCCGCTCATCGACCTTGACATTCACGGTGAAGCGGGCGTTTTCCATCGAGTTCAGGGCGAAATGCTTGATCGTGGCGCACACGTTGTGGGCCTGGATCCCCTGCCCCAGCGCAGCGCCCATCACGCCAAGGTGGTGACTGTCCTCGCCATAGGTCTCCTGCGCCCGCCCCCAGCCAGGGTGGCGCAGCAGATTGATGCAGACCGCTCCGGAAAGGTTGCAGCCCTGGGCCCGCACCTCAATCCCCATCGCCTCTCCGATCCGCCGCTCCAGATCGGAATCAAAGCTGGCCCCGCGTGCCATGGTGCAAGGAAAGCAGGTGGAATTGCCGCGTGCCACACCACGCGGCCCATCGGTGAACCAGAAGGCTGGCACCCCCAGCCGCTCGATCCCGCCCCCGGCGCGGTAAGGCCGCGCGCCGAACCGCCCGCCGTCCTCGCGGAAGGCTTTGAAGAAGCCATGGCCGGACATCATCCCGACCTTTTCCTGCAGGGTCGCGGCGGCGAGTATCGCCTCGATCGTGGCGGCGATCTCGGCCGCAGTCATGCCTTTGCGCGGCCCGAAGTCGTCCATCGGCTTGTTAGCGTGCCGGATAGCGCAGCCGACCAAGGAACCGCGCCGGGCTGAAGCCGGTGACATCACGGTTCAGCAACCGGGCCTTGGCCTGCTCGAACTTCATCACCCCGTCGATCCGCCGTTCGAGGAACGCTCGCGTATCCGCCTGCCCTTCACTGCGATCGTGGGCCAGCACCGCCAGCGTGGCGGCGTAAATCCCGCTCAG
>Ga0315901_10011126_pt1 | contig 10155 bp, 7 predicted proteins | sample LakEriMetagenome_10_FD_203761 | JGI IMG/M metagenome (GOLD analysis project Ga0315901, IMG submission 203761) | Freshwater fungal communities from buoy surface, Lake Erie, Ohio, United States - Buoy 2 MA116 | ecosystem: Environmental > Aquatic > Freshwater > Lake | place: USA: Lake Erie, Ohio... | reverse complement strand
TTAACAAGGGCATTGATCCCTCGACCGTGGCTCCGCGACGCAAGTCGGGTGTCAGTGCAGCGTATTTGAGTACCAATACCGGGCAGTACGCCATCGCGATCGCGGTGCCGGTCTGGAGTGAGGACAAGTCTCAGGTCATCGGAGTGCTGGGGCGATCACTCCATTTGACTGACCTGCTCGATCAATGGGAGAAGCAGCTGCAGGGGGAAGCTCGCCCCGATCAGCGATTCCTGGCTCTCGCGGAGAAGACCTCGAAAGGGCTTGAATTGCTCGACCATCACTGGATGACGGTCACCAACATGACCAATCACAGTGGTGAAATCGTCTTTCCTGCGGCGACAACTCAGCTGCTGCAGGACAAGGATCGGACTGATCGCTATCAGGACCCGGTCGGCGACTTCGATCCCCTGTACAAGGGGAACTGGCTGGCTGCGTGGTCACCCGTCGAGGGAACGCACTGGATCGCAATCGTGCAGGAGAACCGGGAGATCGCGATCCGGTTACATTTCGATCGCAGTCTTCAGCTTGATGCTGGGTGGCTTCTGGTTCCTGCTGCGCCGAGCGTCGGAGTGATTGTGCCGTTGAGCTGAAGCCAGCTGATCCGTTGAAGATCTAGTCGTTGGCTCTTCTCGCGTGTATCCTTCTCAGGTGCGGAGCCTGTCAGCCGTTGGCCGTGAGGAGAGCGAATCGTGACCTTTTTGTTTCGTACGTTGGCGCTGGGTCTGTTCCTGTCGAGCGGAGCCCTGATCGCTGTGGCAGAAGACGCCAAGCCAGCCGCTGTGGCAGCGGCGGAGGCACTGACCGCGGAAGAGCAGGCCTTTGCCGATCTGCTCACGGGAGCGGACTTGGTGGGCTCTTTTACGGTCGATGGCAAGGAAACGGACCCGAAGCAGGATCGGTATTCCATCACCAAGGCCACCAAGCTGAAGGGGAATACCTGGGCAATTCACGCGCGGATCAAGTATGGGGAAGTGGACATCACCGTCCCTGTCGCTGTGCAAGTCGACTGGGCCAAGGACACTCCGATCCTGGCGGTCACCGATTTGAAGATTCCCGGACTGGGAAGCGAATTTGGATCGCGAATCCTGTTTCACGGCAACCGCTATGCCGGCACGTGGCAGCATGGGAAAGTCGGCGGTCATATGTGGGGCCGCGTCGAACGCACGCCACCACCTGCTGCCAAGTAAACCATCTACGGCAGAGGTTGGACGAGTTCTGCTCTGCGTGCATCTGGCCCGACCGCAACTTTACGGATTCGGAGTCTTGGCTGCTGCGGCATTGAGCAGCAGCGTCGAGACGCCTGTGGAACTCGGCCCTTGAACTCCAGCGATGGCGGCGAGGGCGACTCGTACAGTCGGCTCTGCTTCCGAGATTGCCGCTTCCGCAATCTGCGTGCGCTGATCATCGGATAGCTGTGACTGATGGCGGCGGATATGGGCCGCCGTCAGGTTCGCAGCCAGCGCCCGGCGTTCAGGGGCTTCTCCAGCAGTCAGCGCGATGTCGGCCAGTCGCTTCTGGACATCGGCTGTCGGAACTGCCGCGAGGGCCACCAGCGCATCGGTTCCGACATCGGTGCGGGCGATCGCCTGGATCAAGGCATCAGCGGCGGGTGCCAAATCGTAAATATGGCTCCGAGACTCCGCGATCTGGCGCAGCCACTTCGCAGCGGTTTTTGACTGCTCGGACTGCTGGGCCGCGGAGAGGGTGGGCGGTTCCACCTGGGCCAGGAACGGCTGGAGCTGGCGGGTCAGATCTCGCGAAAGCACCGACTCTTCGACATAGGTCACATTCGGGAACTGGGAGATCAAGTTCTCGACGGAGCCGCGGAACCCTGCCGGGCCGTAGATCGCGATCGGCAGATTGCGGGTCCGCGCATCAGCTCGGAAATTCGCGATCGTGGGAGTCAGCTCCCACTGGATCGTATTGAGGTGCATCAGCGCGACCTCGACATCTCCTTTGGCGGAAGCTGTTTCAAACCCCTCGGCCCCAGTCCGGGCGATCAACGACTCGTAACCCATTTCGGTCAGGAATGTCGCCATCGTCGATCCGCGCGAGTTGTTGGGATCGATGACGACTCCGTTGGCCCGTCCATCTGAGTTCAAAGCGCGGGCCAGGACTTCCACGACGCGGCGTGAACCTGGGAACGGCTGTTGCGGGTCCCAGGTCAGGATTGTTTCCGCAGCTGCGAACTGAACTCGCAGTGAAGGATGGTCGAGCGCAGCCAGAACAGCTCCGCGCTGGCCTCCTGTACGAAGCAATGAAGCGGACCCGTTCCGAGCCAGGGCTCGAACGAGAGACTCTGCGGCTGCGGAGTTCCCAGATTCGTTTGCAAGCTTGAGAGCATCCAGACAGACCTGAGATCCCGCCAGGATAGCGACCTCAAGGGCAGAGCCGGGGCCGGTGGGAATCGGCTGATCCCAGCCTGCGGCCTCAACGTCACGCATCAGGATCGTGTTGAGCAGCACACTTTGCGTGCGAGTATCCGTGGGAGCCAATGTCAGTGCCTGCCGGGCAAACTGCTCAGCCCGGTAGACCGCAGCTGAGTGCGGGGAAACGCGTTTCTCCACCAGCCCCGAACCATCTTCGGCCGGAACCCAGACTGGGAACAGGCCATCATCTTCGGGCTCCAGGGTCTCGTCGCCCTTCACGAGCCTTTCCGCGGCGGCTCGCAATTGCGCCGCAGCTCCGAAACTTTCCAGCCGACCTGAAAGCTTCGCATCCTTGAAGAGAATGCGTGCGAGGGCACTGCGTGCCAATGCTTTGGTACCCGATTCTTCTGTCGCAAAAGCCAGAGAATACAGGTGCGGGGCATCCTGCTTCGTGGCCAGCCAGCCAAACGCATCGACAGCCGGCAGCTTCTGTTCATCGGTCCCGTGATCGATATACCCGATCAACGGTGCGACGGCAGGTTGGCCCATGCGGGTCAGAGCGATGAAGGCCTGATCCCGATTAACTCCCGAGTTCGGATCCGCAGCTGTCAGCACGAGCCGAGACGCAGCGGGAGCGCCCAGATGCTGTAAGTCCCGAATGGCAAAATCGACTTCGCGGGGGTTCCCCGAGAGGTTTTTGAGAACGGCGTCGAGAAAGGCCGGGTCGTTCACCTGGCGGGTCGCAGCTGCGTTCAGTCTTTCGAGCAGATCTGTGGCTGCGGGGTTGAGTGCCTCGGTCCGTGCGAGCTGGAGGAATGTCGCAGTGCCGTGTTCCGTACGAAAGCCAATGAGCGTGGCGTCGTCCGGATCGAGAGCCAGCAGCCCTTCGAGGTACTTTTTGGCGGCTTCCGGACGGGCCAGCTTCATTGTGAAGAGGACCGCGTCCATGTACTCGTCTGCCGTCGTCGGCTCTTTGACGAGCGGGGACGCTTCCTGAGTGATCGAGGGCAACCCTTCAGGCGCGGCTTCGTCCTGGGCGACAATGAACGCGGGGCACGTGAGCCCTGTGACCCAGAGCATGGCCATCAACGATCGGGGGCGGGAAATCATCCTTGATCTCCAAGACGGAGGCTCAGTCTGAGGCACCCGGAGCGGGTGCGCGATCCGGCAATGTCGGAGCTGATCCGTACCGGATATATCGAGGCGACCAGCCATACTGCTTGAGAGGGCGCAGGCGATCACCTGCAACCAAGCCATTCTTATCGGCGTCAGGCGACACTTTCCCGACGACTGATTCGTTCGGCATGACCGGCACAACTTCACAGGTGTGTGGTCGATCAAAGAGAGCCGCTCTGGTGCAGGGGACTCCGTTCCCCTGCTCCTGAGGACTGCTTCCGTGCAATATTCGGGACTCCGTTCAGACGGCTATGAACCGGCGGTGTCCACAAATCGGCAATGTCGGCGCGCAAGAAAACCCCTGGAGAGCGGTACCAACGCCAAAAGGCCTCATTTGGGGTCAAAGTTGCAGAAAGGGTCAGGCTGCTTCCTAAGACGGCAACTGGCTGGTTCGGGGCGTTGGCTCTCAATCTCTCCAAGGGTTTCGGGGTCAGACATGAGAACTGATATGCACTCGCCATGCCAAACACCACATTTCTTTCGGCGCTGTGTTTTCCAGTTCATTTTCCAGAGTTTCGAAATGTTCTCTCAAGTTTCTTCAGCGCTGAATTGAAATTTCGGCGCTCAAGTCGTAACGTGAGATGCGAGTTCGGCGCCTGAAATACTGATTCTCTGTTCACTGGTTCCGGTGCGAAACGCCTCCTCCAACCTCGCCATTTTCACCTCTGCGGCAGTCATCTACTGCATCGTGGTGTTGTGGTACGTCACGACCAGTCCGGATATTGGCCTGCGTTGTCTGCCAGACAACAACGTCGATTCGCGTGGGGTGGAAGTTCGTGTCGAGCCGCAGGGAGGTGGCATCGGCAGCCAGCCCAAAGCGGGCGATGTCATCGTCGAGCTGCGAGGTCGCCCGATTCGATCATTCGTGGATTTCGCTTGGGCCCATACTGAGATTCGCAACGCTCCCATCGATCCTGGTGGATTTCTCGACCGAAGGAAGAATTTGAGTCGAGACTTAGCCGACTCCAGTCTTTCTCTGATCGAGTATACGGATGACCAGACGCGATATGTCCGGGTCCGATTCCGCCAGGAAGGTTCCGATTCGATCCTGTCCGGATGGCGGCTACTGGGGCGCCAATCGGCCGTTCGCATCGGAGTCACGCTGCTGTGGTTTATCCTGCAGTTAGCGATCACCCTCGTCAGCTTGATTGCCGCGTGGCATCGCCCGTTTGATCAATCACTCCGACTGTTTTGCTTCCTGGGAGGAGTCACACTGGTCGCCTTTGTGGGGGGCGATCACTGGTGGGTGATCTCCGGTCGGCTGTGGTTGCTGGTACCGTTTGCCGTATCGGCGATCCTGCTGCCCGCGGTGCTGCTGCATTTCTTTCTGACTTATCCCATGCCCAAGCCTTGGATGACCGAGTCGCCGCGGCTCGTGCTCAGCGCCATCTATGGCGTACCGATCGCGATGGCCGTAACGACGGTGATGATCATCCTGTCCGCTCACTGGTTGTCAGCGTCGTGGGGAGAAGGTCCTTTCGCGATGGCGATCGGCCATTCTCTGGCCCACGGCTCGTCGATCCTGATGAGTACGCTCCAGAAGTTGATTCTGGGTTATCTGTCGATCTCCCTGCTGTACTTCGCAGGCAGTCTGATTTCCATGGCCGAGAGCCTGCTCCGAGCACGATCGCTGGTCGAACGTCAGCAGGTCCAGTGGATTCTCTGGGCTGGAATGGCCGCGTCCATTCCGGTGGGGTACGCACTGTTCCTGGCCTTGTTCCGCCCAGCGCAGTTCGCTTTGGGAGCCTCTCAGGCCCCGATGTTTCTGGCCAGCCTGTCGTTCATGCTGGCTTATGCCGTGGGGATCGCGCGGTTCAAGCTGCTGTTGATCGATCAGGTCCTCAGCCGCGGGATGTGGTATCTGTTTCTCAGTGTGGGACTGGGAGTCATCTTCAGCGCCATTGTCGGCGTCGGCAGCGTCGTGATTCACAGCCAGAACGCCACTCTGTTCGGTCAAACAGTGCCGATGGTCGTTGTGCTGATGCTCGTCATCTATGTGCTGATGTGGTTCAAGGACAGGATGCAGCGGTCGATCGACCGCGAGTTTTTCAGCGAGAAGTACCAGCTCGATCGCGCCCTGCTCCGCATGAACAAGGCGGTGACGAATCTCTGGGAACGCGATGCCGTGGCGGGCAACCTGCTCGGCTCGTGCTGCGAAGTTCTGCGAGTTGAACAGGCTGCACTCTATCTCTGGATGCCCGACCGCGGTCGGTTCGTGCTGGCGGCAGCTGTAGGCTGGCCTGAGGTTCCCGCAACCGTTCCCGGTCAAGAGGAGCAGCTCAAGCTGCTCGGACCGGGCTCCTCCATCCAGCGTGTTCCCAGCGGTGAGTCGGGAGAGCAACAGCTGGTACGATCGATGAATGCGGAGCTGTTAACGGGCCTGGAGGTTGACGGTGAAGTCGCCGGGGTGGTGGCTCTGGGGCCGAAGCCCAGCGGAGCCGCCTTCACGGCAGAAGACGTCGCGTTCCTGACAGCGATGGGACGAATCACCGGCGTGGCACTGCACTGCGCCAAAGTTCACGAGGACGTATCGCGCCTCAACGAAGATCTGCACCGCAAAATCGAGAAGATCAACGACCAGGACCGCCGGATCGCCATGCTGCAGAACATGGTGGATAGCCTGACAGCTCCGCAGCGCGCGCTGGCTGCCTCCACTGGCGAGATTCAGCGTTCTTCGATCAAGGGGAACAGCCCCGCGATTACGAAAGTTCTGGAGACAGTCAAAAAGGTTGCTGCCAGCGACGCCAGCGTGCTTGTACGGGGCGAGAGCGGAACTGGAAAGGAACTGCTGGCCCGCACGATTCACGAAAACAGCCCGAGGAAGAACGGTCCATTGGTGGCGGTGCACTGCGCTGCCTTGTCGGCTCAGCTGCTGGAGAGCGAACTGTTTGGCCACGTGAAAGGGGCCTTCACCGATGCTCGCGAGGACAAACAGGGGCGATTCGCAATGGCGAATGGTGGCTCGCTGTTCCTCGACGAAATCGGTGACATCTCGCTGGATGTGCAGATCAAGCTGCTGCGAGTGCTGCAGGAGCGGACGTTTGAGCCGGTGGGGAGTTCGACTCCAATGACGGTCGATGTCCGCGTGATCGCCGCGACTCACCAGAATCTGGAACGTCTGATTGCCGAAGGAAAGTTCCGCGAAGACCTGTACTACCGCTTGAACGTCATCAGTGTCACGCTGCCCCCACTGCGCGAGCGCAGGGAAGACCTGTTCGAGCTGGCGATGTACTTCCTGACCCAGGCTGCGGAGCGAGCGGGCAAGCCTGTAACGATGGTCGACGAGATGGCTCTCGAAGCGATGTCGGCCTACCACTGGCCCGGCAATATTCGCGAACTGCAGAACGTCATCGAGCGGGCTGTCGTGCTGTGCGAAGGCCATCAGATCACCGTGGCAGACCTGCCGCATGCGGTGGCTCAGGCGACTTTCCAGCCGCAGGCCCCGGCGACTGCGAGTCCGCCCACATCCCGCCCTCGTCCCGTACCGGAGATGGTGGCCCAGCGGACCGTCATCGGGTCCGAAGGCGAGCGGCAACAGCTGGTCGAGGCACTACAGCGGTGCGGCGGCAACAAGGCCGAGGCGGCTCGCCTGCTCGGTATCCCGCGCAGTACGTTCTTCAGTAAGCTCCGCAGACACGGGCTGGGTTGAGAACGCCCGTCGGAACTCGCCCGCTGGATCTGGGGTCACTGCCATGCTTCGAATTCTCTCCAGCCTGCTGTTCGTCATGGCCTGCTGCCTGACAGCTCTCGCGGACGATGGCGCCGCGATTCAGCCTGTGGATCGCATCCTGCTGTTGGGCGACTCGAATACCTATGCGGGCGGGTATGCGACCCAGCTGGAGACATGGCTCACGATCCATCAGCCGCTGGTCGACTGGACGATCGTCAATCACGGCTTGCCGAGTGAGACAGCCAGCGGCGAATCCGAACCGGCGCACCCGTTTCCGCGACCGTGCGTGCATGAACGGCTGGACTGGGCGCTGGAGAAGTTTCGCCCCACGGTGGTCACGATCGCGTACGGCATGAACGACGGGATCTATTATCCACCCTCTCCGGAGCGGCTGGTGGCCTATCAGCAGGGAATCACGAGAGCCATCGAGAAGTGTCAGAAGGCTGGCGCGCGTGTCTTTGTGCTGACCCCGCCGATGTTCGATGCGTTGCCTCTCAAGGCTGCAGGCAAGCTGAAGCCCGCGGGCGAGAAGGAGTACGCGTGGTTCTCTCCGTATGCCAACTACGACGAGACTCTGGGTCAGTTCGCCGACTGGGTCAAGACACAGGGCCCCCACTGCCAGGGAGTCATTGACGTTCGGACTCCGATCCTGAAACACGTTGACGAGAATCGCCGGACGAATCCCGCTTACACGATGGCCGGAGATGGCATTCATTACGATGCCACGGGGCACCGGATTGTCGCGACGGCGATCTGGAAGGCCTGGAAGCTGAAACCCGAGAACCCGGTCGGCACAGACGCTGACACGCAGCGAGCAGCTGCCATCCAGCCCCTCGTAGAGAAGCGGCAGAAGCTGATGCTGCACGCGTGGCTCTCGCATGTGGGCCACCAGCGACCGGGGATCGAAGCCGGTCTGCCGTTGGCCGAAGCAGAGGCTCAGGCGGCCGAACTGCGAGTTGAGATTCGCAAGCGGCTTTCCGAGCGCTGAGGAACATCGAAGCTGAAGTGCGGAATTCTGGCGAGTTCCGTCACGAAACTGTCAGAGACCACTCTATGAAACCTGCCCGTCTGGCTGTCCTGATCTCGGGAGGAGGCAGCACGCTGCTGAATCTGCTGGATGTCATCGCTGCGGGAGAACTGGCCGCCAGTGTTGAGCTGGTCATCGCCAGCCGATCTTGTGCCGGGGTGGAGCGCTCGATCCAGCGTGGTTATCCCTGTGAGGTCGTCTCGCCCAAGAAGTTCGCAAGCGTCGAGGCCTACAGCGAGGAGCTGTTCCGACGCTGCCGCGAGGCGCGAATCGATCTTGTGATCCTCGGGGGATTCCTGTCGCGCATCACTGTCCCGCACGACTACGAGGGGCGGGTGCTGAACATCCACCCGTCGCTGATCCCGTCGTTCTGCGGCCAGGGGATGTACGGGCACCATGTCCACGAAGCGGTCTTAAAACGCGGCTGCAAGGTCAGCGGCTGTACGGTCCACCTAGTCGACAATGAATACGACCACGGCCCAATCCTCGTCCAGAAGGCTGTACCGGTGTTGCCGAACGACGATGCGGATTCGTTGGCCAAACGCGTCTTCACCGCCGAATGCGAGGCGTACCCGGAAGCGATCCGGAACTATCTGGCCTGCAGGAAGTAGCGAATCTGCTCGTTCCAGAATCTGACGGGCCACCCAACTGGCCAAGACACCACCGGGGTTCGAGTCGAAGCTCAGAAGAATCGGACTCTAACCGCCACCCACCAGCGTTACGATTTCCAGACAATCCCCATCGGCCAACTGGCATTCTGCATGCCGGGTCCGGGGGACCAGCTCGTAGTTCCGCTCAACCGCCAGAAACTTAGGGTTCTTTCCCAGCTGGGCGAGCAGATCGGCAATCGTTGTCCCCTCCTCGACGGATTGAGGGTTGCCATTGATCGTCACCTGCACGAGTCTTCTCCCACCACTGAGTCTGTCGATCCCAGTCTGGAGCCAACACGGCTGGCAGTCAACTGGCGGCTCCGCTATGGTCGCGTCAAGTGACCCGCCTTCCCACCCGGAAGGTCGGGCGTGAGGCGACCTCTCTCAAACATCCGATCATGCGAATCGCTCTGATTGGAGCTGCTGGACAGCTCGGAACTGATCTCCACCGCTCTCTCGCTGGTGAAGTGATTCCGCTGACTCATGCCGAGATCGAAGTCACTCTGCCCGCCAGCATCGAGGCGATGCTGGACCGCGTTCAGCCCGATATGGTCGTGAACACTGCTGCGTACAACCTCGTTGATAAGGCTGAGAACGAAGTCGAAGCTGCGATGGCCGCCAACGCTTATGGTCCGCGGTCCCTGGCGATGGCCTGTGGCAAACGCAACATCGCGCTGACTCACATCAGTACCGACTTTGTCTTTGGACTGGATGCCGCCACGACGCCCAGGCGCGAGTCCGACCCGCCCGGCCCGCAGAGTGTCTATGCCTCGAGCAAGCTGCTCGGAGAGTACTTTGTCCGGAGCTACTGTCGGAGGCACTTCGTGATCCGGACCTGCGGCCTGTATGGGCAGGCTGCGACCAAGTCCAAAGGAAACTTCGTCAAAACGATGCTAAAGCTGGGACGCGAACGACCGCTCCTGCGTGTCGTAGGTGATCAGAAATGCGTCCCTTCCTATACGCGGGACGTGGCTGAAGCGATCGCTGCATTGGTTCAGACCAACCGGTACGGTCTGTATCACGCGATCAACTCGGGCGATTCCAGCTGGTTTGATGTCGCTCAGGAGGCATTGCGACTGGCAGGAATCGCGACACCGATTGAGGCGATCACCACTGCCGAGTTCGGAGCCCCCGCGATGCGGCCCGGTTACAGCATTCTCGATTGTTCAAAACTGGCGGGAGTCATCGGACGTCCCATGCGACACTGGAAAGAGGCTCTGGCAGCCTATCTCCGTGAGATCGGGGAGATCGCTCAGTGAGTGC
>Ga0315901_10011125_pt1 | contig 10156 bp, 6 predicted proteins | sample LakEriMetagenome_10_FD_203761 | JGI IMG/M metagenome (GOLD analysis project Ga0315901, IMG submission 203761) | Freshwater fungal communities from buoy surface, Lake Erie, Ohio, United States - Buoy 2 MA116 | ecosystem: Environmental > Aquatic > Freshwater > Lake | place: USA: Lake Erie, Ohio... | reverse complement strand
GATGGTGGTGGAGTCCAGGATGTGCAAGCGGCTCAGCAGGTCCTTCTTCCGGCGGCTGTCCGGGGAACTGCCGTAATAGCGCTGGTACAATCCATGGAACAGGTCACCAAAGAGGGCTTCGGGCCGCCTGGCGTTAGCATCGGCCAGCGTGCTGCGACGCGGTGTGTGCTTCAATCCCGCGTGACGCAGCCGTTGTTCGCAGGCTTGCAGGCCGGTGGTCAGTTCACGCAGCGAGGTGCAGCCCATGAACACCCCGGCCAGCATGGTCACCACATGGTCATAGGTGTAGAACCGCTTGCAATAGCGGTCGGCCTGGTGTTCGCGGCCCAGGCGCTCCACAAGGCTCCGGGGGATCAGGTTCAGCAGTTGCGACAGCACAGGCTGTCCGGTAAACAGGCTAACTTGGCGCATGTGTTGGGCTCGTGATGTCAGATACCTCGAACCTACACACCGAAGGGGGCTCAGGCCCCCTTCAACTTTTCCATACCTTCAGACTTTTCCCGGACACCACTGCTTCGTCATTTACAGAACGATGGGGGCTGTTCACAAATTTCCTTATTCTCTATTTGCTGCCATATCGGTGCTGGGCCACCGTTCTCGACACGAAATGAGGCATCTCCAGTTCCGGTCCATCCGTCACCCTTTGGAACGCTCTTCCTGGATACAATTAAAGCGGTCTTGGAACGCCCGGACCACAGGCCAGGTGATGGCAACACTCACTGGGAAGGTGGACGAAGAAGATCCTGCGGACCTGAGAGCCGTGCATTTCGGGCTTCACCTGGATGGTCGGTTAAGTGCCTATGCCCGGCAAATTCCCCCGCCGGGGGCTGGGGCTATGGACCCCGCCATACGTGAAATAGCAACCGGACTTCCCTGCCATGTGGACCATGTTTGTGCGCATCCGGACCATGCCGATAACGGGCTGTTGATCGGAGCCTTGGTGCGCTTCGTGCTGGCAGCCGTTTGGGCGGATGCGCCTGCATCCGCTGTGTTCCTTGAGGTACCAGCGTACACAGCACTGCGCGATGAGTTGGGCTTGATCGGTGAACGATACGGCCTTGAAAGCAATAAGGGCCAGTTGGCCGGACTGGAACAGTGGCTGGTCCCGCCCTTCGTGCGTCCTTCGGTGATGACGGACCTTGACGAGCTTAAGGTTGCCATGGTCCGGTACGGCGAGGAGTGGCGTCGCACCGGCAGCATCAATGTGCTGGCAGGGGAGCGGGCCGGCCGTTGGGCTTAAGCCCTGCCCGCCAATGTCGACATGGCGTTCCGCTTGTAGTTCCCGCCCAAGGGAAGCTCCCCCTTCCTCCATTCCACGCTGCGGCTGGTTACGGCCAGGACGGCATCAATGGCTATGATGTAGGAGCGATGGATCCGCACGAAATGCTCTCCGGGGAGGGACGCCTCCATGTTCGACATGGTATTGGTCGCCAGCAGGTGCGCATCGTCGCGGGTATAGACCTTCACATAGTTGCCCATGCTCTGGACAAGTTCTATCGTGCCGATCGGGACCTGTAACGTGTCATGACCACAACGGAGCTGAAGCGAACGGTCAGGGATCTTCGGCTGCTCGATCCTGGGGCTCGATGTTCCTGGAGCAAGGTGCTGCGACCGGGTCCTGCTCACCGCTTTGAGAAATCGATCATAGCTGAACGGCTTCAGGAGAAAATCAACGGCCGAATGCTCGAATGCCTGGGCGGCATGGGCGGCATGGCCACTGACCACGATCACCAGAGGGGGGCGGTCCAACGCACGGAGGAACGCATATCCGTCCAGAACTGGAAGCCCGATGTCCAGGAACACGAGGTCCACCCGGTGATGGGAAATGAACGCCCCGGCTTCCAGCGCATCCCCCGACTCGCCCACCAGTTCGAGGCCCGGGGTGCGATGGACAAAGGCACGCAACTGGGTGCGTACCGTTCCATCGTCCTCAAGGATGAATACACGGATGGACATTGGAGGAGGTTCAGCGATTTGCTGCCATACGGTCGTTCGCCGGGCCTAGCGTGTCGATCCAAGGGAGGAACGACAGGTTACGGAGATGTCGATCGCCCCCACGGAAGCATTGGTCAGGAACCCCACTGCGGTCATGATTGGACAGGTGCTCGTGGACCTGAGGCGCAGTGCCCAATTGGATCAGGCAGTTGAGGTCGGACATCTGGAGGGCTACGCTGAAGGAATGTGCACCGGTTCATCAATGCGTGTTCTTCATCTCACGCTCTGGATGTTGCAGTTGCAGGCCGATGGCGGCCAACAGACCACCAGAAGCCTGTTCGGTCATTTGCCAGTACAGGTCGGCCCAGGCATTGGCCGGATGCGGTCCGGTGTTGAGGTGATAGGAGGTCACCTCGATGGCGAACCCGATGAGGACACCGGTCATCGAACCGGAAAGGATGACCATGCCCATGGAAAGGTTCTGGTCCGTGGGATGGTGAAACTTGGTGCGACCGACCAAAAGGCAGGTCAGCGTGAGCCCCAGCACCAGGTAACCGACGATGTGAAGGAAGAGTTGGGCGTCGGGACCATTGCCGAGGTACTTCATATCGTTCATGAATATCCCGTGCCACGCATAGGATAGGATCAGCATGCCGGAACCGCTCAGCAAGGCTGAGAACCCAATAGCTCGCGAAAGTGGACTGATCATTTCGGCCGTAAGGAGGACGATTCAAAGATCTTCGTTACTGCACGGAGGAAGGGTCCTGTTCATCAGTCAAAAGCCATGATCCGTCCTTTTTGAATGGTGGTTCGGGGCATCTCCGTTGCCCTTTTCTGGATCATGGGCGCCACGGGTTGTGCGGAAAGGAGCTGGCTTAATAATGACGGAAGTGCGAGTTGGCTTGACAAGTCCACCCTGTGCTGGACGAACACCACGTTCGAACCGATCGCTTCCGCGCATTTTTGCCCCATTATGCCCCGATCGATCCGGATCCAGAAATGACCATCACGGAATGAGGACCAATATCGCTCGTAGAATGGCCTCTGACGTGGTGAGCAGTGGCCCGCGCAAAAGTTCAAGCGCGCCAATTCGTGTTGGCGAGGTCCTGATGGCCACGTATCTCCGAAGCGCACCTGGCATCCAGATAAACGATGCCGTCCTCATCAGGGATGGAGGGGAGATCCATCGGGTGTTCCTGCGCGACCTGTTCTTCCTGCAGGCTGAAGGGAACTATGTTGAACTGCGCCTTCGCCAGGGCCGTCTGGTCCTGCGAAATTCCCTTTCCGAGCTGCTCAAGGCCCTGCCCGCGCAGGTCTTTTTCCAAGTGAACCGTTCACAGGCGGTGAACATCCTCCTGGTGGACCGAATCGGTCCCGATGAACTGGGCATGGGCGATCTCACCTTCACCCTTTCCCGCCGCTACCGGGATGAACTGGTCGGCCGGTTGCCGGTCATTGACGGGCGTTGAGGGTCAATTGGTCGCACGGAACACTCATCGCAGCACAAATGAACGTGCGGATCGTTCGTGCCATTGGACCGGGGGCAACCCCTGGTCAGCGAACCACGTCCAAACCCAAGCTGTTCACTTTCACCATGACGCGCACGCTCGCCGTTCTCCTTCTGCTCTCAACGCTGGCCCGCACCAGTGCCCAGGTGTGCGACCCACAGGGCAACCTGTTCCTGCTGTCCAACTATGATGGCGGTATCGTCACCATCAATGTGGACGTGAACATTCCCGACCTGGTGATCGGCATTTCCACCTACGAGCCGGTGCAGGTCACCATCACCGGGCCCTTCGCAGGCAACGTAACGCAGGTGCTGTACGCGGGGATGAACTCCAACCAGAACAACAACAACTGCGGGCAGGGCAACTTCACCACCAGCATCACCGGTGTGGACCCGGGCATCGTCACCATCAACCCCCCGCTGCAGCCGCCGCAGGTGGGCTACACCCCGGCGCACAACAACGGCACGGGCAATTGGGGCGGAGTGGTCATCGGCACTGCCGGCGTCTGCGACACCACCGTCAACGCCGGCGGCGCGAACACGCCCGATGAGCTCGTGTTCCACTTCGAGGACCAGACCGGGGCCAGCCTCTATGCCCACCAGACGCAGTACGCCTGCTGGCAGAACAGCGTGGTGAACCTCTCCGCCGGGGGGAACTGCTGCATCGACGTTTCGCCGCCAGAGCCCAACACCGGCTGCGACCCGCTGGGCAACGTGATGATCTACTCCAACTACGAGGGCGGCGTGCTCACCATCAACGTGGACCAGAACATCCCCGATCTGCGGGTGGGCATCTGCACCTACGAGGCGGTCACCGTGAACTTCACCGGGCCCTTCGTGGGCAACATCACGGAGGTGATCTACGCAGGCTTTGATGGCACCAACGGGCCCTGCGGCAACAATCCTCCCGCCACCACGATCAATGGTGTGCCCGCGAACATCGTAACGATGTACACCTACGCCATGGGCAACATCGCCATCGCCAATTTCCTGGGCGAGCCGGTGTTCCCGGGTGGGCCACCCTTGGTGAACTGCATCACCGGTGCCGAGGGCGAGTGCAGCACCTCCAACAACGGTGGTGGCAACTCCGCTCCGCAGATCGTGCAGTTCTTCCTGGCCGAGTTCGGTCCGGGTGCCGCGCTCTTCGGCCACCAGGTGCAGTACGACTGCTTCAACGGCACCTTTAATGTATCCGCCGGCGGAAACTGCTGCCTCACCGAGACCGGCACACCGCCCAACCCGATCTACGCGGGCAATGCCACCTTCGACTTCATCCCCTGGACGGACAGCCTGCTTTGCGCCGGTCCCATCACCATCGATCTCTCTTTCTACCCGGTGCTCTTCCAACCCCCCACGTATCCCGGCTATGTGTGGAGCGATGGCACCACCGGGCCGGTGATCACCATCACCGAGCCGGGAACCTACTCCTTCATCGTGGGCGATTACTGCCACTTTGAGGAGGGCAACTGGCTCACCGACACCGTGGTGGTGCTGCCCTGCTGCTCCATCGGCGGGGTGAACGCGTCCGTTGATCCCGTCAACTGCGGCGGCGCCAGCGATGGTGCCATCACCGTGACGCCGCTCGGCAACGGGCCCTTCACCTACACTTGGAACACGGTGCCGGCGCAGACCACGCCTACGGCAACGGCGCTCGGTGCGGGCAACTACAGCGTGGTGGTGAGCGATGCCGCCGGGTGCGACACCACGCTCACCTTCACCCTGGCCGCGCCGCCGCTGCTCACCGTGCAGGTCACCGGTGGAACACAGCTGTGCATCGGTGAGTCGATCACCCTGAACGCCGCCGCGCAGGGGGGTACCGGGGCCATCGCCTTCGATTGGGGGCCGCTCGGCAGCGGTCCCTCCGTGACCCTGGCGCCAACGAGCAACGTAACGGTCAACGTAACCGCCACCGACGCCAGCGGCTGCACCGCCTCCGCCACGCAGCAGGTGATCGCTTCACCCTGCTGCCCCACCTATGCGTTCGCATCCACGATGAACGCACCTTCCTGCGCCGGCACCGCTGACGGCAGCATTACCCTGCAGGCCGCCACCACCAATGCCCTCACCTATGCCTGGAGCAGCGTGCCCCCGCAGGACGGCACAACGGCCACAGGCCTTTCCGCAGGCCCGTACAGCGTGCTTGTCACCGATGCGCAGGGCTGCGATACCACCCTCACCTTCACGCTTGTTGAGCCAGGGGTGCTCACGCTGGATGTCAATGGCCAAACACCCGTTTGTGCGCAAGCGCCGGCCACAGCCACGGCACTGACCAGCGGCGGCACCGGCCCATTGGACATCACATGGAACACCGGTGCATCGGGCCCGGACATCACCTACACCCTCGGCAGCTCCGGTCCGCTGGTGGCCACGGTGACGGATGCCAACGGGTGCAGTACGACAGATTCCCTTCAGGTCACGGTGGAACAGGCCCCGAGTTCGGCATTCACCACAAGCGCCGATACGGCGTGCGCCGGCACCCTCATCACCTTCACCGCCCTGTCAGGCAATGCCGACTCCCTCGCCTGGTCGCTCGGAACGGTTGGAACGACCGATGCTCCGGTGGTCTCGGCCGTGTACAGCACGCCCGGCACGGAGCTTATCACCCTGGTCGCCTTCGGCCCGAACGGCTGCGCCTCAGCCGCCACCAGCGACACCCTGTTGGTCGTGCCGCAACCGGAGCTGTTGCTGCTGGCCGAACCCATTGCCTGCGAACGAAGCCTGCGCGTGCAGCTGGCCGTGACCGGCGCGGACCAATGTTCCTTGTGGCTCAACGATGTCCCGGTCGATGCGTCCTGCAGCGGGCTGTTCACCCTGCCGGTGCCGGACGAGGGTGACTATGAACTGCTCCTCATCGCCTCGAACGTGGCCGGGTGTGCCGACACCATGGCCACTGCGCTCACCTACGCGGACACCACTGGGCTCTTCGTACCCAATGCCTTCAGCCCCAATGGCGATGGCGTCAACGACCGCTTCATCCCCAATGCGCCTCCCCAGGACAACCGTGCGCTGCTGCGCATCTTCAACCGCTGGGGAGAGGAGGTGTTCACTGCTACCGACCTGGCCAATGGCTGGGACGGCACATCGGGCGGAGTGGCCGTGCCCGACGGGGTGTACGTGTACTTGCTGCGCGCAACCGACCCCTGCGCACCCACCAACCAGGTGGAGCTGCGCGGCCATGTGACCTTGCTGCGTTAGGCCTATATTCGACATTCCCATGCCGATAGTACGGACCGCCTCGACCCTCCAAGCCTTGATGATGACCTTACCAACCCCGCGATCGCGGCAGGTGAACGTGTGTTTGCTCATCGCCATGTTGATGCCATTCAGTGCTGCACAGGCGCAACTGCAGAATAGCAATTGGGTCTTCGGCTACGGAGCCAGGGTCGATCTTTCAGCACCCATGCCGGTCCCCGGCAGTGCGGCCATCAGCTCCAATGAGGCCGCCGCCAGTGTGTCCGACCCCGCCACCGGTCAATTGCTCTTCTACACCGATGGAAGAAGGGTGTGGAATGCCAACGACCAGATCATGCCGAACGGCGATGGACTGTTGGGCGGGGCGTTCAACTCATGCACACAAGGGGCGTTGATCGTCCCCTTCCCCTGCGACGATGAACGCTATTACCTGTTCACGCTCGACGAATTGGAGGTCGACCCGAACGGCCCCGTTGCCGATGATGGTCTAAGGTACAGTGTGGTGGACATGACCCTGGACGGCGGTCTGGGGGATGTGGAAACAAGTACCATGAACACGCCCTTGGCCACGGATCTCACGGAGAAATTGATCGTCATCCGAAGCACGGAGATCCAAGGGTTCTGGGTGCTCGCCCATCGAAGGAATGCCAATGAGTTCCTGGCGTGGAGGATCGATGCAAGTGGGGTCGACCCCCAACCTGTAGTGAGCGAGGTGGGGTCGGATTTCGCCGAGGCTCCCTTTGGTGCGACCGAAGGATGGCAGGGAGCCATGGACGCATCACCTGATGGGACCCGGATCGGCATGCCCATCGATTGGAGCACCCGCGTGGAGTTCTTCGACTTCGACAAGGCAACCGGGGTCGTCAGCGGTCTTGTCTCGGTGAATGTCACGGATGATCCACCACCGCCGTTCATCAGGAAGTATGGTGCCTGTTTCTCTCCCGATGGGTCTAAGTTCTATTACACCAACATGTTCTCGGTATTCCAGTTGGACTTGAGCACCTACACAGCAGCCGCCATCGAGGCTTCCAATACGTTCATTTATTCTCCAAGTGCGGAGACCAACGGGTTTGGCCCGTTCCTGATCGAGCAGGCACCGAACGGCCGGTTGTATGTGGCGATCGGGAACCTCGGCAGGCTCGATGCGATCACAGACCCCAATGCCTTGGGGTTGAGTTGTGGTTACGTCAATAATGCGGTCGACCTTTCACCTGCGGTGTGTCAACTCGGGTTGCCGGCCCAGGTGCCGCTCGGAGGTTTCTGTGATCAGGACCCCTGTCCGCCCGTCACGGTGGTGCCCGGTCAGACGAACGCCACGTGCAACGGGGCTGCGGACGGCTCGGCCACCGTTGTTGCCTCAGGTGGAACATCCTTCACGTATGCGTGGTGGCCAAGTGGCGGCACGAGTGCGACCGCAGTTGGTCTGGCGGCCGGCTCGTACACCTGCACCATCACCAATGAATGCGGGAACTCGACCACGCAGAGCTTCATGATCACTGAACCGGAGGGATACCTGCTGAACGCCACCGTTGTTCAGCCGACCTGCGGGAACAACAATGGCTGCATCTCCTTCGCGCCCGCTCCTGCAGGCACCTATTTCTACACCTGGCCGTTCCCGACGAACATGCTGGTGGACAGTGTTTGTGGTCTTGGACCGGGGACCTACACGATACTGGTGAACAGTGCGAACGGATGCCCCGTGGATACGACCATCGTATTGACCGAACCGGAGGGATACCTGCTGAACGCCACCGTTGTTCAGCCGACCTGCGGGAACAACGATGGCTGCATCTCCTTTGCGCCCGATCCCGCAGGCACCTATTTCTACACCTGGCCGTTCCCGACGAACATGCTGGTGGACAGTGTTTGTGGTCTTGCCCCGGGTGCCTACACGATACTGGTGAACAGTGCGAACGGATGCCCCGTGGATACGACCATCGTATTGGCCGATGTTCCTTGCGGGACCAACGACGTGACCCTGCCCAACGTCTTCACGCCCAATGGCGACGGGGTCAACGACCGGTTTGCGGCCATTGAGGCCGAACCGGGCAACTGGCAGCTCACCATCTACAGCCGTTGGGGCACGGAGCTGTTCTCAACCACCAACCTTTCCCAAGGGTGGAGCGGTAAGGATGCGTCAGCGGGCACCTACTATTGGGTGCTGCAGCCGCGCGATGGCCAGCAGGGCGAGAGCCGCGCCGGCCATGTGACGCTGTTGGGTAAATGAGCACTCACGGAAGGCACGTTGATCAGCGGACGGATGGACCAGGATAAGTGGGATCCGAGGGATATTCAGATCGATAGGTGGGGGTTCGTGCTGCTGCGGATGTTCCTTATGGCCCCCCCGTTGTGGGCGATGATCGGGCCCCGATGATGCTCCGCTCATCCCTTGGTCAGGACAAAGACCCTCTTCATCCGAAACCTGTTCGGGACGGACAACACCGGGGGCTCGTTCCTTGTTATTTCGCTGGCCTCCATGCTTAAGATGAACTGCCGCAACCTCCTGCTGTCCGTCCTCCTCCTCGTTCTCGCCTTGGGCAGCGCCCATGCCCAGGAGGTCTGCAACAACGCGCTCGACGATGATGGTGATGGTCTCATCGACCTGAACGACACCACGGAGTGCGCATGTACCGGCAACATCGGTGATGATGGGGTGACGAGCATCATTCCCAACCCCTCCTTCGAGCAGTTCGATTGCGTACCGACCAGCTTCAGCGAGCTGGCGTGCGCCACCACGTGGGAGCAGGCCACTGCGGCCACATCAGACTACTTTCTCAACGTCAACGGCGGGGTCTGGTTCCCGAACACCCCGCAGCCGCTGCCGGACGGCGTCGGCATCACCGGCTTCGCGGTGGTCGATTCGTTGGACTCCGACAGCATCTTCTATCCCTACGGCGAATACCTTGGCGCCTGCCTGCTCTCGCCCTTGCAGGCCGGTGTGCAATACAGCCTGCAGATGGCCCTTGCAGGCGCTCCAGGGGTTGTGTTCAACGACCCGAATGCCACCTTCCCCATCGTCGCTCCCTTCGGCCCGCTGGACATTACCATCTTCGGCTCGGCCACCTGCCCCACCTTCCCGGTGAACGTGCCACCTTTCACCTGTCCGATCGGCGTGGGCGATTGGGCGGAACTGGGTGCGGTGAGCTACACCTCGAACGGGTCGTGGCAAACGGTGACGATCACCTTCACCCCGGCGGTGGACATCCAGGCCGTGATGATCGGCCCGCCATGCACCATACCGAACGACTATAACCAGAGCGAGCTACCCTATTTCCTCGCGGACGACCTGGTGCTGAACCAGACCGCGCTGTTCAACACCACGGTGACAGCAAGCGGCTCGTTCTGCACGGATGACCTGGTGCTGCACGCCACCGTGGACAGCGCGGCCACCGGCCTCCAGTGGTATCGGGATGGGATCGCGCTGGTGGGGCAGACCGACAGCACCTTGTCGATATCGGCGTTGGGCCTGCCGCCGGGAACCTATCAGTTCCGCTCTTCGCTCAACGCCACAGCGTGCGTCAT
>Ga0315901_10011124_pt1 | contig 10157 bp, 13 predicted proteins | sample LakEriMetagenome_10_FD_203761 | JGI IMG/M metagenome (GOLD analysis project Ga0315901, IMG submission 203761) | Freshwater fungal communities from buoy surface, Lake Erie, Ohio, United States - Buoy 2 MA116 | ecosystem: Environmental > Aquatic > Freshwater > Lake | place: USA: Lake Erie, Ohio... | reverse complement strand
CATTTAGATGAAGACCCAAGGTATTATGATAAGTTAGAAAAAATTGAGTCAAAAGAGGCAACCTCATCAGGTAGTGCAGGCGCTTACAGTACTCCATTATTTGGTAAAATAGAAACTAAGGAGTCTAATGATTGGACAAAGGACGCTCAAAAAAATATTGACGACACATTCAATAGTTTACCTAAATTAAAAGATTTAAAACAATATGGGTTAAAATACTCAGTTAAGGGTTTAAAGAATTTATTAGTTAAAAAAACAAGACCTGACGGAACCTATGGTGACAATCGATGGAAAAGAGAAGAGATGCCGTTCCCACCAGAATTAGACACTCTAAATGTTTTAATGCAATCAAGACTAGGTAAATATTATTTTCAAAAGTCGGCACAAAAACGAGACCCGAATAAAGGTCAATGGGATTGGTACAATCATATAAAGAAAGAAGATTTAGATAACTTCCCAATACCTGAAAGTGTATTTGTAATGGTGGTTAACATTTTAAAAAATGGTGACGATGAAATAGTTAAAATGGAAACTAAGGAAGCTACCTCATCGGGTAGTGCTGGTTCATATGAAACCCCTGCAGCTTGGGCAAAAACAATGAAGAAAAAAGATTGGAGAGGCTCCGCAAAAACACAAATACCGGGAGGTAAGTTTGTACAAGTTAAGAAAAAGTGTAAAAAATTTCCATATTGTAATCAAGGAGATATCAAAGCTCTTAAAATTTTTGAGAATGAGACCTTGAAAAAAGTTATAAAAAGAGTTAGCGATAATAATAATATTAGTGAACAGGTGATTAAAAACATAATCGCTTACGAACTATCAAATAAATTAAAATAAAAAGATATTTATATAAAAAATTCAAAATGAAAAAATTAAATAACACTTATATTGATAGTTTAGTAACTAAAATACTTAATGAAACTATTCAAGAAAGAGCTGACGAACTATCAGAGAAAATAACCTCTAATGTAGAAGAAGGTATGGGAGAAACTTGTGAACAATGCGGTGGTAATATGACTGAAGGAGTTTGTGAACAATGCTCAACCGACTCTATGGAAGAAGGTCTATATGATGTTTCGGGTAAATTCCCTAAAAAACAATCATTTGATTACGTAGAAGAGGAAGAAAATAATGATTTTGAGATGATGGGTGCGGATGACGATAACGACCCATTAGATAGAATGGAAAGATTTTGCAATACAGAATCAGAGGATTATAGTGAAGAAACATGTAAGTACCATAAATCAATGGTAACTGAAAAATTACATGGTGGACAAAGATTTCTTGATAAAAATAAAAATAAAAGACTTGATACTGACGATTTTAGATTATTAAGAAAGTCAAAAAAACGTCACACCGACGAAGAAGTTGAAGAGGGGAATGCATTTACAGGTGCGTTAGCTAAAGCGAAAGAAGAAGGTAAAGATAACTTCACTGTTGACGGTAAAAAATTCAATGTTAAAGAATCAATTAAATTAACTGAAACTGAAATGATTGATTTAATCGAAAGAATTGTTAAAGAAGAAAAACTTAAAGCAACTGCTAAACATAAAGGATTAGCCACTTACGAAAAGGCACATAAGGGGTCAGGAAACGAAAATGAGGATTATCTTAAAAGTGTAACTAAAAAGATGAAAGATTATCTTAAAGACGGTTCTAAAGGTGAATATGACACTAATCCTAAGATTTTCCCGAAAGGTAACGGGGAACTTGCAAAAATGGATAAAAAGGCATACGTTCCATCTGACGCGGTTAAAGATTATGTAGATAATTTTACAGCGGCTGGTCTTGAAAATTTAGATTATGATGAGATACAACCTAATGAAGAATGGGTAAGTGATAATATTGTTGGTTCATCAAGAACTGGTAATAATCCTGAATGGGCAAACACTGGTGAGTCTGATGTAAATGAAAAAAGAAACAAAATCAGAAAAGATAATTATTTAGCAAAACTTAAAAGAAAGGCTTATAACAAAGCACCACAACCCGCGGTTATTGATAAATCGGGAGACGACAAGGGAACTAACATCTTAACTAAATTAGAGTCAGTAGAAGATAAGAAACAAAATAAAATAAATGAGGAATTTGAAAGAATGAAAAATTTGATTTCTTACAACCAAAAAACTCAGTAATATACAATTTTAATTTTAGTAGATTATATTATCCATAAGGACTACCTTATGGATAATTTTTTTAATTACATAACTAAACCACTAAATCCTGAAGATGTCGATAAATGGTTTAGGGGAAATAATATTATAAATGAAAAATTAGAATTATATTCTGATTTTTCACATTCATTATATCAATTAATTATAAAAACTTATTTAGGTCACGATAACACAAATGACGAAACTAAAATAAGTTTAACTGATGATGATAATACTAATCATTTTGAGTGGTGTTGGAATAGAACAATAGATAATTTTTCAAAAGAAAGTATCAGGTTTAACAAAAAGGGAGAACACTACGAATACTTTAAATCATTCTTTGATGAAATTTTTTACAAACAAAAAGAAATAAAAATAAGAGAATCAATTGAAGATTTTTTTAGCGACCTATTCAATACGGAAAAACCATTCACTAAATCAGATTTAGACATGATATCAAGTATTTACAAAGCACTTGACAAAAATTTAAACATGTAAAAAAATCCTTTTGTCTTTACAATAACAATAAAAAAATTAATTTTTTAACATAAATAATAAAAACAATAAAAACCATATTATGGAAACATTAGAAAAAATCAAAACACTTACAGAGGAATTGTCTGTAGATGCTACTAAGTTTTTTAAAGGTAATAAAAGTGCCGGAACTAGAGCTAGAAAATCAGCTCAAGAATTAAAAGCTTTGTTGCAAACACTTAGAAACGAAATTTTGGAAGAAAGAAAAAAAGATGCTTAATTTAGATACTTTATTTTTATTTTGTTTTATATTTTCAGTTCTAAATGTTATTAGAGCATGTTTTAGGTTGATAGGAACCCTACTACAGAGTAACCCTGAAAAATTGGTTATGAGTAGTAGGGAACTTTTAACATTAGGAATAACGATATCATATATTTTAACATACATAATACAATCATAATATGAGTTTATTTAAAGAGTTTTCATCCCTTTTTCCATACTTACAATCAATAAGAAGACTAGAAGATTATCTTAGCTTTGATGTCTCATTCCCTAAAACTTGGAAATTACCAAAAAAATATGTACCCGAAGATAGAGTATTAGAACAAGAATCTAAGGTACCAAATAATCGTTTATTCTCATTCGTATCTAATATTGATGAGAGTTCAATTGAGGTGACATCTAATAATATCACCAATATAATTAACTATAATCTTGAGAGAGAGGAAAAAGAAAGGTTATTTACATCTAAAGTTGATGAACTTAAATTATTGTTTGAGAAAAATAGTTTGAAGAATCTAAAAACACTAACTTTCGAAATTAAACCCAATAAGATAGAATTAACGGATAATGAAGAAGAAGTCAGAACAACTAGTCTGGTTGCAGACGCAGATTGAGAAAGATAAAAAAGATTTGGATAGAGATAAACTTTCATTTATATCTGAAATTAAAAAACACAAAAAAGAGGATATTTTACCTCAAAAACCAAAAAAGATTAGTTTATGGAAAAGAATACTGAAAGCTCTACTGGGTTAATGGAAAAAATGGCATTAATTGCCGATGCGTTACAAAATACTTACCCAAACGGTAAATCTGTAGTTGTATTTGCATTAAATAAAAATGACTTTATAGAATCTAAAAAGTCTTTGCTAGTACCGGACCAAGAAAACAAACAATTCAAAATTGATATTTCAGGAACCGAATTTATTTTTTTACCGGATGAGTTGTTGAATGACGAAACAGATAACTCTTAGGAAATCCTTTTTCTTCTAAAATAGAGTATAAGTACTTACGTTGAACTGTCGAATAATCCTTTACTAAAATAACGTTAGTTCTTTTTTTAGTATTAACCACCTCATTCATATTATCCATAAAACGATTTGCATCGTCAGAATTCTTTAAAGTAAATAAAAAGAATTCATCATCATTTTGAACAACAATTTTATTGTTCAATTTTGATATCATACATAAAGTATTCTTTGGTATATATTTTGAAATTAAATCATTTACCGAAATTTTCTTTTTAGTTTGATAATCCAATATGGTATCAGGAACGCAGTATTCTTCAACACGGTTTATTGTAAATTCACTATCATCTAATTCAACTTTAACTTGTCGACCAATCTCATCTTTCCTAAAATAACTTGTTTTATTAGTCCCCCTCTCAAGTAGAGCAATTTCATATTTACACGGAGAACCATTTTCAAATTCCTTACAAAAAACAACATCTTTATTATCTGACAATAGGGATTCAAAGTATTTTTTTGACCTTCTTAATGTCTTAAACTTATTGATTATTTTCCTTTTCTTTTTATTTTTAAAAAGAACTATTAAAAAATTATAATCGGTATAATCCATAATTTAAATTAATTTCATTATTGAATAAGTAAATGAGTGATAAAAACTACTACGAAATTTTAGGTGTTTCTGAAGACGCGACTCAGGAAGACATTAAAAAGGCTTATAAGAAAAAGGCGATTGAACATCATCCCGATAAAGGGGGTAATGAAGATGAATTTAAAAAAGTATCAGAAGCGTATGAAAATATTGGTACTGAAGAAAAAAGACAACAATATGACAACGCAAGAAGAAACCCATTTGGAGGTGGAGGAGGATTTAATCCGTTTGAAGAATTCTTTAATAGAGGGTTTGGAAATCCTTTTGCAAATAGGGAAAGAGTTGTACCTGATAAAATAATTGACATTACCGTAGGAGCTATTGAATCATATAAATCTGCGGACAAAACCATAACATATTCAAGAAAAGTTGAGTGTACTTCTTGTCATGGCACTGGAGGAGAGAAAATAACTTGTTCGGGATGTAATGGAGAAGGATTCAAGACCATAAAAATTGGAACAGGTATGTTCATACAAATGGTTAGACAAACATGTACACAATGTAGCGGAAAAGGATTTAGTTTTAAAACTAAATGTGGCACCTGTCACGGGGACGGAACAGTCCCAAATTTAGAGAGTATTAGTATAAAATTACCACATGGTGTGGATGAAGGACAATTCTTTAAAGTACAAGGGAAAGGAGATTATCACCAAGGAATGTACGGTAATTTAGTCATGAGAGTTAAAGTAGTACCTGAAAACAATTTTGAAAAATCAGGAGGAGATTTAATATATAATTCGTATTTTGATTATGAGTCATTAACTAAAGACGATATGGAAATCCCACATCCTGACGGTCCAATAAATATAAAATTACCCGATGAATTTGATACGTCAAAACCCCTAAGAATCAAATCAAAGGGGTATAATACTAATGGGGTTGGGGATTTATATGTTAAACTTTTTGTTAAATTTAGAAGAGGGAAATAATAAGTTCAATAAACTTAAATGTCCCATAGATTGATGCTAGTAAAACATAAAAACCGATTAGAACGGTCCCTATTGGAAATGAAGGTAATTTATTACCACCCTTACAAGAACTACAACTTTTTTTAGAATTTTCCATATTTTTTATTTTAATAATAAATAAATAACGCTTCTAATCAATAAAAAAACAACATTTTAAAATTATGACATCGCGACTTGTTTTTGAAAATAAAAAAACTATCTTTAATAAATCACTACAAGTGAGGATAAACTTAAAATATTGAAAATAACGTGATATCTTATATTGGAGGTAAGGCAAGAATAAGTAACTGGATAACACCATTTATTCCGACAGACATTGAAACATATGTTGAGGGATTTAGTGGAATGTTTTGGGTATTTTTTAAAATGGATTTAGATAAATACCCAAATTTAAAAACTGTCGTCTATAATGACTTTAATAATCTAAACTCAAATTTATTCAGATGTTCTAAAGATTACGACAGACTTTGGGATGAATTATCAAAATATCCTTGTCAACAACTGGGTGTTGAAAATACACCTCCAGAATACGAGGAAATGTTTAATAACTTTCAGAAAGAAATATTTGACCCAAATTATGTTGTTGGGGAAGAACCTAACTTTGAAGCCGCTTGTAAATATGTCTATGTGCTAACACAAATATTTTCAGGTTCAAAACCTGAAACTTCAAAATACGTTGACTATAAAGGTAAATATCGTTGTAAAGTATTGATATTCATGGATAAGTTAAAAAATCCTCAATATCGAAAACACTTTGATAAAATCACATTTGTTGAAAGTATGGATTTTGAAGAGGTAGTTAAAAAATATGATTCACCAACAACGTATTTTTACATGGACCCACCTTACTGGAAGACAGAGAATTACTATTCAAATCACGATTTTGATAGAAATGACCATGAAAGGTTGGCAAATGTGTTGAAAACTATTGAAGGAAAATTTTCTTTATCTTATTACGACTTTGAACTTTTACATGAATGGTTCCCTGAAAGTCAATACAGATGGGAGAAAAAAGAGTTTGCTAAGGCAGCGGCCGCTAAGAAAGGTAAAACACAAACTATGGGAACTGAACTTTTAATTTTGAAATATTGAAAAAATTATTTAGATTTGCTGAATATTTATAATAAAAAAGTCAAAAAATGAGATTTACATCTATTCTTACAAACTTAATCTTGGAACAATCTCGTTTCCAAGTCCTATATGACAAAATGGTAAAACCTTCTACAAAAGGTGAAGGTAAAAAAGATAAAGGGTTAATGGACTTTGAAACTTTAAAAGCCATCATTTTAGCCGACCCAACTACAAGAGTACCACAAGGTAAAGACATTAATGAACTTAGTCTCCAAGATATGGAAGATGTTAAAGTTGGTAAATTCACTCAATGGATACTTAAACATTTTGTTAACCCAAGTAAATCAACTTTAGGGGTTAGTGATGAAACCGACCCAAAAAGTCCTGAATATAAAAAGGCTAGAGAAGAGTATGAAAGACTTTTCATGGAAGATTTATTTAAAATAACTCAACAACTTGAGTTCTATGAAAAGAACAAACAATATATGCCTCAAGAGGCTAGAGACATTAACAAATTAACCCCTGAGTCACTTTTTGACATTTATTCAAATTTCCAACTTCCTGAAAATAAAAGAAAGGAAAAAGAGAAGAAAGAAGCTAAGAAATCAAGAGAAGGTTTTAACCACGCGGGTGGAGAAATTCTATATGTTGGTGATAAATGGACATTGATTCGTATCAGTGACACAGGACAAACTGGTAAAGACGCCGCAGTTTATTACGGTGGATTCCAAGACCACAGAGAAGGAGAGTCTAACTGGTGTACATCAGCACCTGGTTTGAACTACTTTAATAGTTACATCAAGGATGGTCCATTATATGTCGTATTCCCAAATGAAGATGGTGGAGAAGTCGGTAAAAAGACTGGATTACCCAAAGAAAGATATCAATTCCACTTCCCTTCATCTCAATTCATGAATAGAGATGATAGACAAATTAATCTTGTTGAGTACTTAAATGGACCAATGAATGAACTTAAAGAGTTCTTTAAACCAGAATTCGCTAAAGGTCTTGTAAGTAAAGGTGGTAATAAAGTTGAGATTTCATATCCTGATAGTTCGGCTGGTAAATTTGTGGCACTATATGGTTTTGAGGAACTTTTTGAAAGTCTTCCGGACACAATTGACCACTTAATGATAACTAATAAGTCAAATGAAGACGTTGCGTTTGACGTACCACCGTCAATCTCAAGGTTTAAAAACTTGAAAGCGGTCATGTTCCAAAAAGTTATCAAATCGTTACCAGATTCAATTGGAGAGTGTTCTAATCTTAACTACGTGGCGGTTAATAAAAACCCACAACTTAAAGGTTTACCTGACACGTTATGTAATTTGAAAAAATTGGCGTTTATTAATGTTGCTGAAACATCACCTAATTTATATTTTCCACAATGTCTCAAAGAAAAAATGGAAGATGAAGGTAATGGATTTTGGTATATTAATGACTAATTTTTTTTGGTAAATTGATTTTTTTTGTTATTTTTGTAAAAAAAACAATATGATGAAAAACATTGACGTTGAAATTTATTTGAACCAGTTGATTTCTTTTTTTGATAAAAACCCAAATGATTTGATGGTTTTAATCGGAGATACATTCAAAGACCTTTTCTATGAAAAAGTGCGTGAACAATGTTTAAAAAACCTTGATTCGGGGGATGAAATAAGTCTAACCCAACAACAAATTATTGATATTGTTGTAAGTATTAAAAAAGAGGAAGTTAAACAAGGTAAGGTATTTAGACTTCACAATGTTTTTGAACAAAACAAAATTGGAATTTTTTGTCTAAATTAATTTGGACTATTAACTTTTTTGTTCTACATTTGTCAAAAATAATAAAAAAACATGATTACCACTCAAGAACTTCAAGAACTCGCACCTGCAGTTTTCCAAACTGAAAAATCACCAAAACTAACCGATAGATACTCAATGGTACCTACTATTGAGATTATTGAGAGCTTCTCAAAATCAGGATGGATTGTATCGGACGCTAACCAAGTTGGTTTTGGTAAATACGGTAAACATTGTGTGAAAATGAGAAATTCTGTATTACCTAAAGTTGGTGACTCGCTGGTTGAGGCTATTATAACTAACTCACACGATGGATTGAGTAAATTACAAATTGGAGCAGGACTATTTCGTCTCGTTTGTTCTAATGGTTTGATAGTACCTCAAAATGATTTGATTTCATTTGACCAAAGACACTTGAAAATTAGTGTTTCTGATGTTGAAGAGATTACCGAAAATTTTATTAAATCAACACCAATTATAGAACGCTCTGTCACTAAAATGATGGATAAAAAAATGTCTGAGGATGAGAAAATTGACTTTGTTACAAAGGCAATCGGATATCGTTGGAAAAATGTGGATGATATTTCAGACTTAACTCTTGAGAATATTATTGAACCAATACGGGTTGATGATTTTGATAGTACACTATGGAACACCTTCAATGTAGTCCAAGAAAAGTTGATTCGTGGTGGATTTGTTAAAGAACAAAACGGTAAATCAAGAAAAGTAAAACCTATTACTTCTCTAAATATGGACACCTACATAAATAAAAAATTGTGGGAATTGGCTGAAATGTATGTATAATAAAATGGGGAGAGAAATCTCCCCTATTTTTTCACTTAAATTATGGAGATATATAAAAAAGTATTTGAAAAATTCAAATCAACAGAATATTACGATTTCAGTAAAATTGAAGAAGAACCTAAGGAGGATGACCCAACCGATTTGTTTAAATTGACTGAGTATGTCCCAAAACATGGAAAGTTCACTGAAAAAAAAATTCATTATGGTGAAGAACGTTTTGTAAAAGAGCTAACCAATCCACTATATGCTCACCTACATAATAGGTTAACTATTGTAGTTGATAAAAAAGAAGATAAAATTACTTTAAAATATTTCATATACAGGAGAGTTAAAGAAATTGGTAAAAAATATTATAAGACACATACTAGTTGCAGTTATGTTTCGTATAATTATAAAAAAAATCTATTATATCGTGGTAACATTATTAATTACCATAAAAAAAGAAAATTTACTAAAAGAGTTAGGGTTGAGGACTTTGGATATGATTTCATAAATGATGTTATATCAAACCTTGGTCGTACAATAAAAGAAATTAATGGTGGTGAGTTAATCTTAGTCAACGAAGCCGCCGGATGGGAGTCTTTTACTACTTTCATCGATAATCTCCCCAATGTCAAATACTGCGAAAAATCAACAGGAACTAAATTCTTAATTAAAACAATTCATAAGACATCTTTTTTAAATAGAGGTTTTAAATTGTCAGATAATTGGTGGGTTTTCTCATGTGAGTATCCGCAACCAAAAACTAAAATTATTAGAAAAAATAAGAATAAGTATTTGGATGCTATAATGGAGGTTAATAACTTAAAAGGTGATAAGGTTAAAAGAGTCTTACACAAACTCAAAAATGGATTTTACCCATCTAATTATCATTGGGCGGTAAACACATTCGGAATTGATTATATTTTACAAAAACCTGATGAATTAATTATTAAACTTTTTGAGTGTAAAGAACATATTGATTCATTTGGATTTAATGACCTTAGGTCAAAAAAAGAACGGGACAAT
>Ga0315901_10011118_pt1 | contig 10159 bp, 9 predicted proteins | sample LakEriMetagenome_10_FD_203761 | JGI IMG/M metagenome (GOLD analysis project Ga0315901, IMG submission 203761) | Freshwater fungal communities from buoy surface, Lake Erie, Ohio, United States - Buoy 2 MA116 | ecosystem: Environmental > Aquatic > Freshwater > Lake | place: USA: Lake Erie, Ohio... | reverse complement strand
GGAATTTACCTCAGACGGCACAACTCAAATTGAAATAACTAGCGAAATCCGCAGGGAGTTCCCGCAAGAGTAATTGTTTAATCACTAATCTTGTGATTATGAAACCTGAACAAGTAATTGGCGTAGTCGGAATGTCGACTATGGCTATTCGCCCAGGTGATACCTCAGTTGCGCAAGGTGTAAATGATTTACCAGTAGTTGGTTCCAACCAAATCCTTTCCTTGATGGAAAGTGCTTGTAGTGCATCAATAATTGAGTTTCTAGATTTTGGTGAGACCTCCGTGACTTTTAATTCACAGATAGAAATATTGGGAGCAGCAGGAGTTGGAAGTGAAATTCATGCAACTGCCAGGTGCCTTGGATTAGCCGAAAATATTTTAAAGTTTGAGGTAGAGGTTCATCAGAGTTCAAGGTTGATCGCGACAGGATTGATCACTAGAAAATTTGTTGAGCGGGTATCGTTTATGGCTCGGGTTGCAGCTGAAACCATGGTCGCCGAAAAAGAGAGCAATATTAGGGAAGAAAAAATCGCTAGCAGCTTAAGAATCTAAGCCACTAGCGATTTAGTTTAAAACTATTTTTTAGTTGCCCAGAATATTTCAGCAATCTCATCGATCTTGCCAATTAGCTTTTCAGCCACAGCAACATCATTACTTCCCTTACTACCACCTGCACCAGCTAACTTTGTTGCTTCATTAAATAGTGAGTGCAATTGTGGATAGGCTTCAAAGTGGTTTGGCTTGAAATAATCTGTCCATAAAACCCATAGATGATGCTTTACAAGTTCTGAACGCTCTTCTTTAATTGAAACCGCACGAGCTTTGAAATCAGCATCTGAGCTTGCTGCATATTTTTCCATGCAAGCCTTTACTGATTGAGCCTCAATCTTTGCCTGGGCTGGATCATAAACACCACATGGCAAATCGCAGTGAGCAAATACAGTCTCTGATGGCTTGAATTTTGAAATAACAGAATTAAACATTTCTCTCCTTGGTTAATTACTACCTATTACTTAGTGGGAGAATACTCCCATGTTCGGATTAACCACGGTAGTAGTTGCTGGAAACTCTATGGCCCCTGCCTATAACCAAGGTGATTATTTGCTGGTGGCCAAATTAAGTGGCCGAGAACACAAATTTACCGTTGGAAAGGTTTACTTAGTCGCAGATCCAATCCGGCCAGGGGTTAAGTTGTTAAAGCGTTTAATCAAGAGTGAAATCAATCAGGGAGTTACTAAGTATTGGTTTGAAGGTGATAATCCAGCGAGTACTGATTCAAGAAGTTGGGGTTGGTTAGATCTTCAGCAAATTCTAGGAAAGGTAATTCTTCGCTACAAAAAAGGCGGTTAGCGGGTAAAGGCCTCAATCATTAAAGCTTTTTCTTCCTCTTCATGTAAATGATGATTTCCAGTTGCAGGGCTTGCAGTAGCACGACGAGAAACTCTGCGCAAAGAGCGACCATTTAACTCTTCATGGGCAACAAATGCCTCTGCGGCAGTAAGTGCAATAAATGGCCATGGTCCTTGGTTAGCAGGTTCATCTTGTACCCACAGCAATGTTGCATTTGGATGAGCTTTGGCTTGTTCAATCATCTGTTCAATTGGCAGAGGATATAGCTGTTCAACTCTGACTATTGCAGTTGAAGATTCATTTAGTTTCTCTCGCTCAGCAAGCAATTCATAATAAATCTTGCCTGAGGTAAAGATTAAGCGAGTTGCATTTTTAACCTTATCATCTGGAATTAATGGTTTAAAGGTTCCAGTTGTGAAATCAGATAAGCCACTTGCAGCAGCTTTCAAACGCAACATTGATTTAGGTTCAAATACAACAAGCGGTCTTCTGGCTGGATTCTTCATATGCCATCGAAGTAAATGGAAGTAAGAAGCTGGTGTAGAAGGTTGAGCAACGGTCATGTTTTGCTCAGCACACAAAGTTAAAAATCTTTCAATTCGCCCTGAAGAGTGATCTGGTCCTTGACCTTCATATCCATGAGGTAGCAGCAGCACAATTGATGAGCGCTCGCCCCATTTTTGTAAGGCAGATGAGATAAATTCATCAACAATTGTTTGAGCTCCATTTGCGAAGTCTCCAAACTGGGCTTCCCAAATTACTAATGCATTTTCGCGCTCAACGGAGTAGCCATATTCAAAGCCCATAACTGCATACTCAGAAAGGAAAGAATCATAAATATGGAATTGATTTGGATCGCTAACTAGTGAGCGAAGCGGGAATAACTCTGCACCAGTTTCTTTATCTACTACCACTGCATGACGATTACTAAAGGTTCCGCGGCGAACATCCTGGCCACTCATTCTGATCGGATGGCCTTCTAGCAGTAGTGAACCAAATGCAAACATTTCACCAGCAGCCCAATCCACTGTGCCATCGTTAAGCATTTCAGTGCGCTTTAACAATTGCGGTAAAAGTTTTGGATGAACTGTAAAGTTTGCTGGTATATCTGCTTGAGTTGCAGCTATTTTCTTTAAGCTTGCCTCAGCTACTGCAGTAGTAACAGTTTCTGGTGCAGGAACAACTGGGGCTTTCCAATTTGGATCACTTTCTGGTTCAGTATTATGAACAGAAGAAAACACGCCCTCTAATTGTTGCTGATAATCACGCAAAACCTCTTCAGCCTCATCAACTGTGATGTCACCGCGGCCAATTAAAGCTTCGGTATAAAGCTTGCGAGTTGATCGCTTTGCATCAACTAATTTATACATCAATGGCTGAGTAAAGCTTGGCTCATCACCTTCATTGTGACCACGTCTTCTGTAGCAAATCATGTCAATCACAACATCTTTATTAAATGCTTGGCGATATTCAAAAGCTAATCTTGCAACCCGAACACATGCTTCAGGATCATCACCATTGACGTGAAATACCGGCGCTTGAATCATCTTTGCAATATCTGTTGAGTAAGTAGAGGAGCGAGCAGCATGTGGCGATGTAGTAAATCCAACCTGGTTGTTAACAACTATATGAATTGTGCCGCCTGTGCGGTAACCCTTTAATAGTGAAAGTGAAAGAGTTTCTGAAACAACACCTTGCCCTGCAAATGCTGCATCTCCATGCAATAAAATTGGTAATACTGGGTAAGAAGTTTGTTCATCAACTGAAGTATCACCGGCAGCTGCTCTTAATTTGTCTTGCTTAGCTCTAACAATTCCTTCAAGAACTGGATTTACTGCCTCTAAATGAGATGGGTTTGCTGCCAAATAGATTTTTGTGGTGGCTCCAGATTCAGCAGTAAAGACTCCTTTAGTGCCAAGGTGATACTTAACATCACCTGAACCATGGACCTCATTGTCATGATAATTTCCTTCAAACTCCTGGAAAATCTGTCCGTATGATTTTCCAGCAATATTTGCCAACACATTTAATCTGCCACGGTGAGGCATACCGATACAAACTTCATCTAACTTACTCTCAGCAGCGGATGAGATCATCGCATCAAGCATTGGAATTACTGACTCACCACCTTCTAGTGAGAAGCGCTTTTGGCCTACATACTTAGTTTGAAGGAATGATTCAAAAGCTTCGGCTGAATTTAATTTACGTAAAATTCTAAGTTGTTCTTCTCTTGCAGTTCGAGGAGCACCAACTTCAATTCGTTCCTGAATCCATTTGCGCTCATCTGGGTTTGCAATATACATATATTCAACGCCAATAGTTCTGCAGTAAGAGTCACGAAGAATTCCCAAAATTCTGCGTAGTTTCATGGTTGGCTTCCCACCAAAGCCATCTGTTGCAAAATCTCTATCTAAATCCCAAAGTGACAAGCCATGAGTGACCACATCTAAATCAGGATGAGATCTTTGAACATATGCCAAAGGCTCAACATCTGCCATTAAATGTCCAGTTATTCGGTATGCATCAATTAATTTTTGAACCCGGGCGGTCTTGCTTACCTCATCCGTTTTTGCAAAATGCATATCAACAACCCAACGAATTGGCACATATGGAATGCGAAGTGCTTCGAAAATTTCATCATAGAAGTTTTCTTCACCTAACAAAATCTCATGAATTCTGTGCAGGAAGTCACCAGATTGCGCACCTTGAATAATTCGATGGTCGTATGTGCTTGTTAAGGTTACAACCTTACTAATTCCAAGCTCTGCTAATGCTTCTTCATTAGCACCGTGGAACTCAGCTGGATAATCAAGTGCACCAACGCCAAGAATCATGCCCTGGCCTTGAACCAATCTTGGAACCGAGTGAACTGTGCCAATAGTTCCTGGATTAGTTAAGGAAATTGTGGTTCCAGCAAAATCTTCAACAGTTAATGATCCGCCTCGTGCTTTTCGAACTGTTTCTTCATATGCAGACCAAAATTGCGCAAAATCTAAATCTTCACAACCTTTTATTGATGGCACTAACAATTGTCTTGAACCATCTGCCTTAGCTAAATCGATTGCAATTCCCAAATTGATGTGTTCTGGATGACCAATTGCAGGCTTACCTTCTAATTCAGTGAAGAATGCATTCATCTCTGGCATGGCCCGGATTGCTTTAATCATGGCGTAACCAATTAAGTGAGTGAATGAGACCTTTCCACCACGACCACGCTTTAGATGATTATTAATAACCGTACGGTTATCTATCATAAGTTTTGCCGGAACAGCACGAACGCTAGTTGCAGTTGGAACTGTTAGAGAGCCTTCCATTGATTGCACAACTCTTGCTGCAACACCACGCAAGGGTTCAACAGTTGAAGCCCCTGGTGTAATTAATGTTGGAATTGGTTTAACAACTGGATCTGCTGGCTTAAATGTTGTGGTTGAAACCTGAGTTGGCTCAACTTTTTCTACTACCACGGGTGCAACTACCGCTGGCGGAGTTGGGGCTGGTTGTGTAGGAGTGCTCTTTGCAATTTGAGATTTTGGAATTGGTGGTGTGCCAGGTTTTGAAGTTGGTGTCGGTGAAATTACTACGCCATTTAAAGATGAGTTGCCTTTAAAATCTGCAAAGAAATCCCACCAGGCTTTATCAACTGATGAAGGATCAGATTGGTAGCGTTCATACATTTCTTGAACTAGCCACTCATTAGGACCAAAGGAGCCACCAAAGTGATTAGCGGGCGTATTTGCTCCAGCTTGGCTCACTTAATTTCTCCCCGCTTTGACCTGATTGAGAGTATTGCTACGGGTTAATCTTAACTCCCACCCAGCACTGGCTAAACCCCAATAGCCGCACCTAACCAAGTGAAAGTGGCCACCAGCACATATTTAGGGGTGGTAAGTGGGCATGAATAACGGCAAGGTTGCTCCTATGAGCAATGGGAAAAAATGGGCAATAGTTACTGGTGGATCTCGTGGCTTAGGTTATGAAACAGCCAAAGGTTTGATTGCTGCTGGATTTTTTGTCTACATAATCGGTAAAGATAAAGAGCGAGCCAAGGAAAGTGCAAAAGCACTTGGCTGCGAATTCCGCGCAGTCGATGTTGCTCAAAGTGATGCATTTCGTAAAACATTAATTGAAATTACTGAAGAAGCGACAACAAAAGGTTTTGATGTATTGGATGTTCTGGTTTTAGCACATGGAGTAATGAGTGAAAAAATGTCTAAAACCCTTCGCACAAATGATGAAGAGTGGCGCCGAGTTTTATCAATAAATCTTGACGCAGTGTTTACTGCGATAAATCAACTTGCACCTGCAATGGCAGAAAATCGAAAAGGCAGAGTTGTTGTTTACTCAGCATGCCTTGGAAGAATGTCAGGTCCTGGAACGCATGGCGGCTTAGCTCCATATCGAATTAGCAAAGCTGGTGTTAATGCATTAGTGAAAAATCTTTCATATGAAACAGGATTAGGAGCTCGAGGATTTTTAGTTGATGCAATCTGCCCAAACCACTCAAGGACTGACATGGGTGGGCCGGATGCGCCACGAAGTGCGGCGGAAGGAGCAGAGACTGCTATTTGGTTAGCAACAAGAGAGTTTGATCCTGCAGTAGATAAAACCGGTTTACTTTGGGAGGACCGTCAAATCGTTGAGTGGTAGTTATTCTGAATAACCCAAGGCAGATGAAACTAAAGTAACTATTGCAAACAAGGCTAGTGGAACTCCAACATAGAGAAATTTTCCACTGATCATGTAATAAGCAACTCCAAGTGCGATTAAGTTAGCAAGTACTGCAGGTGCTCTACCGAATGAGCGATGCTTATCAAAGCCACGGGCTGAAAACCAAAGCCCGATAGCAGCCAGGAGTGCAAATACAATTTCGGCAGATAAGGCGGCCGGTGCGCTTACATTTGAAAGTAATGGTGCGATCAATAGGTATAGAACAATTCCAAACAATATTACTGACTCACACTTGAGCATAAAACTCGCACGAATACGGCAAGCTTCGGTTGAGAAAACCTTCTTGATGTTCATTCGCAGATGGTACCCATTTATCCAGCCACATCTGGGAAAAATTGGTGATTGATCATTTTTCAGCCAATAAACCAAGCGGGGTTTTAAATCTAAAGGTTAGACTTCAGCCATGTCCAAGGTTCTCTCATCGCTGCCAGTTGGCGAAAAAGTTGGTATTGCCTTCAGCGGTGGTTTAGATACATCAGTTGCTGTTGCATGGATGAAAAGTAAAGGTGCAACACCTTGCACCTACACAGCCGATTTAGGACAGTATGATGAAAAAAATATTGAAACTGTGCCAGATCGCGCTAAAGAGTATGGCGCAGAAATTGCCCGTTTAGTCGATTGTAAGAGTGCATTAGTTGAAGAAGGATTAGCCGCACTTGCTTGTGGAGCTTTTCACATTACAACTGCAGGTAGGGCTTATTTTAATACCACTCCACTTGGGCGAGCAGTTACTGGAACATTACTAGTCAGAGCTATGTTAGCAGATAATGTTTTAATTTGGGGAGATGGATCTACCTACAAAGGTAATGACATAGAACGTTTTTATAGGTATGGATTATTGGCTAATCCAAAACTTAAAATATATAAACCTTGGCTGGATAAAGATTTCGTAAGTGAATTAGGCGGCAGAAAAGAGATGTCCCAGTGGCTGCTCGATCATAAACTTCCATATCGAGATTCAACGGAAAAGGCATACAGCACCGATGCAAATATTCTGGGTGCAACCCACGAAGCCAAATCGTTGGAGAATCTTGATTCTAGTATTGAAATAGTTGAACCAATTATGGGTGTTAAGTTTTGGGATTCTTCAGTAAAGATTGAGACTGAAGATGTAACAATTGAGTTTTCACAAGGTAGAGCTATCTCGATTAACGGCAAGTCATTTAAAGATGTGGTTGCGTTAATGCAAGAGGCTAATTCAATTGGTGGTCGCCATGGCTTGGGCATGAGTGATCAAATTGAAAATCGAATCATTGAGGCTAAGAGTCGTGGAGTTTATGAATCACCAGGAATGGCTCTTTTATTTATTGCCTATGAGCGTTTGGTTAGCGCAATTCATAATGAAGACACTATTTCTACCTATCATGAGCAAGGACGAAAATTAGGAAGACTGCTTTATGAAGGTCGTTGGTTTGATCCGCAAGCACTAATGCTTAGACAATCTTTAACATCATGGGTTGCTTCGGCAATTACTGGTTCAGTAACACTTAGGTTGCGTCGAGGCGATGATTATTCAATTATTAATACTAAAGGTAAGAATCTTTCCTACTCACCAGAGAAATTATCTATGGAGCGCACTGAAGGCGCCGCCTTTGGGCCAAGTGATCGAATCGGTCAATTAACTATGAGAAATCTTGATATTGAAGATACGAGAACAAAGCTCGAGTTGTATGCATCACAAGGCCAACTTGGAAGTGCTGATTTTGATCTGATTAAAGAGATCGGCACCGATAAAAAGTAGTCGGTTCATAAAGTAGTATCTGACTTGATGTTTCCGGGGGTCGGTGTAATTCCGAACCGGCGGTTAAAGTCCGCGACCCAAATGAAATTCATTTGGTTGATTTGGTGAAATTCCAAAACCGACAGTTAAAGTCTGGATAAAGGAACATCTAGGAGATAACGCATGTCTGTTTTGCAATGGTTGTTTGAAGCGCAGATTCAATTCGGCAGTAAATCAATTACTTATCGAGAAATTATCGGTGGCCTACTTGGATTAACTAGCGCAGTACTTGGACTGAAGCGAAAGGTATTTGCTTGGCCTGTAGGAATTACTGGCGATGCACTTTTGTTCACAGTTTTTCTTGGCGCAGTCTTCTCATTTGGTGCAGATGATCAAGAGAAGAATTTTTATGGCCAAGCTGGACGTAACTTGTTACTAATTTTCGTCAGCATCTATGGCTGGATTCGATGGACTCAACATCGTAAATCTGGCGCACCAGGCACTCCTGCTGTTGTGCCTCGCTGGACTACAACTAAAGAGAAAATGGTTTTAGTTCCTGCCATCATAATTTTCTACACACTGGCTTACCAATTATTTAAATCTCTTGGACAAACTGGTACTTGGTTAGCCGTTGATACCTGGATATTTACTGGCACTGCTTTGGCTACATTTGGAATGAGCCGCGGCTATGTTGAATTCTGGTTGGTGTGGGTTGCAGTTGACCTAGTTGGAGTTCCATTTGCATTTAGCAATGGCTATTACCCAACCGGTACTTTGTATGCAATTTACCTGCCATTTGTAATCTGGGGCTTTATTTCATGGCTTAAGATCTCAAAGCGGGAAAACGTAAAACAATAAGCAATCAAGTAATTAAAATGGGCCGGAATTTATCTTCCGGCCCTTTTTTATAGCTCTTGTAAATCCTCTGGCGTTCCATGCACGCCCTTTAAGTCACCACTTAATTTATAACCAATTCCATCTCTTTGGACAGGTCGCTCAGCTTTGCTCCAGTTTGGTGGAACTACTCCAAGCACGCCTTTTTGAAAATCTTCAAAAGCTTTTAAAACTTCAGTTTTAGTGTTCATAACAAAAGGTCCCATCCATGCAACTGGTTCACGGATTGGTAGACCACCAAGGATTAACACATCCATGGTTGGAGCACGGGATTCTTGGTTTAGATCAGCCGCAATAACTATTTGATCTCCATCGCGATAGGTAACAAGTTGTCCTGTTTTAATTGCATGCTTTTCTTCACCAACAGTTCCAAATCCATTTAAAACATAAGCTAATGCGTTGTATGCAGGATTCCATGGCAGTCGTAATTCACTACCTGGCTGCAAGGTTGCGTGCACCAAAGTTATTGGAGTTTGTGTTGAACCAGGACCTTTATGTCCGGCAACCTCTCCAGCAATAACTCTAAGGAGTGCGCCGCCATCACTTGAAGATAAAAGTGCAACATCAGATGCACGCAGATCTTGATAGGCAGGAGGGGACCATTTTTTTGCGGCAGGAAGATTGACCCAAAGTTGAAAGCCATGAAATAGTCCGCCGCTTACAACTAAATGTTCTGGTGGAGTTTCGATATGCAAAATTCCAGCTCCAGCGGTCATCCATTGTGTATCTCCATTAGAGATTGTTCCACCACCACCATGGTTGTCGTAGTGATCAAAAATTCCATCAATTATGTAAGTAACAGTTTCAAATCCTCGATGTGGATGCCAAGGTGTGCCTTTAGGTTCACCGGGGGCGTATTCAACCTCACCCATTTGATCTAGGTGAATAAATGGATCTAAGTCAGCTAAGTCCACGCCAGCAAATGCTCGTCTTACTGGAAAACCTTCACCCTCATGTCCTTGCGGGGCAGTAGTTATGCTCTTTACCCGACGGGCACGTGAGTTTGGATCAACAACTACTCTTGGAAGAATAGTTATATCTTTGACTGTTACTGCTGGCAAGATCTCTCCTAAATTTAATTATCTAACTGAATTATACAACTAATTAATCAGTTGAATTATTCCTTATAGAGCTTTTAACGCGCTAACTACTTTTGTAAGCGAATCCTTTGCATCTCCAAAGAGTAAAGTGGTTTTTGGTTCATATAGAAGTTCATTCTCTATTCCAGCAAACCCAGGTCGCATTGATCGTTTTAGGAAAATCACATTCGCTGCTAAGGCAACATCTAAAATCGGCATGCCATAGATAGGACAACCTGGTGTGGTTTTAGCAGCTGGATTTACCACATCATTTGCGCCAACAACTAAAACAACATCTGTCTGTGGGAATGTTGGATTTATCTCTTCCATCTCTACCAATTGTTCATATGGAACATTTGCCTCAGCTAACAACACATTCATATGTCCTG
>Ga0315901_10011113_pt1 | contig 10160 bp, 6 predicted proteins | sample LakEriMetagenome_10_FD_203761 | JGI IMG/M metagenome (GOLD analysis project Ga0315901, IMG submission 203761) | Freshwater fungal communities from buoy surface, Lake Erie, Ohio, United States - Buoy 2 MA116 | ecosystem: Environmental > Aquatic > Freshwater > Lake | place: USA: Lake Erie, Ohio... | reverse complement strand
TGCCACCGGTGCCGCCCACGCCGCCAGTGCCACCCTGACCGCCCGCGCCGCCGTTGCCGAACACCACACTGCCATTGCCGCCCTGGCCACCGATGCCGCCGGTGCCGCCGGCGCCGCCAGTGGTGCCGTCGTCGCCGGGGTTCGCGCCATTGTTGCCAGCTGCGCCAGCCACGCCCGGCAGGCCAACGCCGCCGCTACCGCCGACGCCGCCCAGAACACCGCCGTTGCCGCCCGTGCCACCGCGTATCACCGCGTTGCCATCGCCGCCAGCGCCACCACTACCGATCCAGCCGGCGTTGCCGCCGAGGCCGCCTACGCCGCCCTTGCCGCCATTGCCGTAGATGATGCCGCCGTTGCCGCCCGTCGCGCCAGTCGAGCCGCCGTCCACGCCGTCAGCGAACAGCTGCTGGCCCGACGTCGAGGCGAGATCTCCCGCGCCAGATGGCGCCACGACGCTGAACGCCTTGCCGAAGTCCTGGAGATTCACCGTGATCGAGAGACCCTGGAACGACGCCGTGAACTGGCTCACCAGACCCTGCTTGTTCACCACCACGGTCACGGGGACCGCCTCGTTGCCGAACACGGCCTCGGAACTTAGCGGCGTCAGCTCCGAGAGCGGCAGGATCGCCGCGAGCGTCGACTTGCCGATCTGGGCCTGGTACTGCGTGCCACCGGCTACAGGGGAGCCGCCGAACGAGTTCAGCGGGAACGCCAGGGCCGCCAGCGTGTTCCGTGGCGTGAGGCCCGCGACGAGACTGTTCGTCGCGATCACCGCCGGCTCCGAGCCCTGGGTCGCCGAGTTGAGCACCACCCACTCCGTGCCCGTCGCCCCGAGCATCGCCGCATTTGTATACGTCTTGCTGCCGATCTGCCGGAACTCCGTGGACTGCACGGGCGCCACGTTGCTCGCCTGCACGCTGGCATCGAGATCGGCAAGGCCGCTCTTCGTGTTCACCGAACCGACCGAGTCGATCGCCACACCGTTGACGCTGATGTCGATCGTGAACCCATAGAGCCCACCGGCTGCCGTCCTCACCGCCGCGAGCCCCACGTCCGTGAACTTCACCTTCAGGCCGGAGGCCGACCTCACGCGGCCGTCACGGCCCCCCAGGGTCAGGTCGCGAACGTTGCCGCGGCCGTTGTTGGCGATCTGGTTGTTGGGCTGCACGACCGAACCGCTCGAGCTCCCGCTCGCCCGGATGCCCCAGCCGCCGTTGAAGACCACCACGTTGCCCGCCCCGGCGCCGCCGAACTTCAGGTTCCGCGCCGCCGACAGCGACACGCCGTCGCCCGCGTTCTCGGAGAACGAGCTCCCGTAGACGAACGTGCCGCGGTACGAGCCGGGGCCCATCTGCAGGCCCGTGCCGTTGCCGTCGCTCACGACGTTGGCGATCTTCGAGCCCAGCGAGCCGCCCACGAACTGGATGCCAGCACCGCTGAAGCCCGTGATCAGACTGGGGGTCGCCATCGGACCCGCGAACACGACGTTATTGACGCCCTTCCCGATCACGAGGCCGTTCGTCGCGGATGCAGCGCCGCTCTCGAACAGCACGGGCAGACTTCCATTGAGATTGATCGCCTTCGCGAACGTCACGCTCGCCGCCCTCGACACCGTCAGTCCCGCCAGCGGTGTCTCACCGCCGACCGTGCCGGCGAACGAGATCGCCTTCGGGGTCGAGAGCGTCAGCCGGGCGACGCCGTCTACCGTGTCGGTGAAGGTGATTGTGCTGCCCGCCCTGACCGCCACGTCGGTGACCGAGGGCGCGGGTCCGAGAACCGTAAAGGTATTGCCGATGCGGACAGGGCCGGCGTAGCTCTGCCATCCCTTCGGCGTCGTCACGTTGGCTGCCAGGACGGTGCCGGCGCCAGGATCGGAAGCCTTTGTCGTCAGGCTCACCTCACCGAGGTTCTTGGTGACGATCGGGCTGGCGACCGTGATCACGTCGGCGATCCCGACGCCCGTGTCGATCGTGAAGCCCTGGTTCGTGGCCCCCTTCGTGACGCCGCCGAGGTTGATCCCCGCCCCACCGATCGTGATCCGGTCGGTGCCATCACCGCCGAGCACCGTGATCCCGGAGAACTTCGGGATCAGCTTCAGGTCCACCGTGATCGTGTCGTCCACGATCGTGACGCCGCTGATCGGACTGCTCGTCGAGATCGTGCCGGTCGTCGCAGCGGTGATCGTGACGGTGTTGGCGACGTAGCTCGTGCTGAGCTCGGTGATCTCCGCGCCGGCTTGATCGAGCGTGAGCACCACACGGTTGCTGCCCGACAGGCCCACGAGGATGTCGTTGGCCGCCAGCACCACACGCTGCTCGAGCGCGTCGAAGCCACCGAAGCTCGGCTGGGCAATGGACGATCGGCCGCCGTCGAACTGGGCGGTGAACACCTCGTGACGCCGGGCCCGACGGGCGACCCGCTGCCCACGACGGCTGCGGGAGAACAGGCCCCGCAGCAGCGACTGAATCGAAAACGGCGTACGGCGGCGGATCATCCGCATGGGAGGGCCCTTGTCCTTTGCCTGGTGTTTTCTGGCCGGTAACGACGAAGTTGGCAGACCTCATCGACCGTATCGGTCAGTGAAGATACAAAGGCTTAGTAAGGTTTTCCAGCCGTCACCACCGACCGCTCCACCACCCAATGCGCACGCCGTGGCCGTGGGCTGAATTTGGACCGTTTAACGCTTAATTGGACAGACTTGTCGCGCACAGGGCCGCCCGGCCCACGATCGACGCCGCGACCGCTTCCACCACGGCCTCGTCCAGTCCGGGTGACATGATCCCACCGACGACGGTCGGCGAAGAAAATAGGGACGGGAGCGATTTTTTGTTTCCAAAAAATCGCTCCCGTCCCTATTTATTGCGGTGCAGCGTGGCATCGACTGCGGCGGCGGCGGCCGTGGCGTCGAACGCTTCGCCGAGCAGGTCGGCAAGTCGGGCGGCCGGATCGGCGACCGCCTCGTGGTAGTGCACGTCGAGCACGCGGGCGCGGCCCGTGGATTCGAGGTGCGCGAGAAACGTCCGCGAGGCCACGAGCTGCCGCTCGAACGAGGCGATGAGCGCCTCGTCGGGCACGGCCGCACCGGGGCGACCGGCGCGAGCGAGCATCGATCGCTGTGATGCCACCACCTCCGCCACCGGCCGCCGCATGTGGACGACCAGATACGCGGGCGCGGTCTCACCCCGCGGCAGTTGCCGCACGAGCGGACTAACGATCTTCACGGCCTTGCCCCGCGCCGCATCGATCCAGGAGGCGTCGGCGGCCAGCCGCTTCACCGGCTCGAACTCGAGATACCCGCGGGGGTTGCTCTCATCGGCGAGCCGCGCCTCGTCGGCAAGCACGGGCCAGCCACCGGCCGCGAGCATCTGCATGAGCATCGATGTGCCCGAGCGGGGCAGGCCCGTCACCACGACGACGCACTCCTCCGGTCGGGCCGCGAAGGTCGCCCGCGAAGCCAGAGGCTGCGGCCGGCCGAGCGAGTCGCGGATCTCGGCGACGTGGCGATCCTCCGGCAACACGCCCGCCCCAGCCTGCTGGAGTACCTTGCGGCTCGCGGCCGCGAGTCGCGAGTGTTCGAGGGCCGCGGCGACGTCGCCACGGACCCGCGTCAGAAACCGGGCGAGCATCCGGTGGCCTGAGGGGAACACCGGCTGGAGCGCCACGGCCGACCGCAGGAACTGCTCGGCCTCCGCGATCGCCCCTGACCGCCATGCGGCGACGCCCGCGAGCAGATGGGCCCGCGGAAAGTGATACCGGCCGCCGATCGCGGCCCGGGCCTCAGCGGCCGCGCGGGCATGGTCGCCCTGGGCGAAGGCGGCGCGGGCGAGGCCGTAGCGGGCCGCGGGATTCACCGGGTCGATCTCGAGCACGCGGCGAAACTCGGCCTCCGCGTCGGCGGCCCGCCGCATGGCGAGCAGCACCTCCGCCCGCTTGAGCGCGAGCGACGGCTGCTGGGCGGCCTGCACGCCGCTGGCCAGGTCGAAGGCGGCGAGCGCCTCGGGATACCGCCGTTCGGCCGCCAGCAGCGAGCCTTCCAGGAAGGCGAACGTGTAGGGATTGGCCGTCGCCCGGCCGCGGAGACGACGCAGTTGCTGCGTCTGCTCCTGTGAGAGCTTGGCGAAGTCGATGTCCTGATCACGATCAGCATCGCCGTCCTCGGGCAGGGCCTGCTCGCGGCGGATGTCGGCGAGGAGTTTTTGAAGTTCCTCGACGGCGCGGGCCATCGTCGCCTGCTTGCGGGTGGCGAGGAGCGCGAACGTGTCGCGGGCCTCGACCAGCCGCCCCAGCTCGATCTGCTGCTGGAGCAGCGCCACGCCGAAGCGGCCCTCGTCGGGCCAGCGGTTCCAGAGATCGACGAGCTGGGCCACGGCCTCCTCGAGCCGGCCGCCGTCGGCCAGCGCCCGGGCGAGATTCCAGCGTTCCTCGCGGATCGTCTGCTCGACGGCCTTCTGCTTGTTCTCCGGCACGGGGTCGATGTAGCCGAGGTCGGCGAGCTGGCTGATCACCGCGGCGGCCGCCTCGGAGCCTCCCGCGACGGTTTCGGCGTCGAGCCGCGCCGCGTCGCCGGGCACGTCGTCCCAGGAGTCGATGAACCGGGCCGCGGGCGGATGCTCGTAGATCTCGAGGAGCGGCCGGCCGTCCATGTCGCGGCCGGAGGGCAGGTCGAAGAGCGACAGCACGGTGGGCGCCATGTCGAGCAGCGTGCCGCCGTAGACGAGGCCGTCCTGGCGGATGCCAGGGCCAGCGGCAACGAAGATGCCGAACGGTCGATGCTCGGCGGCCGGCCCGGCCGGCTCGTTGGGCAGCTCGCGGGGCCGCAGATGATCGGGATGAAAGCCGTGGTCGCTCACGAGCACGACGGTCGTGTCGTCGCCCGCGAGGTGCAGGAGCGCCCCGAGCATCGAGTCGTGGAACACGTAGGCTCCGCCCACCACCTGCGAGTAGAGGTCGAAATCCTCCTGCGACACCCATTCGAGCCGCGGCGGGTGATACCGCATGAAGCCGTGGCAGAAGTGGTCGATCGCATCGTAATACACCGCGCAGAAATCCCAGTCGGGCTGCGTGTGCATCACGTGCGTCGCCGCCGCATGGACGGTCGCACACTCGGCGACGATCGAGGCCAGCGTCATGAGCCGGTGGTCCTTCTGCTGATCGATCTCGGGTGCCCGGGGCACGAACGGCCGCAGCATGTCGCCTTCGAGCTCGAGGGGATGAATCCGCAGCGACGCCAGCTCGTCGGCGATCCCGGGCGGGTGGATCGTGCCCGCCGCGACCGGCCACGGCTTGTCGGGCGTGGCGACCGCCTTCTGGAAGTGGTTGCTCACCATTACGCCGCGCAGGGGCTCGACCGGGTGGCTCGGCCACCAGCCGATCACGTGGCAGGCGAGGCCCTGCTGGTGGAGGATGTTCCACACGGCCTTCGTCGTCCGCGACAGCGACGAGATCGGCCGCACGTCGCCCGTGTCGGCCGCCACCTCGGCGAACCCGTACACGCCGTGCTTGTAGGGCCGCTTGCCCGTGGCGATGCTCGTCCAGAGCATCGGCGAGAGCATCGGCTGGAGCGTGGCCAGGTTGCCCATCACGCCCCGCTCGACGAGCCGGGCGAGATTGGGCATGTGGCCGGCGTCGAGCAGCGGCTGGATCACCTTCCAGTCGGCTGCGTCCCAGCCGACGAAGAGCACCCGTCGCTTCATGCGTCGCTAGTCGGCTGCTTCTTCCTGCGGGCCCGCCAGGCGGTCACGCCCGCGGCGCCGGCCGCGAGCAGGGCCATGCTCGACGGCTCCGGCACAGGCACCGCGCCGAGGGTAATCGCAGTGTTCGGCGTGGACTGATAGAAGGCCTCGCCGATCCTGAAGCGCTGGCCCGGGGCAGATTCGTCGATCGTCAGGCTCGCCCAGCCGTAGTAGTACTGGTTCGACACGTTCTCAAAGGCGAATCGGAAGCCGAAGTAGCCAGGCACTCCGGCTGTGAACTTGTCCTGCATGAACGCCTGCAGGCTCGCGTTGTACGTCATCTGGTTGGAGCCCTGCCGCCAATACGTTGCCCCCGGCCCCACTGCGATATTGGTCAGGAGAAGATTGCGGATGTAGAGAGGCTCCGGTTGCACGCACAGCACGCCATTCGGACTCAGCGAAAAGGGTTGGAGTGCATTCAGAAAACCGGCCGGCGGGTTTTGGTTCGACAGATTGAAGTCAGCCTGCCCGTTGCCATCGATGTCCCAGCCCGTGCTCCCCGTCGAAGCTGGCGGCCGCAGCGTACCGGACGTCACCGTCGTGGGCGACGAAAATGAGAATCCAGGAATGTTTTGGGCCGCGACCACACCGGCCGTGGGCACGTAGGTCACGGCCTGGGCTTCGGTGCCTGCGGCGATCGCGCCGGTCGCCCCCGCGAGGGCGGCGAGCTTGCGGGAGAGTTTCGAGTCGCGGCGTTGCATCTGGCGCGAACTGGTGGTGTTGTGGCAGACCATGAGGGAATACCTTCTCAACTGCAACGGAAATGAAGCGTGGATTCCAAGCCTGGTTTTCGTGAGGGCAGCGCCTAGCTCTGGCATGGCACCGTCTGGGAATGCGACGACATCAGCGGGGGCACTACGACAACCCTTCTTCGTGGCAACACGTTCTCTGGAGACACAAATCCTCGTGGCCGCAACTCCGCACCGCCCGCCGCCGCCACACGAAAAGGCCGCCGCACATCAGGCCGGCGATCCCCAGCACGACGCCGGAGGGCTCAGGAACGATCTGCACGCCGCCGTTGATCGTGGGATTCGAGGGATAACTCGGCGATTGGGTCGTCAGGCCGAAGGAAAGGCTGTCGATCGCCAGGTCATTGCCGAGCGCGCTATCCACTGCATTCCGCAGCCGGAAGGAGAGCGTCGAGGGGGCCATCTCGAAGTAGCCGTCGGCGTAGGTCAGATACCACGTGAAAGCCGACGCCGGCGCGACCGACGTGGTCAGCGCCTGCCACGGGCGGTCGTTGTATTGCATCTCGAAGGTGAGCTGCGGCTGGGCACCCGCGGGATATACGCTCGCGACGTAGGCCTCGAAGCGGTAGTAGACCGGCGACGCGGAGCCGCTCGTGGTGATCTGGCCCGAGGTGATGGAGATCGTCTGCTGCCACGGTGAGAGCGAGGTGTCGGAAGAGCCGTTCGCGACGAGGTAGTTCGTGCCGCTCTGCGCAGAGAGGCTGCCGGCCCCCGCCCAGATCGCATGCACCTGGTTCAGGCTCTGGATGACGCTGTACTCCCCTTCGCTCATGTTGCCGGGGGAGTTCGGAGCCTTGTAGGCGTAGGCGCTGGAGAACCCCGTGTTGCCCGACTCGAAACTCGGGTTGACGAGCAGGTTCGTGGCCCACGCCGCGGATGCAGGCAGCGATGCGACGAGGATCACGATCTGCAACAACCGACGAGCGACGCTCTGCATGGCACTTCCTGCGGCAGGACTTCGAATGGCGGGCCGCGTGGATGCGGCGACCTACCCGCAGGGTAGCGACGTTCACGAACAGCGAAAGCACATTCCGCCAAAAAGTGACGAATCCGGCACGAGCAGGGACCAATCCGCAGGGGGTGGGACGAATCCGCGGCGAACGCCGGGGCTCCGGCGTGGCCTGGGTCACCGGCAGCGGCAGGCAGTTCTCGGAACACGGCCACGCCAAGCCCTGCGCCCGCGGCCGCCACGCCCGCCCGCTGGTCACCGCACCGGCCTGCCCGCTGGGGCCAATGAACGCTCGCCTCGATGCGACGGCGCCGACCTGGGGGTCGGCGTCATCGAGCTCGTGTCAGTATGGCCAAAGCCTCGCCGAGGGTCGCGAGCACCGCTCGGCGGCTATGGTGCTCGATCGCGAATTGCCGGCCAGCTGCCGCGACGCCCACGGCTTCGACCGGCCGCTCCACGAGCCGTGCGAGAGCGCCGGCCATCTCCGCGGGCGTTTCGGCGGCGATGTAATGCACGCCAGGCACGAGTCCGAGCCCTTCAACGGCCTTGCCCGTCGCGATGACGACGAGCCCTGCGGCCAGCGCCTCGACCGCCTTGATTCGCGTGCCGCCTCCCTGCCGAATCGGCAACACCGTGTAGCCGTGACGCTGCGACAGCTCCACCGTCGAAACCGGATTGGCGACGAGCCGGATCGCGGCTGCGGCTGCGAGCCGTTCGATCCCACGCCGCGGCCCGCGCCCTGCCACCGTCAGCTGCACACGCAGGCCGCACCGGGCCAACTCCGCCACCACCGGTCCGGCCAGTTCGGCCACGGCCGCGACGTTGGGCCCGTAGCCGAGATGGCCGATGAAGAGCGGCATCGGGTTCGCGTAGCGGTCGGCGTCGAGCGGCAGGTCCAGCACCGACTCGTCGGGGATCGGGTTGCGGATCACGGCGTCGGCCCGACCGCCGAGCGAGCGGAGCACCGCGGCGTCGGCGGCGGAGCAGAGCCAGGTCTGATCCGCCAGCCGGCTCATGGCCGCATCGGCCCGCTCACAGGCCGATACCAATCCTGCACGCATGCGGCCGCCCACGAGCCGCCGCCACCAGGGGCGTGCGGCGATCTGCTCGGCGAAGAAGCGCGATTCGACGTTGTGCATGTCGATCGCCGTGGGCACACCGCGGCCGTGCAGCCGCATGATCACGTCGCGCCACGCCACGCCTTCTGCGACCACCACGTCGGGCCGGAAGTCGGCGACGACGGCGTCGATTGCGGCCAGTGCCGACTCGGGGAACCGCAGGCAGATTGGCACGGCGGGGTCGATGCACCGCCACGGATTGCGATCGCCGAAGCACGACACACGGCGATAGGCGGCCGGCGTTGAACCGCCGCTCGGTGCCGTGAGTCCCACGGCCAGCAGGCTCGTCACGCCCGGCGCGGCGGCCAGAATCGCGTTGCGGATGTCGGCGCCAGACACAGCCGGCCACGGACAGTCGGCGGTCAGTTGCATCACCCGCATGCCGATGGCTCCACCCTCGGAAAGGCCACATGCGGACGCCACGACTCGAGCCGCATCCGCCGGCAATACAGGCTGGAGAAAAGGTCTGTCTGGCCCGCCCCACGTTCGCTAACCTCCGCTCCGTCAGCCTGCGGCCCTGCGGCGCGGTTCACTGTCCGCAGCCAGCCCAGGCCGTCGCTGCGGACGTTCGTCTGCCGTTTCATCCAGCCTTCCGGAAAGTTCAAGACGAGCATCGGATGTCGAGTGGATCGACCGTCATAGCGTGATGGCCGATCCGGCACCACTGAGGAACACCCGGCGTGGACGAATTCGCGATCATCCCCTTCGCGGCCCGCACCCGCGTGCCCGCGGTTCTGCCCTGCTACGTGCTGACGCTCGATTCGCCGCTGGGTATCCGCTATCGCAGCGCCGCCCGCCAGCTCGCGCGGCTGCCGCTCGACGTGACGTTCGTCCCCGGCGTGCGGCTCGACGATCCGAACATGGCTCCGCGGTATTCCGTGTGGCGCAATCGGCTGTTCATGAAGCGGCCAATGACGGGAGGCGAGGTCGGCGTCTTCATGGGGCATCGACGCATCTGGCGCCGCCTGCTCGCCGCCGGGCATGACCTCGCGCTCGTCTTCGAGGATGATTTCCTGATCCACGACGACGACGCCCTGCTCGCGGCCATCGCCGACTCCTGCTCGCTCCCGATTGCCTGGGACATCGTCAAGCTGTTCGACTTCAAGCCGAAGGTGGCCGTGCGGCGTTGGCAGGCAAACGCCACCACGTTCGTGGCCTACAAGTATCCGCCATCCGGCTGCGTCGGGTATCTGATTCGTGCGTCGGCCGCGGCCCGGCTGCTGGAGCGGCGGACGATCTATCGGCCGATCGACGAGGACTGGTCTCACCCGTGGGAGAGCGGCCTCACGATCATCAGCGTCGAGCCGAATCCCGTCACAGAGGCGGCGGTGCACCTCGGCGGCTCGCTGCTCGAGGCGGATCGTCAGGCCACGAAGGGGCGTCATCGATCCGTGGTGCGGTCGCTCCACGGCGGGCTGCTGACGCTCGTGAAGAACGCCCGGGCGGCCTGGTGGCTGGCCGGAATGAAGCCGTCGGACGCAGGCTACGCGACGCCTGCCGACGGATCGTCCGCCACTCGCCGGGCCGCTGCATGAGCCCGTAGCACTCCCTACGGTCGCTGCATCAACTGGCTCCAGTGCCATGCGGCGACACCGGGCTCGTCGCCCGCGGC
>Ga0315901_10011112_pt1 | contig 10162 bp, 10 predicted proteins | sample LakEriMetagenome_10_FD_203761 | JGI IMG/M metagenome (GOLD analysis project Ga0315901, IMG submission 203761) | Freshwater fungal communities from buoy surface, Lake Erie, Ohio, United States - Buoy 2 MA116 | ecosystem: Environmental > Aquatic > Freshwater > Lake | place: USA: Lake Erie, Ohio... | reverse complement strand
AGGTCTCTTCCAGCGTCTCGGCGGTTTCGTTCTCGAGGCCGACGATGAACTGCGCCTCGGTCACGATGCCGGCCTCGCGCAGCAGGCGGATCGCCTTCTTGTTCTGCTCGATCGTGGTCTCTTTGTTGAAGCGCTCCAGCTTCAGCTGCGCCGCCGCCTCGGTGCCCAGGCTCACGTGCACCAGGCCAGCCTGGCGGAACATGGGCAGCAGCTTCTCGTCGCGCAGGATGTCCGTGACGCGCGTGTTGATGCCCCACTGCACCTTGGCCGGCAGGCCGCGCGCGATGAGTTCCTCGCAGAAGGCGATGAACTTCTTGCGGTGGATGGTGGGCTCCTCATCGGCCAGGATGAAGAAGCCGACGCCGTGGTTGTCGACCAGGTCCTCGATCTCGTCGACCACGGCCTTGGGCTCGCGGATGCGGTAGTCGCGCCAGAACTTCCACTGGCTGCAGAAGGTGCAGGTGAAGGGGCAGCCGCGCGCGAAGTTGGGAATGGCCACGCGCACGCCGAGCGGGATGTAGATGTACTGGTCCCACTCGAGGATGCTCCAGTCGGGCTTGATGCGGTCGAGGTCCTGGATGGGCGGCTCGGCCGGCGTGGCCACCACCGCGCCGTCGCTTGACGCGAAGGCGATGCCGCAGACGGCACTGCGGTGGCGCGCCCAGCTGCCGTCGTCGACAGCGCGCACGAAGTTCAGGAACACCTGCTCGCCTTCGCCGCGCACCACGGCGTCGATCCACGGCGCCTCCTTCAGCACCTGCGGGTACATGAAGGTGCCGTGGATGCCACCGAGCACCGTGACGATGGCCGGGTTCACCTCCTTGGCAATCTTCAGCAGCCCCTCGGCCTTGTAGATGGCCGGCGTGATGGCGGTGCAGCCCACGATGTCGGGCTGCAGCTCGGCGATGCGCGCGCGCACGGCCCCGTCGTCGAGGTGGTGCGTCATCGCGTCGACGAAGTGCACGTCGGTGTAGCCCCCAGCCTTGAGTTAGCCGGTGAGGTAAGCCACCCACGCGGGCGGCCAGTTGCCGGCGATCTCGGCGCCGCCGGAGTGGTAGTTGGGATGAATCAGCAGCACGCGCATGAGGTCCGCTCCCTCGGGTGGAGCACCCACGCTAAAGCCGGTGCCGAACGCGCGATTTGTCTTGTGTCAATTCACCAAGACCTCGCAGGCGACAGGTGTCTCTGACGATCCCCAGCGGAATCAGAACAGCAGCGACCAGACCACCGCCAGCGCCAGCACCACCGACAACGCGATGCCATAGACCAGCGACACCAGCGCCGCGCGCAGCCAGCGCCAGAACCAGCGGCCGCCGTACACGCGCTTGAGCGCCGCCAGCGCATACACCGGCACGAGCAGGATCGACACCACCGACATCCACTCGAACGGCAGCAGCGTCAGCAGCAGGCACAGGAACCAGAACGCATGCAGGTGCAGCGCGAACACCAGGTGTTCGGTGTAGCGCAGCCGGCGGTTCCAGTAGACGGCCTTCTGCAGCAGCGCGAACAGCGGCACCATCAGGAACATCGCGCCGCCGAGGTTGCTGATGAAGCGGCCGCCCAGCTCCTCGGCCTCGCGCTGCAGGCCCTTGGGGTCGGTGTCGAGGCGGCGTTCGAGCCGCTTGCAGAACCACGCCGGCATGCCGCGGCAGAAGTACACGCCGTCCTTCATGCCGGCGCCACTGCCTGCACCGAACTCGAGGATGCTGTATTGGCCCTTGCGCAGATCCAGGTCGGGCGGCAGGTTGAGGTTGACGCTGGTGCCAGCCACCAGGCGCAGCAGCAGGATGGCCAGGACGCTGACCGTGAGGTACAGCCGCAGCGGCAGCACGTAGTGCTTGCGGCGACCGGCGAGGTACTGCTTCGTCAGCTCGCCGGGCTTGAACAGCAGCAGCTTCAGCGTGCGCCACAGCGCGCCTTCGGTGCTGAAGTAGGCACCGCCGAACTGCTGCACGAACTCGCCCAGGGTGGGGGCGCGCACGCGGCTTTCCTGGCCGCAGGCGGGGCAGAAGGCCGGTGGTGGGCTGGCGAAGGGCTCGCCGCAGTTGGCGCAGGCCGCAGGCGTGACGGCGTCGTTCACGCCGGCCTCAGATCAGCAGCGCCACCAGCGCCGTGACGGCCACGATGGCCGCCACCAGCATCAGGTGCACCACGCTGAGCAGCGCCCCGCGCCACACCAGGCCCCAGGCGCGGCCGCCGTACACGCGCCGGAAGGCCAGGCCCGCGTAGGCCGGGATCAGCAGCAGCCCCGGCAGCACCAGCAGCATGGGCGCGACCATGATCACCGCCACCACCAGGAACCAGAACGCGTGCAGGTGCATCGCGAACACCAGGTGCTCGGTGTAGCCCATGCCGCGGTAGCGGTACAGCAGCGTCAGCACGCCGGCAAAGGCCGGCAGCAGCACCAGCATCACGAGGCCGGCATTGCGCGCCATGCGGTCGCTGACGCGCTCGATCTGCAACAGCAGGTCGTGTGTGCTCATGTCGAGCTTGACCTGCAGCCGCTGGCACAGCCAGGGCGTGAGGCCTTCGCAGTAGAAACGGCCCTCGGTCACGCCGGCGCGGCCGAAGCCCAGCTCCAGCGACACCTGCGTGGGCCGCTGGGCCAGCGCCGCGGCCAGGGCCGGGTCGTCGAGCACCGACAGCTCGATGACGCTGACCACGCGCATCACCACCAGCATCACCACCGTGGCCAGGCCGAACAGGCGCAGCGGCAGCACGTACTGGCGGCGCCGGCCGGTGAGGTACTGCGCCGTCAACTCGCCCGGGCGCGCCAGCAGCATCTTCAGCGTCGCCCACATCGCGCCCTTGGGCGCGAGGTAGGTGTCGGTGAACTGGGCCCAGAACTCGCGCAGCGTCGGCGGGTTGAGGTTGGTGTCCTGGCCGCACTCGGGGCAGAAATTGGGGCGTGGCTCGGCCAGCGGTGTTTCGCAGTTGGTGCAACGGCCGTCGACGGCGGCCATCATGATGCCGCGCACCTCGGCGCTGGGCACCGGCCGCAGGCCGAAGCGGCGGCGCCACCCCATCGCGCTCAGCCCAGCGCCTCGTCGAGCACCTCGACCCAGTGGCGCACCGGCGTGTCGGTGCCCGTCTGCAAGTGCTGGATGCAGCCGATGTTGGCGCTGACGATGACCTCGGCCTGCAGCGGCGCCAGGTGGCCGAGCTTGCGGTCGCGCAGCTGCGTGGCCAGCTCGGGCTGCAGCACGCTGTAGGTGCCGGCGCTGCCGCAGCACAGATGGCTTTCGGCGGTGGCCAGCTGCACCTCGAAGCCGAGCGCGCCCAGCGCCTGCTCGATCCCGCCGCGCAGCTGCTGGCCGTGCTGCAGCGTGCAGGGCGGGTGGAAGGCCAAGCTGCGCGGCGCCAGCGCCTTGCCGCGGCCCTGCGTGGCCGCCTGCAGCTTGGGCACCAGCGTGGGCAGCAGGCCCGGCAGCAGCTCGGACAGATCGCGCGTCAGCGCGCTGATGGCCGCGGCCTTGTTGGCGTAGTCGGGGTCGTGCGCCAGGGCGTGGCCGTAGTCCTTGACCGTGGCGCCGCAGCCGCTGGCGTTCATCACCAGCGCCTCGACCTTGCCCTGCGCCGTGAGGCCCTGGACCAGCGGCCACCAGGCGTCGATGTTGCGGCGCATGTCGGCCAGGCCGCCTTCGTGGTCGTTCAGGTGCGAGCGGATGGCGCCGCAGCAGCCGGCGCCGTCGGCCACCAGCGTCTGGATGCCGGCGGCGTCGAGCACACGCGCGGTGGCGCTGTTGATGTTGGGCATCATGGCCGGTTGCACGCAGCCCATCAGCATGAGCACCTTGCGCGGATGCTCGCGCGTGGGCCAGCGGTGGGCGCGCGCGGCGGCGGCGCCCGAGGCCGGCGCCGGCACCTTGGCCTTCAGCGCCGCCGGCAGCAGCGGCCGCACCAGCTGGCCGAGCTTCATCGCCGGGCCAAACATCGGCGACGTGAGGCCCTCCTTCAACAGCCAGCGCACGGCCTGCTCGCCCTTGGGGCGCTCGACCTGGGCCTCGACGACGCGGCGGCCGATCTCCACCAGGTGGCCGTAGTCGACGCCGCTCGGGCAGGTGCTCTCGCAGTTGCGGCAGGTGAGGCAGCGGTCCAGGTGCTGCTGTGTCTTGCGCGTGACCTCGCCGCCCTCGAGCACCTGCTTCATCAGGTAGATGCGGCCGCGCGGGCCGTCGAGCTCGTCGCCGAGCAGCTGGTAGGTGGGGCAGGTGGCGGTGCAGAAGCCGCAGTGCACGCACTTGCGCAGGATGGCCTCGGCCTCTTGGCCGTCGGGCGTGCCACGGAACTCGGGCGCCAGGTTGGTTTGCATCGGTTCAGGCTCAGGCAGGCAGGCGCGACAACAGGAGGGGCAACACCAGCGGCATCAGCAGTGCCGCGATCAGCACCTGCAGGCTCAGGCCCAGCGCGGCATAGGCGCCGGCCGCCGGGTGCACCTGCCAGGCCCGCGCCGCGCCAATGCCGTGGGCCGAGGTGCCAAGCGCGAAGCCGCGCACCTCGGGGCGCTTGAGCTTCAGCGCATCGAACAGGTACTTGCCCGCGACCGCGCCCACCAGGCCCGTCAGCACCGCGAACACCGCGGCCAGCGCCGGCACCCCGCCCAGCGCCTCGGCCACGCCCATGGCCACCGGTGCCGTGGTGCCCTTGGGCGCGAGCGAGGCCAGCAGCGGCAGCGGCAGGTCCAGCGCCCAGCCCAGGCCCAGCGCCACGGCCACCGAGGCCCCGGCGCCGGCCAGCGCCGCCGCACCCAAGGCCACGGGCCGCGCACGCAGCTCGGCGCGGCGCTGCCACAGCGGCCAGGCCAGCGCCACCACGGCCGGGCCGAGCAGGAAGTGGATGAACTGCGCGCCCGAAAAGTAGGTGGGGTACGGCGTGCCCGTGGCCAGCAGCAGCAGCGCCAGCACCAGCACGCTCCACAGCACCGGGTTGGCCCAGGGCGGTTGGCCCAGGCGGGTGTAGGCGGCCTGCGCCAGCACGTACACCACCAGCGTGGCCGTCAGGCCGAACAGCGGCGTGGCCGAGAGGTAGAGCCAGAGCTCGACGAAGTTCGTCATGGCGTGGGCTCTGCGATCTCGGCCGTGGCGTCGTCGCGCCACAGCGCCTGCAGCACCAGCGCCGTGACGGCCAGGCCGGCCACGGTGGACAGCAGCAGCACCACGGCCAGCGCGCCGGCGTGTTCGCCGAGCAGCCCCAGGTGCGCGATGACGCCCACGCCCAGCGGCACGAACAGCAGCGACAGGTGCGCCAGCAGCAGCTCGGCCACCGCCTCCACCGGCCCGGCCACGAGCCGGCGCGTCGGCGCCCAGGCCAGCGCGGCCAGCACGAGGCCCAGGCCCAGCACCGGGCCGGGCAGCGGCAGCCGCAGCGCGCGCACCAGCAGCTCGCCAGCGCTCTGCGCCAGCAGCAGGAGGGCCAGGCCCTGGAGTGCCGGCATCATGCAGCGCGGGCCACGACAGCCCAGTAGTAGGCCAGCGGCTCGACCCATTCGCAGCCACTGACGCGCGCGCCCAGCACCGCCTCCACCTCGGTCGGCGTCGGGTGGTTCTTCAGCACCCGGTGGGGGCTGCCGTCTTCGAGCCGGCGGTGCTGCCAGTGGTCGCCGGCGGCGTCGACCTCGGCGATGCGCGTGCTGCTGCCTTCGACATACCGGTTGTCGATGAGGACCACCGGCGCGCCGGTCTCGAGCCGCGCGAACAACACGTCGAGCCAGGCCGCCAGTCGTGCGCGCGGCACGTGGCTCCACCAGAAGCCCACGAAGGCGGCGTCGAAGCGTTGGGGGCCGAGTTCGGCCAGCGTGTAGGCATCGGCCGTGGCGAAGCGCACCTTGCACGGCATCTGCGGCTTGGCACGCGCCACGGCCAGCGTCTCGGGGTTCAGGTCGGTGGCCAGCCAGAAGGCGGCGTCGCGCGCGCCGTGCACCGTCCACCAGCCGGTGCCGGCGGCCACCTCGAGCACACGCCGGCCCGCCAGCACGCCGGGCAGCCAGGCCTGCAGCACGCCCAGGTCGGCCTGGCGCTCGGGCTTGGCGTAGACGCGCTCGTACTCGGCCGCGCGGGCGGCGTAGTAGCCGGCCATGGCGGCCACCGCGGCCGGCATGTCGATGGCCGGGCGGGCCTCGGCGCGGGCCTGGTGCGCCATCACAGCCCCGGCACCAGCCGGCCCGGGTTGAAGATGCCCGCCGGATCGAAGGATTTCTTCAGGCCGGCATGCACACGCTGCAGCGCCGGCGGCAGCGCGGCAAAGCTGCCGCCGGCCTTGTCGCGCGCCCGGAACAGCACCGCGTGCCCGCCCGCCGCGGCCGCGGCCTCGCGCAGCGTGGCGGCCGGTGCGCTGGTGCAGATCCAGCGCTGCGCGCCGCCCCACTCGACGAGCTGCTCGCCCGAGAGCTTGAGCGGCGGCGACACCGCGGGCACCGACAGCCGCCACAGCGCCGCGCCGGTGTCGACCGCCCGCGCCGCGCCCACGAAGAACTCGTCGCGGTGGTCGCGCAGGCCGAGCCAGAAGGGATCGGCCATCGCCGGCACGACGCGCTCGCCGCCCAGGCTCTGCAGCGCCGACTTCACCGCCGCCTCGGCGCCAGCCAGGCGCAGCACGAGCATGCCGTCCCACCAGGCACTGGCGTTCAGCGGCAGCGGCTGGCCGAGCAGCTCGTTGACGCGGCGGATGGCGCTGCCCGCATCGAGCTCCAGCCGCAGCGTGGCCACCGCGCGCGGCATCGGCAGCACCTTCAGCGAGACCTCGGCGATGACGCCCAGCACGCCCAGGCTGCCGGCGAGCACGCGGCTCAGGTCGTAGCCGGCCACGTTCTTCATCACCTGGCCGCCGAACGAGAGCACCTCGCCGCGGCCGTTGATCATCGTGGCACCCAGCACGTAGTCGCGCACGCCGCCCATGCTCAGGCGCGCCGGGCCGGCCAGGCCCGCGGCGACCATGCCACCGACGGTGCCACCTTCGTCAAAGCGTGGCGGCTCGAAGGCCAGGCACTGGTTCTTCTCGGCCAGCGCGGCCTCGAGCTCGGCCAGCGGCGTGCCGGCGCGCACGCTCACCACCAGCTCGCTGGGCTCGTAGCGGCTGATGCCGGCGAGCGCGCGCATGTCCAGCGGCTCGCCGATGGGCGCGCCGCCGTAGAAGTCCTTGGTGCCGCCACCGCGGATGCACAGCGGCTGCCCGGCGGCGGCCGCAACGCGGATGCGGTCGACGAGCGAGGCGAGCGCGGGGTCGGACACGGCCATGCCTAGAAGCGCTCCAGGTGGGCAAAGGGCAGCAGGCCCTTCTTCACGTGCATGCGGCCGTACTCGGCGCAGCGCTGCAGCGTCGGGATCACCTTGCCGGGGTTCAGCAGGCCGGTCTCGTCGAACGCGCGCTTCACGCCGAACATCGCTTCGCGCTCCTCGGGGCTGAACTGCACGCACATGCTGCTGAGCTTCTCGACGCCCACGCCGTGCTCGCCGGTGACGGTGCCACCCATGGCGACGCTGGTCTCCAGGATGTCGGCGCCGAACAGCTCGCATCGGCGCAGCTGGTCGGGGTCGTTCGCGTCGAACAGGATCAGCGGGTGCAGGTTGCCGTCGCCGGCATGGAAGACGTTGCAGCAGCGCAGCTGGTACTTCTTCTCCATCTCGGCGATGGCGAGCAGGATGTCGGCCAGCCGCTTGCGCGGGATGGTGCTGTCCATGCACATGTAGTCGGGGCTGATGCGCCCGCTGGCCGGGAAGGCGTTCTTGCGGCCGCTCCAGAACTTCAGGCGCTGGGCCTCGTCCTTGCTCACTTCCAGGCGCGTGGCGCCGCAGCCCGACAGCACTTCGAGCATGCGGGCGATCTCCTCGGCCACCTCCTCGGGCGTGCCGTCGCTCTCGCACAGCAGGATGGCCTCGGCCGCCAGGTCGTAGCCGGCGTGCACGAAGTCTTCCACCGCGGCCGTCATCGGCTTGTCCATCATCTCCAGGCCGGCCGGGATGATGCCGGCGGCGATGACCGCGGCCACCGCGTCGCCGGCTTTGCGGATGTCGTCGAAGCTGGCCATGATGCAGCGCGCCAGCCGCGGCTTGGGCGTGAGCTTGACCACCACCTCGGTGGTGACGGCCAGCATGCCCTCGCTGCCCACCACCAGCGGCAGCAGGTCCAGGCCCGGCACGTCGAGCGCCTCGGAGCCGAACTCCACCGGCTCGCCCTCGGCCGTGTAGCCGCGCACGCGCAGCACGTTGTGCAGCGTCAGGCCGTACTTCAGGCAGTGCACGCCGCCGGAGTTTTCGGCCACGTTGCCGCCGATGGTGCAGGCGATCTGGCTGCTCGGATCGGGCGCGTAATACAGGCCGTGCCTGGCCACGGCTTCGCTGATGGCCAGATTGCGCACGCCGCACTGCACGGTGGCCGTGCGCGCGTGCACATCCACCTGCACGATGCGGTTGAACTTGGCCAGCGAGAGCGTCAGGCCCAGCGGGTGCGGCATGGCGCCGCCCGACAGGCCCGTGCCGGCGCCGCGGGCCACCACCGGCACGCCCAGCCGGTGGCAGGCCGCCAATACGGCGGCCACCTGCGCCTCGGTCTCGGGCAGCGCCACGGCGAGCGGCAGCTGGCGGTAGGCGGTGAGGCCGTCGCACTCGTAGGGCACGGTGTCCTCGCGGTGCCACAGCAGCGCGTGCGCGGGCAGCAGCGGTGCCACGGCGGCCACCAGCTGCTGCTGGCGCGTGCTGCGTTCGAGCTGGTGTGCAGGGTCGGCCTGCGCGGTGGGCAAGGGCGCGTTCATGCGGGGACTGTAGCGCCGCCGCCGCGGCCGATTCAGCCGTGGCCGGTGAAGACTGTCAGCACCCCGGTGTAGCCATAGACATGGTGGCGTGCGATCTCGCCGCCAGCAAAGAAGCCCACCAAAGGCACCTCGGGGCCGCCGCCGGACAGGGCGTGCTGCACGATCTGCAGCTCGGCCGAGGGCCCGCCGAAGTGCGGCCCGCCGCGGCCGGCGCACGAGACGTAGATGGCGCCCGCGATGCGCCGAGCGGGCTCGGCCCCACCGGCATCGGGGGTGTGGGCGGCGCCGTCGGCCCAGGCGGGCTCCTGCGCCGACTCCACCTCGTCGCGGATCTCGGCGCAGATGCGCACCAGGTCGCGCCGCGCGGCCTGCATGTCGCGCTGGCAGAACACCAGCGACATGCCGGGCTCCACGGTGTCGGCCACGGCCACGGCGTTGCGCGCGGGATCGAGGCCCACGAGATGGCGCACCCGCGTGTCGGGCCCGAACTGCCCCGGCCGGCCGAGCATCACCGCGTCGGCGTCGGCCAGCGCCACCAGCGTGGCACGCAGCTTGTTCAGCGCCGTGCGGGGCGTGGACAGGTCGGCGAGGCCCAGATCGCGCAGCAGGCAGGGCAGCGCGGGCTCGCCGTCGAGCGCCAGCACCAGGTTGCGCTCGGCCGAGGTGATGCGGCGCACCGGGCCCAGAGGCTGCGAGCCCTGGGTGACGCGCGAGACCAGCGCCACGTCGCGCGTGAAGGCCACGCCCGAGAGGCCGCCGCGCCAGGCACCGTCGGCCACGTGCACGGCGCCACTGCGCGACGAGGCCAGGCCGCCGAACAGGTAGCCCGAGCTGACGCGATCACTCATTTCGCCGATCAGCTCGGCCAGGTCAGGCGTGGCCGGATCGGCGTGCACCAGCGCACTGAAGGGCCGCACGCGCTGCAGCTTGCGCGCGCCCGAGAAGACCTCGAAGCGCCCGGTCGGCAGCGCCGCCAGCATCAGCACCAGCGCCGGCTCGTCGAAGTACTCCACGCCCATCGCCGCGACGCCGATGCCGACACTGCCGACCCAGGCCACGCCGGGCCAGCGCCGGCGCAGCTCGGCCACCAGTGCATCGGCATCGCCGGCGAAGTGGTCGGTGAAGTAGACGAAGCCCAGCGACAGCGGCCCGCGGGCGCTGGCCTCGTGCTCGGCACGGCGAGCCTCGATCTGCGCCGCCGCCAGCGCCAGCGCGCCGCGCCAGTCGGGGTGCGTGGCGTGGCCGACGAGGAAGGCGCTCATGGGCGACCGGGCCTCGGCGTTTCAGCGCTTGCGCGGCGCGCGGCGCGCGGGCGCCGGCGTGGCCTTTGCGGCCTTGGCGCCGGCTGCGCCCGCCGCACGCGCGGCCTTGGCCGGCAGGCCGGCCGCCGCCTTGAACGCGCCGGTGGCAGTATCC
>Ga0315901_10011109_pt1 | contig 10163 bp, 6 predicted proteins | sample LakEriMetagenome_10_FD_203761 | JGI IMG/M metagenome (GOLD analysis project Ga0315901, IMG submission 203761) | Freshwater fungal communities from buoy surface, Lake Erie, Ohio, United States - Buoy 2 MA116 | ecosystem: Environmental > Aquatic > Freshwater > Lake | place: USA: Lake Erie, Ohio... | reverse complement strand
GACCTGCAGACGCTGGCCGCGCAGGCCATCAGGCTCTACGGGGACCAGGCGCCGGAGAGCACCGACGCCTCCCTCATGCTCCTGATGGTCCTGTTCGCCAACCAGATCGTCGAGGACGTGCGCCGGCACCCCTACACGACGGGGGCCATCGACTACTACAAGTCGCTCACGGACCGGCGCGCGATCCCCGACATGATCATGATCACTGGGCTCGCCGCCAAGTACGCCCAGCAGCAGCAGAGCCAGCGTGCCCAGGGCTTCACTGGCCAGTACTACAGCGTCCTCAACTCCGTGCTCTGGAACCGAAAGAGCGGAAATGGGGCCATCGAGCTGACCGTGGTCGATGGGGGCAGCAATCCGTCGTATGACACCGGGAGCTGAGCATGGGCAGCGGAATCCGCGCCCCGTCCCCCGGCCTGACCCGCAGGCCCTACTACGACTTCTCGGGCCTCGACGCTAGCCGCGACGACACCGCCCTCGATACGGGAAGGGGGCAGGCTCTCGTCCGCTGCGAGAACGCCTTCTGCGACTGGCGTGGCCAGATCGTGAAGGAGGCCGCCGTCTTCAAGCGCGGCACCAACGACTCCAAGATCAACCACGTCGCCTTCTTCGCGCGCGACCGCGTGGCGTGGGCCCAGCAGGATGGCGGCGGCCACCTCACCCTGAACAGCGACAGCGGCCACACCGTCATCGACGCCTTCCCGCCGAACTCCGTGGTCAGCTCGACGGTCTTCAACCAGAAGCTCCACTTCGCGTGCATTGGCCAGCCCATGTACGTCTACAACGGCAGCGTCTGGTCCAAGAACACGAGCGGGCTACAGAGCGGGCCTTCAGCCATCAGCACGATCCAGCGCCGGCTCGTCGCGTCTGGCATGCAGGGGCGCCCGACCGAGCTGCACTTCAGCCGGGTCGACAACGAGAACGTGATGCCCGACGACGAGCCGATCAGCTCGACCGACGTCACCAAGGGCGCGATCATCGACCTCAAGAACATCATCGGCACGGCCGACAAGATCGTCGGCCATGGCCAGTTCGAGTCCAACCGACTGGCCATCTTCACCGAGGACCAGGCGATCATCTACGTCGTGTCCCCGAACTACACGCAGTGGGCCATCGACGAGAAGGCGAACATCCGCACCGGCTGCATCAGCCACCGGACCATCGCGCAGGCTGGCTCCGACCTTATCTTCTGCTCGAGGGCTGGCGTCCACACCCTGCGTCGCAGCGTCGACAACGCCCTGCAGCTCTACTCGGTCCCGATGTCGGACCGGATCGACTACCTGTACCGCGCGCTCGTGCGCAGCGTGGACGACCCGTCCAAGATCAGCGCCGTCTGGGACCAGGACGAGGGCCAGTACCACATCTTCTTCCCGCGCCCCGGCGGCGAGCTGTCCAACCGACTGACCTGGACCCAGCATCCGAAGGACACCGAGCTTTCCAAATGGAGCACCGGCACGACGTTCAACGCAAGATGCGGCGCGTTCTTGGGAGGCAAGCTCGTCTACGGGACCAACGGCGGGGTCTACGAAGCCGCAAAGGTAGAGGCCCTGGCCTCGGACGTAGAGGACGGCGTCTTCCCGACAGCAGTGATCGAGACGCCAACGCTCTGGCACGGGAGCCTGACCGAGTGGAAGGACACCCACTCGTTCGTGCTCCACGCGACCGGCTACGGCCAGATCCAGGTCGAGGCGACTGACGACGATGGCAGGGCGATCAACTCGTTCGTCATCGACGTTCTCCAGGAGGGGGACGACTCCTTCCCGGACATTCCGCTATCCCAGCAGTACGAGCGCAAGTTCGAGCACAGGTACCGGGGCGTTCGCTTCAGGTTCACGGTCACTGGCACCGGCCTGGTGCGGATCATCGGTTTCGTGGTGAACCTCAAGCAGAGAGCCTGACATGGCCCGCCTCCGGCAACTCAACCCGAACAACTACCCCGGCAGCGGCAAGATCTCGGAGGAGTTCGAGAGCCTCGTCCGCTACCTCAACGCGGCCGAGCTGGGGAACAAGACCCTGGCCGAGCTCATGACCCAGCTGTTCGACGAGAACGGCGAGTGGGCTGGCCTCATCGAGATGCGCCTCGATCCGACCGAGGGTCTCCAGTATCGGGTCGGGGAGTACTCCACCTCTGAGGATGGCTGGGTCACGATCGCTGACACCTCCGAGCTGACCGGCCCCGCCGGCTCCAACGTCGGTACCATCGAGGGGCCGCTCTTCTACAACCTGGTCAACTTCACGGCCACGGCCGGGCAGACCGTCTTCTCGTATTCGTTCGAGAGCTCGACGGCCACCGTCCTGGTCTTCCGCAACGGCATCCTGCAGAAGCCGAACCCGTCCGGCGCATACGTCGCCGACGCGACCACCGACACGATCACGTTCAACACCGGACTCACCGTCGGGGATCTGGTCACCGTCTACTCGATCCGTACGCAGTCGGTGACCAACTTCCGCCGATCCGACATCGTCTCGACCGCAGGCCAGGCTGTCTTCGCATTCCCGCACACGTCCGACGAGCAGCTGGTCGTGTTCCGCAACGGCATCCTGCAGCGCAACGGCGGCGCCTACGACTACGTCAACACCCCGGCCCAGGGCACGGTGACGTTCACCACGTCGCTGGCCATCAACGAGCTAGTGACGATCGTCACGGTCGAGAACACCGCGCTGCAGAACGTAGCCGGCCTGATGCTGCAGGACGCCTTCTGCGACACGGCGGGCAACATCCTCTACAGCAAGCTCGCCATCGCCAACGACCAGATCCCCCAGGCAAAGGTGAACGGTCTTGCGTCTGGCCTGGGCGCGAAGGCGAAGCTGACCGTCTCGGCGAGCACGCCCGCCAGCCCGGCGAACGGCGACCTGTGGCTCGACACCAGCCAGGCAACGCCCTACGTCAAGTTCTACTACAACGCGACCTGGTACCTCACCAGCCCGGCCAGCTCCGTCCCGAACTATTCGGCGTCGGATGCGACGAAGTACCTTCGCGTCAACGGCGCCGGCAACGCGCTCGAGTTTCAGCCCATCGACTTCAGCGCCCTCGTCCCCAAGAGCTACATGGGCGCGGCGAACGGCGTCCCCACGCTGGACAGCACCGGCAAGATCCCCGCGACGCAGCTTCCTGCGGTCTCGAGTGCCGACACGATCCCGGCGTTCCAGAGCGGCGCCGTGGCCAACGGCACCTACCTGGCCAAGCGTCTCTACAAGCAGCGCATCCGCATCGACGGCATCACCGCGCGCCTGAGCGCGGGCACCTGCACTATCCAGCTGTCGGTCGATGGCTCGACTGTGGGCGTGACGCAGGCTGTCAGCACGACCGCAGTCGACCTGACCTTCGGCACCTCCATCGAGGTCGATGGCCGCACCACCAGCAAGCGCCTCGAAGTCGTGGTCACCAGCCAGTCTGGCGCCACCAACCTCGAGGTCGGCATCGCGATGGTCACGCTGAACGGGTGATGTCGTGGAGTTCGACCACCTCCACACAGGCCCGGATTGCCCGATCTGCAACCAGAGGATACAGCTAGCGTTCAACGGCTCAAACCCTCCTGGTCGAGAGGGTAATCGCTTTTTCAACAGGCCCATGCGTCCGCCTGCTCAAGAAAGCCAGCCGCGGAAGCCGGAGCCAGAAGCTCGGCCGAATCCCGCCCCCCAAGCGCCGTCGAAGCCGGAACCTGCCACGCAGGCCGTAAAGCCAGAAACTCGGCCCCAGGTCATAGATCGAGAGAGGGAGAGGGGTACATTTGGCATGCTTGCGGACCCCGCTTACGATCCTCCGCAGCGGGTCTTTCTCGATCACAGCCAGCCATCCAGGCCCTACCCATCTCCGGCGGAAGTTGAGGCCGCGAAACGTGATGGCACATTGAACGCCTGGGTGCGCGAAAACCCGGCTTTTGGCCCTGCCATAGCTGGGCGCCTTCCAGAGGTCAAAGTAGACCCTATTGCTGAAGTCAGCCTCGATAACTTTCTGCTCAAGATGAATCTGGCCACCGGGAGAAGCAACAACAAGCCAAACCCCGATGTTGGAGATGCCTACGCTGGAGCCATGCTGTTCGCGTCAAGAGACCCTCTGATGAGACTTGGCCTTGACCCGAAGAAGACATCGTTCTCCTACGGCATGTACACCACCGGCGGGCTGTTCGACCCCAGGACAGGGAACAACTGGTCGAGCGTCTACGAGCCAGAAGATAAGGGGCGCCCCGTCAGCTCGTTCGCGCACGAAGCCATGCACTCTGGTTTCGCGAAGGCTATCTGGCCCCAGAAAGAGAACGCCGAGGAGCTCATGGTCAGGCACACAATGGACACCATTGGCCAAGGCTTTGAGTTTGGGAAGGGTAGCCTTGGGGATCGCCAGATCAACAGGGCGAGGGCGCTGTTCTCTGACCCGACAATCGGGCCACAGCTTACGGAACGCCTGAACAGATACCGGGCAATGGCCGAGAACGAACTTGACGCCCGCCGCAAGGAAGACTGGTCGTATCGAGGCGTGATGCCTGGAAACATCGGAAAGAACTGACATGCCGATCTCCCCCAAGCCCCCTGGCTACTTGGCTGCCCCGATCAAGGATGGCCGCGAGCAGATCCCCATGGGCCAGCGCCAGATGCTCCATGACCGCTTCAACCAGTGGCAGGGCGACATGATGAACCCGCCCGACAGGACGTTCGGCGCGCAGATGGTCGCTGCAGGCGGCGTGCTGGCCTCCATGGGACGGCGTGGGGACACCGAGGTCGGCCATCTCACCAACGGAGAAATGGTCGTTCCTCGAGAGGCCCAGACTCCTTCCGTGATCCGCGCGATCAAGCAGGGCATGAACGAAGCCGGTCTCGACTTCGGCCAGTACGTCGTTGGCCACCGCAACAGCATGAACCCGAGCACCGGTCTCCCCGAGTTCGGCGGCTACGAAGGCGGCGGCACGGACATGGGTGGCGGCGACTACGGTGGCGGCGGAGCCGGCGACTTTGGCTCTCCGGCCGAGAGAGAGGCGAGCGTCGAGGGAGAGAACATGGAGGGCGGCTCGGGGCAGCGAGAGTCGGTGACCCCCGAAGGCAAGTCCTACTCCAGGGGCGGCAACGCGTTCACGGATGCGATCGACAGGGCGCTCGGGCTCGGGACCTATGCCGGCACGGTGGATCTCGGACCCGAGTCCAAGGGCCAGCAGGCGTTCACCGACCCGGACAACCCGTTCAGCTTTTCGTTCCTCGACGCGCTGAGCCCGATGAGCACCGGCCTTCGCGGCATCGCCATGGGGATTGGTCAAGCTCTCAGCTCAATGGGAATCAAGGGCGATGCGCCTGAGGTGGCGGCAGCTTCCGTCGGCATGGACCGCGATACCGGCGGCGGCGGCGTCGATTACGCCGCGCCCAGGGCCCAGATGACCGCCTCCCAGATCGCGTTCCTGCAGAATGCGGCGTCCCAGGGCTTCTCCTTCGGCAACGTCCCGCTCCCCAACCTAGCCACCGGTCAATCCTTGACCGGCGCCCAGCAGCAGGCGCTCGCCCAGGGCACCATGTATCTGGGCGACATCGGACAGTCGCGCACGCCCTCGGGCGTGACGTTCGTCGCCCCCGTCAAGAACAGGTTCAGGGACGAATGGAATTGGGCAAGCATTGCAGACTCCTACGGCGCCTCCCCAGCCTACGGTCGTGGCAACGGCTGGGGCTCCAACATCACTTGAGGTAGACCATGCTCGGCGAACTTCTCGGCTTCGGCGCGTCCGCCCTTGGCACCTTCATGGCCGCAGACGCGGCTAGTGACGCGACGGCCGCTTACAGGGACGTCTCTGGCCAGCAGATCGCGATGGGCCGCGAGCAGATGGCCATCGTCAACCAGATCAGGAACAAGTCGCTCGCGCGCACGGACAACCTCGCGTCCAAGCTCGAGGAGGCGATGGTCGCCCTTGGCCCGTTCGGCGGCAGCTACTTCAAGGAGAGCGAGCTGGCGGCGGAGCAGGGCCGCCGCTACGCGCAGTACCGCGACGACGCCGACCGAGCCGTCACGGCGGCCGCTTCGCAGATCAAGTCGAACATGATCGAGCGAGGCATGGACGGGGACCGCACCACGCTCTCGAGCGACGCGGCCAGGGAGTTCGCTCCGACCGCGCAGCGCATGTACACGGACGCCTACAACCGATCCTACACCGACTCCCTCGCCTACATGGCTGGCCTGAACAGCGAGCGCTACCGCGGCATGGACCAGATGGCGGCGATGCGCACGAAGTCGTTCGGCGAGCTCGACAACGTGCTCGGCCTGCCGATCAAGTACGAGTCCGCCCTCATCGGCAACACCGGCCAGGGCGCCGCGCAGATGATCTCCTACGCTGGCCTCGGCGCAGCCAACGCCGCATCCGAAGCCACCAAGATCGCTGGCAACGCGGGCGGCGCGTTCGGCACAAGCCTCGGCAAGCTCGGCACCGCCGTCGAGGCGACGGACTGGTACAAGAACCTGTGGGGCACCAACCCCGACCCCACCAAGACCAACTACAACATCCGGAACAACCTCTGATGGTCGCCGCTCTCTTCACCGGCATCGCCCAGGGCCTCAACCAGTGGGACAAGGAGGCGAAGCAGATTCGCCTCGACAACATGCGCGCCTTCAACGAGCAGGTGCGCATGGCCGCAGAGCTTGGGATGGCCCCGGACCCGGCCGAGCTTTCGAAGATGGCGGAGGGCATCACCGGAGGCTCCAACTGGCAGATGGCTGCCCTCCCCGGCGAAGAACTGCGTCGGGGCATCAGCGAGCGCCTTGTCGGCATCAAGCAGGCGCGCGAAGCGCAGAGCCAGTTGACCGTCCTCCAGACGACTGAGGCGAACGAGCGCTACTTCACTGGTGTCGTCTCCGACCACTTCATGGCCAATGGCAAGGACGACGACCTGGTCCCAAGCCTTGAGAAGCGTTTCTCAAACAGCCCGGTTGTGCTGCAGAAGGCCAAGGATTGGCTTGGCGGCAAGGACCTCAAAGCGATGCGCGGCAACGTCTACGCCCAGGAATACAAGCGACTTGAGCCGATGGTGACGCTCGGCGACACCGAGCAGAGCGTCAGGGCGAAGTTCCCAAACATCCCTCTTGATCTCCAGAACATGCTGGTCGCCAAGGCGAAGACGGTCGCGGCCGCCGAAGCTCAGCGGAACTACTCGAACATTCTCAGCAACGTCACCACGATGGCGGCCAATGGCGTGTTCCTGGCTCCAGAAGCAGACGGGACGTTCAAGTTCAATCCGGAATCTTTCCTGAAAGCCGGCAAGGCCCTAGGGCTTGGACCCGATAAGCTGAACGACCTTCTTCCAATCGTTCAGCAGCAGAGCGGCAATGTCGCAAGGACGCGCGCTCAGAACTACGCTGAGGGCACCGCCCGCCTTGTGTCCGCAGAGGGGCAAGCGTTCAGGACGATCGTCGATCAGATCGCCGGAGATGCCTCTCTCGTATCCGCCATCACCGCAAACGGCATGAACTTCAACATCGACGAAGCGATGCAGAGCCTGCAGAAGGCCATGCCTAACGTCGCCATGCTCAAGGACAGGCCGACCGTCGAACGCATCGTGGCGAACGTCAGGGAGATGGTCTTCCAGAACCAGGTCAAGAACTGGACCGACAATGCAGCGAAGGCGGTTGCCGACTTCCAGAAGGACATGGAGAAGGCGCAGGGCGGTTGGCTGTCGGCTAACCGCGAGGCTATCCAGACGATGTTCGCGAAGATGAACAACAAGGACATCAACACTCCGAACATGCTCAAGGCACTCGACAACTCGATCTACTTGACTCGCCCCGGAGAGGCCTCCGTGCTCGCCAAGCAGGTCTGGGACGGCATGAGCAGGGAGGAGAGGTCGCAGACTGCAGCCGCCGCCGAAAAGATCGCCAGGGAGCTTGTGAAGAACAACCTGGCCATGCCCCTGGATCGCGCAGTAGAGATCGAGAAGGCGCGCCGTGTCATGCTCGTCGCTGGCCAGCAGCCGATGGAGTTCTCCAGGTGGGCCGAAACTGGTGGTCCGTCTCAAGCCAGGGCTCGCGTCGAGCAGGAGTTCGAGGACAGGCCAGAAGACCGGCTCAGCAACTCGCCGAGCCTGCAGGTCTGGAACGCCAGGCATGCTGCGCTCAGGGCCACCGTCAAGTACGCCATCGAGATGCACGACAAGGAGACCTCTCGCCCGTCCCTCCTCAAGGGCTACGACCCGACGGTCGCCGCCAATTCGAGGGCTGTCCTCGAGGGCTACCTGCGGCAGCTGAACGGCATGACCCCGCCGCCTGATCTCCCCGCCGACGAGAGAGAGCGCCAGAGGCGGATCGGCCAAGGTGGCGGCGCTGCGCCTCCCCAGGCCCGCCCCGGTGGGGCCGCTGCCCAGACTCCTCAGCCGACTCCTGGCGGCGCTCCTGCTGCGCCCAATGCCCCTGATAGGGCATCTGAGGAGGAGTACAGGGTTACCCCGCAGACCCCGGCTTCTAATTCCGTACGAAACTTGTCGCTGAAAGCCTTGCTGGAACTCCGTAATTCTGACGCCTACAAGCTCGAATACGGACTCAACAGGATGCAGAAGACCGCCATAGATCAGCGCATTCGCGAGCTCGAACAAGCGGCGCGCAAGAAGCAGGTTCAAGATAGGTTCAATTCTGACTTTGACGCCGCTAATGCTCGAGACGAAGAAGCCAGGCGCTTGGGCGAAGAGGCAAGCAGAGCGGCAATCGACCGCATCTTGAACGTTCCAGGACGATAAGCCCTAGACCCTGACGTAGCTTCTCCAGGCGCGGAAACTCTGGAGAAGACCGTGGTCGATTACTCTGCGATTAGCGCTTCGTCCCGTTTTGGCAACGTCCAGGCCCCGGCCGACATCGGCTACATGGCCCTAGACGCCAAGGACAGGCTCAAGGACCAGCGCTTCCTGTCCGACGTCCGCTCCTTCGCCAAGGAGGCAGCCGGAGTCGAGATCGGCAGCGACGAAGAGGCGGTCGACTGGTTCTACAAGAACCGCAACTTCCGCAACCTGAACGTCGCCGGCAATGCAGCTGAGGTGTACGACGCGTACGCTCTCGACAAAACCGGCCGCGAGCGGATGCGGCGCCTCGACCAGACGTACAACGATCTCCCCGACTTCTGGCAGGCAGGCGGCCGAGGAATGGCCGCCGTCCCAGAGATCGTCGCCAATCTGATCCTCGACCCTACCAATCTTCTCCCGGGCTCGAAGGCGCTCGCCTCTGGAGTTCGAGCGGCCGCCAAAGGAGCGGGAGTCGCCGGCGCTGCGATGCGCGGCGCAGCTACCGGTGCCGGATACGACGCGGCCACGAACGCAGCCATCGGAGCCGGTTCCTCCGCCGCACTCCAGGCGCGGGACATCCAGATCGGCGCCCAGGATCAGTGGAGCAACGAGCGCCTCATGGCCGAGACGGCCCTGGCTGGTGGCCTGGGTCTTGGCGTTGGCGGCATCATCGGCGCTTTTGCCGGCGCAGCCGGGAGGCGCAAGTTCGTATCCGCCCGTTCGGTTGTCGATGACGTCCTCTCGAACGCTCCGGCAGAGGTCGATCGCGCAGCCGTCAGCGGGTACATGGATAGCTTCATCCAGTCTGGGCTGACTGGCTCTGATGTCGGCGGCGGCCGCAAGTTCGACGACAAGCTGGTCCGGGACGTCACCCTCGCCCAGGTCACCAAGCAGACCGATGCGATCAACGCCGAGAAGCTGAAGCTCGACGAAGCGAACCGCATCAAGCTCGAGGAAGAAGCCGCTCGCAAGCAGCAGATCACGGACGCCACCGACGCGCGCGAGAAGCTGCGGCTCGAGCACGAGCAGGAACTGGCCGACATCCGCAAGGCCAACCCGGGCCTGGGCGAGGACGAAGTCCTGGCTCTCGTCCGCGAGCGCACTCTCACGCGCATGTCGGCCAACATGGCCGAAGAGCTGATGGAGCGTCAGGAGCGCCTGTCCATCGACTTCGACCGCCTTACTCCTGAGGAGCAGAAGAAGCCTGAGATCGCGGCGGAGATGGCGCGACAGAAGACTGAGATCGACCAGCTGGTCAGGGACCAGGCGCTCGTCGAGTACTTGAAGGACTTCAAGACGATCAAGGAAGACCTCGAGGAGCAGGTCAAGAACGCGCGCACGCCAGAGAAGGCGATCGAGCTGCGCACCGAGCTGCAGCGTCTGCAGTCCCTGTACGACGTCTTCACCTTCGCGACGCCATACGAGCGCAA
>Ga0315901_10011105_pt1 | contig 10164 bp, 4 predicted proteins | sample LakEriMetagenome_10_FD_203761 | JGI IMG/M metagenome (GOLD analysis project Ga0315901, IMG submission 203761) | Freshwater fungal communities from buoy surface, Lake Erie, Ohio, United States - Buoy 2 MA116 | ecosystem: Environmental > Aquatic > Freshwater > Lake | place: USA: Lake Erie, Ohio... | reverse complement strand
ACAGAGGTATACCAACAAGAGCTAGAGTTAGATTTAGAATTGGTATGTTTGATAGTGGTGGTGAAGGTAGACTTAGAGCTAGAGCAAAATTTTTAGTACCACATAACCCAGCTAATCTTACCGAGGTTGATTGGAATTTTAGTGAAAAAACTGAAGATTTTAGTTTCGATGATATGTATTGGAACAAAATATATACCGTAGCGAATCACATACCATCTTATTCAAGAACCTCATTTAACCCAAATTCGTATATTGCAATAAAAGATATTGAAAATGGTCAAAACACACCATTCCCATTTAATAGAGTTGATTTAACTAATAATCCAGGTTTATTTTTATTTGCAATATTATGTCAGATATTTCAAATATTTATAGTAATTGTAATTTTTGTAAATTTATTAGTTACATTTTTAAATGGTATTGTACAATTTTTAAATGCTATTGGTGAATTCTTTGGGGGTGATAACTTAATACCATATGTTAAATATATAACATTAAACTGCAATGGTGATAAGTATTGTGTTGGTTGTTGTCAGTCATGCCCAGGTTTTAATGTTGGTGAACCAGAAAAAATACAAGATGCTACAGGTCAAAAATGGTTAAATTGTGTAACAATTAATTTAGCGTTAGGTTTAAACTTAATAAAATTTAATTTCTTAAATGATTGGATTAATGGTACTTTATATGCCATGTTATTTAAAATAAAGAGAAAGAAAAGGGGTAGTGGTAAAGAAAAATTCTGTGAATGGGGGTGTAGTTTAGATAATGATGGTGATGGTAATAATGATAACCCATGTTGGAGTGCGTCATATTTTGACACATGCTCTAGTGCACCACCACAAAATCAAACAATATCTAGTAGTATAGGTAATAGTACAATTAGTGGTGGTATTATCAAAAAAAATGAAGAAGAAGATGAATATTATTATGCACCAATAGAATCAAATGGTCAAGTAAAATTCTTAGCAACAAAAATAATTAATTTAGGTTCAGTATTCGATTGCGACTGGCAAGGATTACCTAAATTCTATCCATATCTAATAGACACAACCTACAATCCACCTAATGAAACACCTATATATTACGATAGTACAGACCCAGATTACCCAAGTCAATTAGAAGAAAGTGGTTATGATAATGTAAATGGTCCAGCCTTAATTGCAAAAGTAGCGTGTGGGGTTGGTGCAATAACTAGCTTTATTAACGTTGGTGATGACCAATGTAACAATATTAGGAGAATGTGTGAATTGGGCATGGGTATTGACGAAGACAGAAGAGATGTTGGTGGTGGTCAGGCACCAGATGCTAAAATATTAAATGATGATATTGAAAACCCATGGATTAGAGGTTTGTTCACATACTTGAACTACCCAACATCAATAAATACAATACCATTAGTTTTCATAGACAATGGTTTAACACAATATACATATACAGCACCATATTATAAAGAATTTAGAGGTTATGACCATTTAATTGCGGACAACCCAACAATTTGGCAATTTGATAACTCATATTATTTTTATTTTGGTTTAAAACCTGGTGCTAGTGCATTACAAAAACTATACACCAAGTACTTACCAAATTGTAAAAGAGTTGTTGAGAATGATTTAAAAATAATCATTGATGATGTTATAAATGATAATATTAGCGGTATAGGTACTGGTTCAATATCATTTCATATTGAGGGTGGTATTGGACCATATACATATCAATGGCTCGGACCAACATATGGTGATTACCAATATAAATGTCCAGACCCAGATAATTATTTAGATTCTTCAGATTGTGGAAACCCAGACGGTGGAACATCTGATAACCCATTCACAATAACTGATTTATTAGGTGGTTCATATACATTAATTGTTACAGATTCAAATGGTAATCAAACAACAACAACAGTTAATTTATCTGGGTTAAATTCAGTTCAATGTGAAGTACAACCAACACCAGTTGATGCTTCTGGTAATGGTAAGGTTAAAGTATCAATTAATGGTGGGGTATCCCCATATACAATAGAAATACAAGGTGTAACAAATACAGCATACAATATTGTTTTAAATACAGCACAACAAAACTATTGTTATGGTAATTGTACAGGACCAACAGACTTACCAAATGTTGTGAACCAATTACCAGCTGGACAATATGTAGTTACAGTTACTGATAGCGGTGTTCAAGCAATTATAAATGGTGAATCAACAACGATATATACTGAATGTGTAAAATCATTACTAATAAGTCAACCACAGAATATAACATTATCTGTTCAAACTGCTGATGCAAATTGTAATGGTAATTATGGTGAGGGATTAGTTAATATAATAGGTGGTGTTGCACCATATAATATAGAATGGTTATTGGTTAGTAGCAATAACCCAGATTACCAAAACTTGGTTAATACTGTTATATCGAATAGTATACAACCCGCTAATTTGGTTGCGGGTAACTATGCAATTACCATAACAGATTTAGCTGGTAATGTGCAAAGCACCACAGCCGTTATATACGAACCACCACAAGTTACAGTATTGGTTAATAATATTAATGCACCTGGGTGTTATTTTAGTGAAACAGGTGGAGCGCAAGTAACGATAAATGGTCAAAACCCACCATACAATATTGAAGTTATTGGTGACACATCATTAATCATAACCAATGCACCAAACGGTCTAACAAATATAAACACATTACTTGCCAGCCAAACACCATATGAAATGAAGGTAACTGATGCAAATGGTTGTGAAATAATAGAACAATTTACGGTACCGTATCCACAATATGGTGAATTATATGTTACAGCATTTAGTAAATCATATTTTGATGGTGGTGTGGATAAAAGTAGAATCATAGTTAGGTTTAAAGGTGGTAATGGTGGTCCATATCATTTTAGATTACCAAATGGTAACTGGATTAGTTTAGGGAACCCATACACAACAACATTACCAGTTATAGATTATAACGATACATTATCTACTGATTATCAATTATATCAATCAACTACAAGTGTTGGTGGTGAAGACACATTTGAATTCCAATTCTGGGTTTCTGATACTGGTGTTGCTACATTCTATCCATTTAATTTCGAATATTATTTAACTGAAAAGGGTCAACAAGATGTATACGCTATGTATAGGGGTAAATTACAATTACAATCAGATGGTACAATCGGTTTAGGGACATATGATTCACAACAAGGTACTCAAGCACCTTATGGTTGTTATACATTTGACAATATTTCTAACACACCAGTATTGGGTCAAGCACCACAGGGTACACAAATAAGTCAACCGTAAATATTTATAGTATATGACCATAGGTAGAATAAAATATAAACAGCTCAAATCAGTTAAAAAAGGTGCATCAGATGTTGATAATTACGTAAACATTAACTTGGAATCTGAAAGTAAGTTATTACCTCCAGATAAAATAAATAAAATTGTAGATTTAGGTGATGTATTTAACAAGGAAAGGGAAGAATCTAAGAAATATAGATTTGTTGGTACTATTTTACCAGTTTTTACAAATGTATTATTTAATATAAGTGGGGATAAAGGTCCAGATTCATTTAATATTTTCCAATTTAACAACTGGGTTGATACAGCAATATTACAACAACCATCAGAACCAGATGCTATAAGTAATGATAAATCATACGGCTGGGAAACCTTTGATGGTTATACATTTAAAACTGACCCATTTGACAATAGTTATGTGGGACCAGCAGATTTTACATATAGTGAATCCATTAACAAAAACTTAAAGGAAATAAATGGTTGGTTTGGTTTTTATGACCCAGACTTCAGAAAGGTTGGGTTTTGTGATTTTTATGATTTAGAACCTAGAAGGGATAGATTTGACCCATCAACATCATCATCAATTAGAAACTGGGAATTCACAATAACATACCCATATGCAATTGATGACCAAAATCATTTAGTTAAAGGTGGTTTATTAATAACAAATGCTGAAACTAGAATTTTGGGTGGGGTACCAATGGTTGTTTTTGGAACAGCAGCACCACATAATTTACAAATTGGTGACACAGTTAGAATTTCAGACGTATCAAATTTGGTTATGAATGGTGATTTTACTGTTCAATCTGTTGGGTTAGAAAATGGTGATAGTAAAGATACGTTCTTTGTTGTTGACATAAACCCAACTACTGCAACTTTAGGACCAATATTTAGTGGTGGTAGAATGAAAAGATTATACTATGGTAATGAAGTTACTTATTATCTTAGAAAATTTAAAAAAATTAAAAAATTTGAAACACAAACACAATTAACACCTAATGATTACGAAGTGTATCCATTAGCTTTTAGTTTGAACATTTACAATGATACAAATTATCAAATTGTGATAAAGGATGATATTGATATTTCAGATTTAAAGGATAATCTGGGTAGACCATTGAGTGAAATGTATTTAACGATGATTAAAACAAAATCTGATAATATGTTTACAAGAGTACAATCTGGTTTTGATTTTGAGAATTACTATGGTAATACAATAACTAACACAACAGATGGTAGAGCTGTTTCAAATATTAGAAAGATACATACTTTATCGGCACCATTAGCACCATTTGATAGTCACACACCTATTGAGGATAATGTATTAATCACAAATAATGATTTTTATGGTGACATATGTGAATATAGTAAATATGAAGTTAAAGAAACTATATTACAAAAAATAATGCATAGATTTAATACTGTTGATAGGGAAACTACGGTAATAAAACAATTGACTAATGGGGCAATATATGGTCCTAGACCAGAAGGTTATATATATTACCCACATTACCAAGTTAATATTAGACAGTTTTCAAATTATGTGGAACAAGGTGATTCAACAACGGTAGATATACCAGAATACGCCGAGAGTTTAGGTGATGGTAGATATCTTTGGAGAGATTTATTAACACTTGGTTATAATGACGGACAAGATGAAACATTAGATTACCCATTTTTAAATGGTGCACATTATTTATATGATAATTTTTGTGTGTTTAATAGAAGACAAGACCCATTTGGGGTTTTTGGTTTATATTATATTGATGAATATCATAGGGATATTTTCGGAGATGGATTAACTGATAAATTTGAAGTAAAAAGAGCTAATGAGAGTTGCTGATGAGTATTAATAGATATCAAATAAGATTTGACCAGTATGGTGTTGGTGATAGCGGTAGCATAGAAATACCAATAAACATGAATTATCAATTGGTAGACCAAGATGAATTGGTTAGAACTGATTTTGTCGCTTTAGAGGTTATAAAAAATACCAACCCAATAATTGATTATGAAAAAACAAGGTTTAAACCAGCAGTTATAAATAACACATTAATATCTGAATCAAATTATGTTAAATACAAATTGAATTTTTTGAATTCAAGTGGACAATATAATCCAAATACGTATTATAGTGATTTAGGATTTATTGACCAAGATGTTAGATTTAGAAAAAAGAATTTTATAAATAGTTTTTTATTTTTATCTTTTTATGATACAGATGTACCATCCACACAAAGATTAATATCAACAATAACATGTTATCCAAAAATAGATTACAGTAATTATTTGATAACTGGTCAAATAGTACCAGTTAATACGATATTGAGTGAATTTAATTTGGGGAATGTTATGTTGAATAGGAATTTAAATGGACAGGGTTTTTCAATTTATCACTATAAAGATGAGGTAACCTTATCGTTACCAAAAAACTTATATATGAGAGCATCTTTTAATAATGCTAAAGATGGTAAAACGACTTTGTTCATGTCAACCAACAATACAACAATAACTATTGATAATTTAATTAGGACAACTGAAGGTACAACAAACACAAATAATGTGTTTACCAAATATATATTAAAAAAGACCTCTATTGGTTATTATTATGAAATTGATACAACATATTCAAACAACGTTCAAATAAACGGTAATGATTATGTTGTAGACTTATATGAAACAACAGTTGTATAATGGAAATTACAAAGGTAAAAATATTACTAGAAGATTACATATCTAGAGAAAAGGGTTATAACTATGGTAAGTTTACAACTGACTATTTAAATGTGAACATATCCATAACCCAAGACCTAAAAGATATGGGTATGTTTACTGATTACCCCTTTTTAAAATATAATAAGAATTTACCTCCATTAACATATGCACCAATACCACAAAAGTTATCTGGTTATGATAATGTTGATTTTAATTTCATAAATAACCCAGGTGCAAACTTTAACCCAACTGGAAATAAACCAGATGTTAGATATCGATATAAAGACTTAACAGATTATTTACAAATTGGTATAACTGTATCTGGAGCAACTGAAGATAGGTTAGATTCTGTAAGTAGTTATGGGTTTGTTGGTTTAAATAGATTTGTCCCTGGATTTAATCTAACTAAAGAAACATATCTAAATTATTTAGGTAATAGTATTGATGGTATAACTAAAATTATAAGTATTAATGATTATTCACCATTAATATATACTGAAGGTGCAGATGAAAATGACCCAAATATAGGTACAATATTACAATCAGATGGTATAATATTTAAGACTTATACTGGTGTTACTACTAATATTGGATTAATACAAGGTAAAAGTAATGGTATTAATAATTTAACTGAAATATTATATCAAGGTCAAGCCTTTAATCAAACGAATAGTACGTTATCAGCATTGACTATTGAAGAATATTTATTACATATAACAGAGAGACCAAAAGTAGATAGCGACCTATTTATAGATAGGGGTGGAACAACAGTATTACAAAGTCATATGCAATTGGCTGAAATTGTAACGCTTGACGACTTAATAAACTATGGAAATGGTTATTACAATATAGTATAATTTAAAAAAAGAATGGCAACGGGAACCTATGGAATTGTTAGAGCAGCTGATGTTAACCCAACAGATGTTGAAATAACGGTATTCTATTCTAGCAATAGAACAAACACAAATACTAGAGTTTTTAAACTTAGTAGTAGTAATTTAATACAAAATCAAAACCCGAATAAAACAGGTCTTGGTTTTGAAATATTTGGTGGATTATACACTTTAAAATTACCATTGGCTGATTTTAGCGCCAAAGGTATATATACTATAGTTATTAAACCAGTTGAGATTAGAACTAAAATTGTAGATACTGGTGTGTTATCATCATCACCAGATATTAAAGGTATTATATTAGATGCTTCTGACCCAAATGTTGCAAATTTTATTGATAAATTTGAAAATAATGAATTGATAGGTTATAGAATTGAATATCTATCACCAAACCCAGCTGCAAATGATTTGAAAGTTAGAAACTTTTTTAGAGTTGTTACATCAAACAATAGAACAGAACCTGTTAACCAAAATTTAACAAATACAAATCAAAAAGCAATTAGATATAGGTTTAATGATAACTCAACACTGGTATTCTGTACGGTGTCACCAAGCTCTGAAACTAACGTTACACCAAATATATTTCCATATATTGGACAACCTAATCAAGATATTATAATAACCAACACATATTTTAATCCAGTTACTATTGAAGTTGAAATAGTTGAACATGATATAGAAACATTAGCTATCGGTCTATTCGGAAATCAAACAAAAAGTCTTGATGATGGAATTTATACATTATATAATTTTAATAATGATATTTATAAACAATACAACTTATATGAGGTTAAAGACAGATTTACTGGTAAACCGTTGTATGAAGTTAAAGAAGAAAGAACAAATATAGATTTTTCTAAAAATTATAGAGACGTAACTAATTTTTAATTAAAAAATGGCTGAAAGCAACAATATAATTGTACCTGGGTATGTTCAAAAGGTAGTATATAGTGATGGTATAGAATATAGAAATTTTAGTCCAGACTTAGTTGGTAATTTACCATTTAATGGTGATAATAGTAATACATCCTTATTCACAAATGGTAATTTTGCTTTAACGGTAAACACCACTGGTAAAAGGGATATTATTTATCCATCAAAAGCATTTAGTAAATTCTATACTTTAAATGAATTAACCCCATCAGCCCAAAATACACAACAGCAAGTTAGTTTAGCTCAACTACCATTAGCTAATTCAAAAATTGTATTAAATTTAGATAATACAATATTAGGTAATTTTGCTTATTTTGGTTCAGCTACTGAATTTGTTAGGGTTACATTGGAAAACATAATTTCAAAATGGCCAGCATCACTATATTTTAATTTTTATGATTATCAAACATCAGCACCAACACCAACCATATTAGATTATACATATAGTAGTTATTTAAATACAACTACAATAAAATTAAACACGAATACACTATATAATCAATTTGATATTATATACCAACAAACTGGAGAATTATTAACTAATATTGATAATCCATTAAAAAACTTCACAGTAAATTATAATAAATTCAATTTATTATATGAAGGTAATGAATATGCTTTAATAAATAATATAGCACCAGTAGATGCTAGGAATAGTTATTTAACCATAACTGTTGTTGGTAATCCATTTAATGGTATGGATATAAGTATTAATAATAATGCATACAAAGTATTACATATTAAACCGAACAATACTGAGTTTGAAACCTTCTTCCAAAAGTTGGACCCATTTGAAAATAATTTGTTAAATAGATTAACAACACCACAATATACATCAGTTTTTGATTATACTATAACAACAGACAATGGTTTAATATTTGAAAGTAGTAAGTCATTAACATGGCCAACTACTGATGGTTATAATATTGATTTTGATACTAATGAATATGTTACATATGTTACACAGTTGATTGATATATGTAATGCGAGTGATAGTATAAAATCTGATTTAGTTTTTAGGTTTTTAACTAGTGAATCAATATCTAATTTCGATACGATACCTAGATGTGATGGTAGTGAGGAAGAAACTGCTGGTCAAAAAATGACCAAAACTCTTAGGGTATATGGTAGGGAGTTTGATGAGGTTAAGAAATTTATCGATGGTATATCACATTCTAACATTGTATCTTACGATAAAAAAAATAACACACCAGACCAAGTGGTTAAATATTTAGCTATGACTCTAGGGTGGCAATTAACTAATTCAATTGTTGAAAATGATATATTGGCTGGTTATTTAGATACAGCACAACCATCGTATTCTGGACAAAGTAGAGGGTTAACACCAGTTGAAGCTGAAATAGAATTATGGAGAAGATTAGTATTAAATTCAGCTTGGTTATTTAAATCAAAAGGTACTAGAAAAGCTGTTGAATTTTTATTTAAATTTATTGGAGCCCCAGAAGGATTAATAAGTTTAAATGAATACGTATATGTTGCAAAAGAAAAATTAGATATTGATTTCCTTATAGATACATTGATATCATATGATTTAGCAACAGATTTGAGTTTTTATCCAGTTGATGAAGACGGATACCCAAAATTCTTTCCAGATACACCATTAATGTATTTCCAAAAAGCTGGTTTATGGTATAAAGAAACTGGTGGTTTAGATGCTACAGATTTTAACCTTATTGGTAATAACCCACATATTGGACCATATGACGGTGGTACAGCTTATATTAATCAATTAAGGAATATCATACCTGACTTTGAACCTAAAAGTGTAACATCAACAACATATAGTTATGTAACTACCGAATTATTTACAAATTATAATAATGGTATAGTAAATAATTACACTGGTGATACATATGTTGATATTGAAACTTGGTCTGGTGTATCATTATATGAATGTTTTACATATGATGCGCAAATTATAAATGACCCAAAACCTTCAGCTGAAAAAACACAATGTGGTTGCGATATACCAGCTGATGATTTATCATTATATATTAATGTTGTTAGGGATGAATATACTTTTAATGAGCAATTGCAAGATTGTAGTAGTAGGATAAGTGGATATACGTTGGTAGATATAACCAATGATGAATTTACTATCAAACCAGAAGTGTATTTATGGGATTATTTCACATACAATCCAGATGGTACAACAAGTAGTATAGTATATACAACACCATTTGTATCTAAAACATGTTGCACAGCATTAGTTAATGGTCAATCATATCTTCATGATGAATATAGTGTTAATGAAGTAACTGGACAACCAATACTAGTTAATAGTGGTTATATTTGTTGTAACTTAG
>Ga0315901_10011104_pt1 | contig 10165 bp, 10 predicted proteins | sample LakEriMetagenome_10_FD_203761 | JGI IMG/M metagenome (GOLD analysis project Ga0315901, IMG submission 203761) | Freshwater fungal communities from buoy surface, Lake Erie, Ohio, United States - Buoy 2 MA116 | ecosystem: Environmental > Aquatic > Freshwater > Lake | place: USA: Lake Erie, Ohio... | reverse complement strand
AGGCCCGTGGCCGATGCGACGTACTTCTTTCCTCGGTGATTTTCCCTGGCCATAAAGCCTCCCTCGTAGTAATGCCTGCCGGACGAGGTGGTACCGACGAGGCCGTTGTAAGGTCTCTAATTCTATCAGCGCAGGGGCGAAAGACCTCTCACGGCATTCCAATCCGTTCCAGCACATTTGTCAAAGACAAACCGTGGGCCGACAGGATGTCATCGTGTGATCCGTAACAGTGAATGAATTCGTCTCTAAGCGCAAGAGTCTTCAACTTTCCTTGATACCTCATGCGAAATGCAAGGGCCTCTATTTCAAGCCCCAATGCTCGCGGTGCGGACTCCTCGATCACCGTCACACTTGAGTGCCGCTTGAGCACCTCTGACAAACCATCTCGGTCTAATGGTTTCAAGGTGGGTACCGTAACGATTTCGCAACTTGTCCCTTGAGCCAGCAGATGGTCAGCTACGGCGACGGCAAGTTTGGTAATCACCCCGTAGGAAATGATGCAGTGGTCATTTCCTGAGCGAAGACGACGGATCTTTCCGAACTCCCACGGATCAAGAGCAGACTCGGTCAACAGAGGTTCACCAGCCTTACCGAGGCGGAGATACACCGGACCAACTTTCTGCCTCGCGCACCATCGAGTCATAACTTCAACCTCAAGTGGATCGCAAGGGGCAAGAATATTCATGTTGGGAATGGCCATTGCAATTGCCACATCCTCTTGAGCGTGGTGGGTGGCGCCGAGCGTGGAGTACGAGACTCCCCCACCAATTCCAACGATGGTCACGGGAAGGTTCTGATAGCAGAGATCATCCCGCACGAACTCAAATGGGCGATAGAGAGAAAACGTTGCGATTGTGTACACGAAGGGTTGAAAGCCTCGCATTGATAGACCAGCAGAAATTCCAATCATGATTTGTTCAGCGACTCCAACATTCACAAATCTCTGGGGCGATCGCTCTCGGAACTTCGCCAGTGAGCCTGCCGGAGAGATATCAGCAACGATTAGACAAAGGCGGTCATTATCAATTGACTCTTCATAGAAGGCGTCAGCGAACTTGTTCCGCATCAGTTCGAATCAATCTCGGTCAGTGCCTGATAAAGCTCTTGGGTATTCGGAGATCGATAGTGCCAAATTGGCACGCCCTCCATATACGAAACACCTCTGCCTTTTATAGTCTTGGCGATTACCATTCGAGGGGACTCCTTTGATAGAGACGCGACCGTCGACTTGAGTTTTTCGGAATCGTGACCGTCACACTCCGCCACAGACCAGTTGAATGCCAAAGCTTTCTCAGCCACCGGATAAAAAGCGGATTGGCTGATGCTTATTCGTTCGAGACTCGTAAAGTCATTGTTGTCCACGAACACGGTGATGTTGCTAAGTCTCAAAGAAGCAGCCATTGACATGGCTTCCCATGTTGAGCCCTCTTGCATCTCTCCGTCGGACAATACAGCAAAGAATTGAATGCCTGAACCCTTTAGCCGCTCCGCGTATGCCTGACCCACAATCATTCCCAGTCCATGGCCAAGCGAGCCAGTTGAGGCATGAATTCCAGGGTTGCCGAAGTCGGGGTGTACTCCCAATTTGCCACCCACTTTGCAATAGGTCGCAAGATCAGACGCGCTCAATACTCCGCGCTCTTCCAAAATGACGTACTGAATCATGCAACCATGGCCCTTGGACATGATGAAAACGTCAGAACTCTCAAAGCTCTCTCGTTCCGACAACAACTCATTGTAAATCACATCGACAATTTCGGTACAGGAGAAAGCTGGGGCGATGTGGAGCGCAGAGACCTGCTGGGAAATCTCAAGAATCCGACGACGATATTTACGGCAACGCTCAGCTGATGTTCGACTCACACTTCCAACCTACAAATCAAATCAGCGCATATTGGGGAGTTCATTCGATGATTACCCAGCAGTAGTCACCCGAATACCCAGCTTCTGCGAAAAGTTGAAGCCAGCCAGCTGGATAGTCGTGAAACTCGGCAGTGAGAACCCAGCTTTCAAATACTGCTTTCTGCTCGGGCGTTAGATACGAGTCCACCCTCACAAAAGCCTTACCGCCCGATACTCGTTGAATCTCCCGCAGTGCCACAGCAGCACGATCGCGCGTGAGATTGTGAACGACATCTATGGCAGTTACCGCAGCAAACGAACCGTCGATGAATGGCAGTTCCTCAACGGTTCCGACTCGGACTCGTTCAGCGATGTCAGGATGACAATTCGCGATTGCGTACTCGGAAATGTCGATACCGACCGCATCTATACCCAATTCAACAAGTTCCTTCACGAGAAAGCCCTTTGCACAGCCCACGTCAAGGAACCGGTCATTTGGCCTTAGTGAAAAGTGCTTGATAATGTCCACTGCTACCGATTTCCATCGACCGTCATAGTGGTACCCGCCATACCCATAGTCACGAGGGCCGTCAAAGTAGAGCTCTCCGTACTTCTTCGAAATTGCGATTACTTCGGGGGATTTTGCATACTGACGCGCCTGAATGTTTCGTTTAGTTCTTGGAATAGACCTAAGAAGATTTACCTCACGTCCCATACCGATGGAACTCCTTTTCTATTGCAATTTCAGGCAACGTCATCGATCTGAATTCAAGCACACTTCGTAAGCGAGAAATGTCAAAAGCTCGATACCCACCGTGTGGCATAGGGCCCCGTCGTGGTTGCTTGAAAATCTCAGATTTGCCACCACTTAGAGCTACTGCTTTGGTTGCAAGCTCGCAGAAACTTCTCAATTCCCCGGATGCAATATTTATGACTCCAAGTTGGGACTCAATCGCGCGTGCAGCGTAATACGCCACATCCGAGATGTGGACATGATCCCGCATCTCCTCACCATCCCCAAACAAGACGACCTCCGATCCGGTTCGTGCTGCCCTGACGAAACGATTAGGGCCGTATCCATTGTGAGGATCTGCAGGACCATAAATTAGGGTTGGACGTAGAATCAATCGCGGGTGTCTGGACGTCACCAGCAGCATCTCCCTTGTTCGATGCATCACACCGTGGAGTGAGTCTGGTACCGCCGGACTCTCCTCAGTGAGGGGTCGACTGCTGTCCGAGTAGACGGCGTCAGAACTAATGTAAACAATTTTCTCCAGTTGCGCCACGCTCACAGCGTCAAGCAGTTCGCACATCATGCGTATGTTTGTCTGAAATTGAGCTGTCGACTTACAGGGTGCTTCTGCTGCAGCGAGCACCACGGTGTCACCGTCTGAGATGATCCGAGAAAGCTTTTCTGATGCGCCTGAGATAGCGAGGTCTACATCGGAACGCGTGACTCGAACCACCTCATGACCCATCTGTTCCAATTCTGTAGAGATAGCAGATCCAACAAAACCAGCTGCGCCGATTATCACTTTTCTGTTCATGCGCCACTGCTGCCAAGAACTCGGTATATTCCATCGAAATTTCTTAGGGTCTCTCGTGATATCACGGAATATGGATCAATGATCAAGCTGATAGTGCGCATCCAGCCATCATCTGAATTCAACTCGTTGATGTACTGCGGCCATGGCGTCATAATGAGCAAAGTCTTGCATGATGCAAGAATCTCCGTGACGTCCTCTACTTGCCGCACGTGGGGAAAACCCGTAACTCTCGCAGCGGGGTCGTGCACGAGAAATCTCTGATTTGGAAAGCTACGAAGAACGTCAAGTGATGGAGAATTCTTGAGGCTCGCAGTGCCAGGCTTATAAGAAAGTCCGATCATCCCCACCTGCTGCCCCCCTAGTCCGCCTAACTCTGCAAGTTGTTGCGAAACAAACGACTTTCGGAATTCACTATGAGCTATAAAGGACGAAATGACGACATCACTAACGCTGTAGCGGAGTGCCAACGAACAAAATGACGCAAGATCACGCTCGAGATTACCGCCCGAAATTCCAAGTCCCGGCTTGAGGTAAGCGAATCTGCCTATTCGAGGGTCGGCCTGTAAAGCTGGAACTATTTCCGTCCAGTCGGCGCCAATCTTCTCGCAGAGTTCGGCCAGGGAGTTTGCAGTCGAAACTGATGCAGCAAGGAGCAGGTTTATGGAGATTTTTGCAAGTTCGGCACTCTCATAGGTCATCACATGGATTGGAGCTGCGAACATTTTCAACCATTCCAAATAGACTCCTGGAAGTGCAGCATTGCGTTCATGAGAGCCGATAATGTGCCGGTCCGGATTCATTGCTCGCGATACCGCTTCCGAGAAAACTAAGGTTTCAACTTGATACAGGACTTGCCGGCTGTCACTTGCGTACTGCCGAGAGAAGCCTGGCGGAACCTGTGAACGGACGATTACTGGACAGTCACTTGATGAAGTGGCAAGAGCTACGTCCATCAGCTGGCGCACTTTCGTGAGGTCGCTCACTCCAAACTCGTCAGTTATCACATCGCTGACAACAAACAGCAGATCGCACCCACGAAGCTCTTCGGGGTCTGCCGTTAACGTCCGATTGGGAAACGAGGCAAGCCAGAGATCGTCGAGACCGGGCTCGACCACTGACGGACCATGACTTTTGAGCTCACTAACTATTTCTGCATCAGCATCAAATTGGACCACAGACACACCTTGATGTGCAGTTACCGCTGAATAAACCTGTCCGAGATGTGACAAACCCAGAAATCCGACTTTCATCCATTCCTACTTTGAGATTCCTTGGTGAGCTGTAGGAGCCCTCTCGTAATTTCCATATCCCGCCGAAGTGAGGTCACTGGCGCCTCACAGCTAGTGACAAAATACTCAAATTCTCGAGCCCAAGTCGGGTCCCCCTCAGGCTCAGTCCACTTCTCTTCTAGCGGAATTCCCGATGGTCGCACACGACGACGCAGCACTACTTCCGACTCACTCCATTTGCAGAGCGAACGAAGGTGAAGAGACCCATTTTCTCCCAGGATGTGAGCAGCAAACGAATTGCGCCAAGATAGCAGTGAAATCTCACAATGCAGATGTGGAAGTGTCTTTTCACCCTGAAACTCTGCGTGGTCCGGTGCACGATTCTCATAGCAATTTGCCGAAACTAATGAGAGATCACTAAGCGGTCGATTGAACCAATACAAAACCATATCTAGGAGGTGGCTGCCTAAATCCGGGATTACGCCCGCACCGGTATCACGCCATGATGAGTCTCGAACAAGCATCGCGGTTCCATTGCCGTAATACAAGTCGCATCGGTACACCTTCCCAAGGATTCCCTCATTTAGTATCTCCCTGGCGCGCACGATGCTGGGTTCAAATCGATGGTTGTATGCCGTATAAACCAAAGTCTGGTTCTCCCGAGCTGAGCGCTCGATTTCATCGAATTGCTCTAGCTCACTAAACAACAGTGGCTTTTCCACCAGCACATGTTTCTTATGGGCCACAAGGTATTTGATGAGCTCAAACTTGTTTACATCAGGAGTGCACAACAATGCAGCGTCGAATTCCGAAAGTGGAACGTCGCGAATGTCGGAATAATCAGCTTCAGCAACAGCAGGATCAACTGTTGCAACACAGGACTCACCCGCAATTCGCCGCCGCTTCCTGCCTTGCACGCCAAGGCCTACGACGATGACCCGCACCGTCTGCATTCTACGGAGCCTTAGATCGAATAATTGACTTCGCGCTCGAGCCGGTCGACCCGAGATAGGAGATCGCTGCTGGTGACTGGAACATTCCCATCCAACTCACATTCACGGGCTGCGGCGATCGACCCAAGAATCGCAGCTTGCACCGGGGAGCCTGTCACTTTGAGCGTGAGAGAGGCGTATGCCAAAAGTGCATCACCAGCGCCTACCCGATCAACAACCTCACTGGTGAGAGCATCGATGTGGAACCAGCCACTGAGGTCAGTCGGACTTGGCTTGGTGTAAGTCATCAAGCCGCGATCTCCAAGTTTGAGCATGAGTACGCCGCACTTCGCCGACTCATAGAGATTTGACGCAAGGGAACGAACATTTGAATCCTGATCACCGAGTGAAAATCGGGCCTCGCGTTCATTCGGGGTGATGAGATCGAATCCTTGGAACTCGGTGATATTCCCCCATCGGCTGGCCACCTGACTATCCGCAACTCGAAACACATTTGATGGCAGTGACTGAATGAAACGAGGAATTGAACCACGGTGAAAAATTCCATGACGAAAGTCCGAAAACACCTGAACATCAGCCTGATGTTGAGAACAACCATCGGAAAACGCCTTGACAAACTCTTCTCCAATTGGCCGGTTGTCCAGTCGATCTACCTTGAGGAGACGGTACGTGTCCACAACAATTGCATTTTTGTCGGTCGTGGGTCGGGTTCGATCTACTTGAGCATCGACTATCACGCCCGACTCCTCTAGATCTCTTCTTGCGAACACTCCAAGCTCATCATCTCCCAATAATGTCTGAAATACCACAGTTGCTCCAGCTGCACGTAGGTGTTTTGCCACGATTCCCGCACCGCCCACGTAGTGATCGAGGCGCTCGAACAACACACTGATCGTGGGGGTCTTCGTCTGACCGCCGATCATGGAACACCTGGTATACGAGTCAATGATTGTGTCTCCTAGGACATTAACTGACACGTTCGATAGTGAGTGAATGGTTTTACGCAGGTCAGCAAAGTCAATCTTGTGACGTTCCATGAGGGTAATCAATTTCTCGTGGCGAAGGTCTGGTGGCGCGAGAGAAATCAGCTTGGTCGACGACAAGACATAATCACCTGGCGAGAAAATCATTGTTCCGCCATAGCTTGCGACAACTTCGTGCTCGCCTTGGGTCTTTGGATTCATTGGTCCAGTCGTGTACTCATAGCCCTTTACAAAAACGTCTGGCTGAAGTCGTTGGAGATTTTCCAACGGGGTTGCATTCTGGTCAATTACGACGAAGTCAACGAGTTCGTAAGCCGCGAGATTTGCCGCCCGTAGATCTTGGGGAACATGAGGGCGCATCTCGCCCTTTTCGATATGCATGTCCGCTGTAATGCTTGCTACGAGTACCTCTCCCTTTGTTTTGGCATACAGCAGATGCCGAAGGTGCCCCGGATGAACTACATCAAAGGTTCCATGACACATAACCACTTTCCGTGTACGTGGAAACCTGCCTAGCTCATTCTCCAATTGTGCTATTGAGCGAATCTTGTGTGCATAGCGCTCTGGTAATGACTCCACAGATGGGCCTACCTTTCTTCCAAAGCTTGGAACCAACTTGCAGTGGCTTTCGCGATGGACTCCGGGGTCCATAGCGGTGCTTCCGACCAGCGATCAATCTCATGAAGCATCTCAGCTACGCCATCACGAAATGTCACCTCTGAGCGCCATCCCAGTTCTCGCCCAATTTTGGAGGTGTCAGCCCACGTACAGTCGGGCTCGCCAGGTCGCTTAGGGATGTAAGTCACTTTGCCGCCTATGAGTTCGACGAGATCGTTGATCGTTTTGGGATTGTTTGCTCCGCAATTCCATATCTCTCCCGAAAGGGGAGACTCGGCAGCTAGGCAAAAAGCCTCAGCAACATCCTTGACATGCACAAAGTCTCGTCTCTGCGTTCCATCACCGACCACGGTCAATGGTTGGCCGGCAAGTTTCTGGCGCAAGAAAACTCCAAAGACTGCTCCGTACGCTCCTGTAGTTCTGACGCGTGGTCCATATGCGTTAAATATTCGAATGGAGTTCACGCGAAGTCGGTACACCTTGGCCCAATGGAAGACAGTCTGCTCTCCAAGATACTTTGACAACGCATAGGGGTACTTAGGATCGATTGGGTGCATTTCCGTGGTCGGAGTTGCTGCAAGTCCATAGCACGAGGAGGACGCGGCATACACAACTTTTTTGGCCTGATTGGCTCGTGCTGCCTCAAGCACCCGGACGGTGCCTAGGACATTGACGTCCATATAGTCAACAGGTCGCTCGATGGAGGGAACAATGTCTCCAATTCCGGCAAGATGAAAGACGTAGTCAACTCCTTTGAATAGAACATCATCTGGTTCCAGTCTTCGAATATCACCTCTCATCAGAGTGACGTGATTGGTCAGAAGCTGTTTCTCAATGTTTGCCATGTGTCCACCGCTGAGATTGTCAAGTATGCGAACCTCATGGCCGCGACAAATAAGCGCATCGACAACATGACTACCAATGAAACCTGCACCACCAGTAACGACGGATACCAATCGCTTCACTTTGCTTGTATCGCCTTGAGAGTTCTCACGTTGTAGTAGCGGTCATGACTAATGGAATTGGGCAACAATCCGTTCTTGAATGCATTGCACAAATCCGTCACTGCATCTGCAACTGAGAACCTCGGTCGAAAGCCGGTTCTTTGACGAATCTTTTCTGAATTGATGTGGTACGAGCGATTATCGGTTGATGGAGTTGTGACGACGTCGATCATTCCTCGATCCGGAAATTCTCGTTCCACCACTTGCTTAACTACGATTGCGAGATCAGCAATTGATTGATTCTCATAACCGCAATTGAAAATCTCGCCCTGAATCTTGACCGGATCAATTTCAATGAAGAGTTTGTAGGCATCACACATATCTTGTATGTGGAGGTTCGGCCTCAATTGCTCGCCTCCAAAAACTGTTATCTTGCCATTGCTAATCGCAAGGTTGGTCAAGATGTTTACTGAAAGATCCAGCCGCTGTCGTGGGGCATATCCACACAACGTTGCTGGCCGGATGATTGCGCAAACAAATTCATCTGACATGTGACGAAATAGCAGCGGCTCGCACATACCTTTGAATTTGTTGTAGAGAGTGAGCGGAATCAGAGGGTGATCCTCTGTAACATTCGGTTTGTCGGAGATCCCATACACCGAACTTGACGATGCGTAAATGAAACGTTTGACGCCAGCACGTTTCGCTGCGAGCACCATTGGTTCAAAGGCATCCAGGTTGACCGATGTACTTAGGCGCTCGTCCAACTCAAAAGAGGCATCGTTTGAGATGCAAGCTAGGTTGATGACAACATCAACATCAATAAATGCTCTTTCGAGTGCAGCAACATCGCGGATGTCGCCACGAACGAGAGAAAACCGTGGGTTGCCGAGGGGAAGGAACTCGGTTCCGAAGTAACAGATGTCAAATGCCGTAACGCGGTAGCCCATGTCCAGAAGTTGCGGGCACAGCAGGCTGCCCACATATCCAGCTCCACCGGTAATGAGAACATGTTTCATCGATATGCTCACCCTTTCCGACTAAAAACCGAGTCAGTCCTAAATTGCGTACGCAGCCGCAACAGCATCCCGACGAAACATCTGGACTGTCTCTAATGAATAGTCATCGAGTGGCTTACCTACAAGTGAGAGCTTGGCGATTAGGTCGTTGGTAACTGTAATGATGTCGCAACCAACTGCATCTGCATGGAAGATATTGAGCAACTCTCGCGGACTCGCCCACAAAAGTCTTGCCGCTGGAATCGCCGACAATAGTTTTTTGCATTCTGCCATCTGAGGCACTGGGTCGACTCCCGTGTCTGCGATCCGACCAGCAAAAACAGAGACAATCGACAGCAATGTGGGAGACAATACCTCACTGAGTTCCTTGACTTGCTTAACCGTCATAATCGCAGTTACGTTTACGGCAATACCGTTCTTCACTAGTTCGTCGATAAGTGGTATCGAGCTTTCCGACTTGGTATTTGTTATCGGAATCTTGACGTTTACGTTCTTTCCCCAACTTGCAATAAGCAGCGCTTGACGTCTCATCTCAGAAAAATCATCTGCGAACACCTCTAACGAAACAGGATGAATCGTAATGTGAGATAGAAGATCACGCGCAAATCGTTCGTAATCAGATACTCCGGCTCTTCGCATCAATGTCGGATTTGTGGTGAAACCTTTGATAAGCGGATTTTTGGCCATCTCAAGAATGCCGGGGATCTCTGCCCCATCCGCGAATATATCAATCTTGAGATCAGAGATTTTCGGCATCTTGCACTCCGTTTTTTCTGGCAATGCACCACTTTACTGCATCCAGAACATCCGACGCTTTATAGTCGAATATCCGCGGAAGTGGTTCAGCCACATACCCCCGGTCGATAAACACAGATGCGCAGCCGGCTCTACGTGCGGCTTCCATGTCGCTTGCACGATCCCCAACTACGTAACTCGTTGAGAGAGAGAGATTCCACTTCTCTGCCGAATCAAAAATCATTCCGGGATTTGGTTTTCGACGCGACGCGAGTGATCCGCTTGGCTCGTAGTT
>Ga0315901_10011099_pt1 | contig 10172 bp, 6 predicted proteins | sample LakEriMetagenome_10_FD_203761 | JGI IMG/M metagenome (GOLD analysis project Ga0315901, IMG submission 203761) | Freshwater fungal communities from buoy surface, Lake Erie, Ohio, United States - Buoy 2 MA116 | ecosystem: Environmental > Aquatic > Freshwater > Lake | place: USA: Lake Erie, Ohio... | reverse complement strand
GAGGGCCTCGACCTTCACCTCCCCCAGATCGTACACCTTCGAAATGTTGGTCAGCTCAATCAGCGCCATGCGGCGATTCCCCGGAAGACTGGCCGACACCCGCCGGCCGACCGTAAGGTATATGGTAGACTGTGTGGAGTGGGGCGCGGAGTTGTAGCGAACAGGAGCGGCATGAAACGCTGGATCAAGTGGCTGGTGGTGTTGGGGGTGCTGGCGGGCGGAGTGCGCGCCGCCACGGGACCGGCGATCGAGTACTGGAGGAACCGCAACCAGCCCCAATGGCGGTATGCCGACGTCCAGGAAGGCGATATCATCTCGGTGGTCAACGCCACAGGCAAGGTGCGGCCTGTGCGGAAGATTACGGTGGGATCGTTTGTATCGGGCCCGATTGACACCTCGGTGCGAATGGTGGGTTTCAACGAAGAAGTGCAGAAGGGCCAGGTTCTGTGCAAGATCGATCCCCGCATCTATAAAGCCAACCTGGATCGGGACGAGGCGACCCTGAAATCGAGGCAGGCTGAGGTACGTCGGGCCGATGCACAGTTGCAGCAGTCCCGGCGCGATCTCGACCGGGCAATCAAGCTGCGCGAGGAAGACAAGTCGTTCATTGCCCAGGCCGAGATGGACAAGTTCTACTTCTCGGTGCTGTCTTTCGAGGCGCAGAAAGGACTGGCTGAAGCCAGTGTGAAGGTCGCGGAATCGCAGTTGGCGTTTTCCGAGGCACAGATGGAGTATTGTGAAATCCGTGCCCCCGAGACGGGGATGATTATCGACCGGAAAATTGAGCCGGGGCAGACCCTTGCGGCCCAGTTCCAGACTCCCGAGCTGTTTGTCATTGCCCCGAACATCCGCGAGCGGGTCGATCTGCTGGCTTCGGTCGATGAGTCGGAAATTGGGCTGATCCGTGAGGCGAATGCCAAGCAACTGCCCGTCAGTTTTACCGTCGACGCCTATCCCGACGTCTTGTTCGTGGGGAAAATCGAAGAGGTGCGGATGAATGCCACCACCACGCAGAATGTCGTGACTTACCCGGTGATCGTCTCGAGCCCCAACCCCGACTTCAAGTTGCTGCCCGACATGACTGCCAGCATCTCGTTCGAAGTGGACGAGCGCCGGGGCATTCTCAAGATTCCCAACTCCGCCCTGCGGTTCTATCCCAATCCCAAACAGGTCCGGCCGGAAGACCGGCCCCTCGTCGAGGGGGTGGTGGAGGGAACCGACGAAGAGGGAAAAGAGGTCAAGTCCGAACGGTCATTGTCAGCCGACGAGCGGGCCAAGGCCCGTCGGAAGCGAAATCTGCGGCACGTCTGGATTACCGACGGGCGGTTGCTGCGCGCGGTGGCCGTTGAAACCGGCCTGTCGGACAGCCAGCACACCGAACTGGTGTCGGGCGATCTGAAGCCGGGAATGCCCCTGGTCATTGGCCTGCAGATTCCCGGGATGTCGGGGTCCTGACCGGGATCCGAAGCGCGAACATCAGTCCGGCTTTCCGCAACAGCCCCGGGGGAGCGCCGCGAATCCGAGGGCGGGCACACTCGCTCCCCTGTTCCTCCGGCCAGGAAAGACTACACTTCTCGCCGGTGACAGGCCGCCCTCCAGTGAGCCCGGGACCCCATCGGGATTGACCCATCGGGATTGACCCATCGGGATTGACCCATCGGGATTGACCCATCGGGATTGACCCATCGGGATTGATTCGGGGTGAACCAGCAGTCGTTCCTGGGAACGGTTTGAAGGAAAACAGTGCATGACGGTGTCTCCGGCGGATGTGATTGACTGGGGAGCGGTGCGGATCTCGGTGGATCCGTACGGACGGCTGACGCTTGTGCGCCCGGATGGCCAGACGCATGGGGGCCTCGTCCCCGTGAGAGCCTTTCCCACCACCGACCCGGGGCGATGGATTTCGTTCACCGACAGTCAGGGGCGGGAAATGCTGCTGCTTGAGTCTCTCGAGCAGTTGTCTCCCGACAACCGGCTGTTGGTGCAGCAGGAACTGGCCCGCCGGGAATTCCAGCCGCGAATCTCCCGTGTTTTTGAAGCACGGCCGGGATCATCGCAGACCGACTGGCGGGTGCAGACCGATCGCGGTGAGGTGGGATTCGCCACCACCACCGAAGAAAACGTGCGGGCCCAGGGAGAGCATGGCGTCCTCCTGACCGACACCCTCGGAATCCGGTACCTCATTCCCGACCGGCGGGAACTCGACCCCGAGAGTCAGAAAATCCTGCGAAGGTTCCTGTAATCGCGAGACCTGGCATGACTTCCGCTCGACAATCGCCGTTGGTTTTTTCGGGTTGGTGGGTGGGAGCGTGCATTGTGGGGGTCCTCGGCCTGGCGGGCTATGGACGGCAGGTGCAACAGCCCCAGACGGGAGTCGCCGAACCGCCATCGGAGACGGCACTCCAACTCCGCGTGCAGCGCATCGAGTCCTGGGTCGAACAGCAGGACGAAGCGCTCCCCACGCTGCGCCGGCTGGTTTCCACGGGAGACCGGCGCGATCAGCAGGACGCGGTGACCGCCCTCGCCCGGTTGGGGTCCGCCGCGGCCCCCGCCCGTCCCGAATTGGAGGGGGCGTTACTTTCCACCGATGTGATCGTGCGGGAAATGGCCGTGAATTCCCTGGCCATGCTCCCCGATGAGCGGGGTTCCATCCTGGCCCGGTTGAGTCCCTTTCTGACCGATCCGGCCCGGGAGGTTCGCCGGGCCGCGGCCCGGGCCATCGAGCGGGCTCCGGACGACGTGCTGCGGGAAGCTCTGCGGGAGGGAGACCCCGAACTGCCCTACCTGCGGTTGGAGCAACTGCGGCGGAGTGACATGCTGACCGCCGGCGATGTCGAGTTTCTGCGGGGGCTGCTGCAGTCGCGGCGCGAAGATGAATTCCTGCGGGCCGACTGCTTCGAACTGCTGATCTGGCACGACCAGCTGAACCTGCAGGATCTGTACGTGGCGCTGGGGAGCGAACTGCTCGATTTGAGCTCACTGGGACTGCGATATCTCGAAACGGTTGGGCCCCGGGCCAACCAGGCGGCAGCCCCCCTGTTGAAAATGCTGGAGGCTCCCACGGCGGGAGTTCACATGGCGGCTCTGCGCGGGCTGGCCCTGTTGGAAGATGAGGCTCGGGAGGTGTTGCCCAGCCTGGAGGAGTATTTGCATTCGGAACGCTGTGTGGATGTGGCGGCCACCGCCAGCCTGGTGGTGCGGCTGGGAGGTGACCGTCAACGGGCCGCCCGTTTGCTGCGGGAACGGCTGCTGGGGGAGGTGCCCGGTCATGCCTACGCACCAACTCTGCTGGAGATCGACCCGGACATGGCCCGGGGGATTGTGGCGCTGCTGACGGCCCGCCTCGAGTCGGGCACGGGTGACCCGCGGGATGACTTGAACAACCTGCGTCATTTTGGAGAGGCGGCCGCTCCCGCGGTCGATGTGTCGCGGCGTTTCCTGGCCGACCGTACTGGCGCCTACCGGGTCGATGGTGCCATGGTCCTGGCGGCGGCGGGTCCGGCCGCCGCCCCCGCCTTGCCCGACCTGATTGCGATTGTCCAGGAAGAGACCGACCTGGCCGCGGGAGCCGACCGGGGAGAGCGCCCTCTCGAACGCTGGGCTCTGAGAACGCTGCGGCATTTGGGGCCCCTGGGAGCAGCGGCGTGGCCGGTGTTGGTGGAACGCTGGTCGACCCTCGAGCCGCACCCAGCTCCCGAGGACACCGGCGAGGGCCTGGAGGCCATGGTGCTTGAAGCACTGGCAGCCGTCGCCCCGGGTGAGCCTGCCGTGCAGAATTGCTTCAGACGGGCCAGCCAGTTGGGTCCCGAGGTGGTCCGTCCCGTGGCCTGCGCGGGGCTGTTGGCCACATCCACTCCCCTTCCCGAAGATTTGGCCCGGGCCCAGCAACTGGTGCTGGACAGACAACCGTCTCCCCGCAGGGGCCTGTTGATTGACTCCCTGGCGCGGCATGCCCCCCACTCGCGCGAGACCATCGAGGTCCTGATGACGCTGGTGGAAGGGGAAGAGTATCCTCTGGCAGACCGGCTGCTGGCCCTGGAATCGTTCGGGGAATTGGGGACGGCGATGTCTCCCTGGCGGGACCGGCTGGAGAGTCTGCGGAATCGCCCTCGTGGCCGGTTTCCCGGACCATCGCGGGTGGCAGTCGAAGGGCCGATCTTTGCCGACCGGTACAAGCCGGCCGTGCGGCAAACACTCGCCCTGCGAAATTGGCTGAGGTTTGCCCTGCAACGGTTGGGCGAGCGTGAGGAGGCAGAGCGGTCGCAACGGCTGCAGCAATTGCAATGATGATGGCGGGCGGCGGCGCGGGGGGGACCGACGAGACAGGGTGGCGGACCGGCGGGAATTGACGTTCCACGCCAACCGAAACTACTGTCGATCCCGCGTTCGTGATACCGGGAGGATTGGAAGGCAATCGGAGATCGGTTCCCGCGGGGAACGGGTTGCCAGGGCGATCGTCCCCGGGAGACGGCATGTTTGCCCGGTTTGGGAATTGGGTAGCCCGGCATTGGCTGGGGCTGCTGATGTTCTGGCTGCTGCTGTTTATCGCGGCATTGGGTCAGCAACAGCGTTGGTTTGACCCCTTGCTGGGGCCAGGCGTCGTTCCGACGTGGACCGACGTGGCCCAGGACGGAGAGTTCACCTTTCTGCCTCCCAACATCCAGAGCCTGGTGGGAGAGCGGTTGCTGGCCCGGGCATTTCCCGAGGATCTGCTCAAGAGCAGTGTGGTGGTGGTGGTGCGGCGCTATCAGAAGCCGCTGGATGAGGTGGACCGAACCTTCATTCGCGAAGTGCTGACACCGCGTCTCAAGGGGGTGCGGGGAGCGAAAGACGAGGGGGCCGCGCTCGAGATCCGCTCTCCCGACGACAAGACGGTCGGCCAACTGCTGGTCAGCGATGAGGAGGATGCGTGCCTCGTGGTGCTCCCCCTCGAGCACGAGTTTCTGGCGTGGTCGAACCGGGACGTGATCGACCGCGTCGAACGCCTCATTTTCCAGGAACTGCCGCACGAACAGGATGCCGATCGCAAACCGGTCATCCCGCTGGGACTCGATCTGGCGTTGAGTGGGACGGGGACCGTGGGGCGGGATATGCTGGTGGCGGCGCAGGAGAGCGCGTCGGCAACCGAGCGCTGGACCGTGGTGCTGGTGGTCTTGCTGCTGGCCGGAATTTATCGCGCACCTCTGCTGGCGCTGATTCCTCTGCTGACCGTCATGGTCTCGGTGCAGGTCGCGCTGTCGCTGCTGATCTGGCTGACCGGGCTGCCCCCTGACTGGGTGGGGGGCTGGAAATACAACGTGTTCGTGGGTCTCGAGGTCTACATCACCGTGGTGGTGTACGGCACCGGGGTCGATTATTGCCTGTTCCTGATCGCCCGTTACAAAGAAGAACTGGACCAGGGTGAACCGCTGGGACGGGCCGTGGCGAATTCGCTCTCTCATGTGGGGGCGGCGCTGACGGCCAGTGCGTTCACGGTCATCTGCGGCATCGGCATGATGATCTTCGCGCAGTTCGGTAAGTTCCGCGAAGCGGGGGTGGGAATAGGACTGGCGCTGGTGGTGGGCTTTGTGGCGTCGTTGACCCTGACCCCCTCCCTGCTGCAGCTGATGGGCCGATGGGCGTTTTGGCCGCATGGCGTGATGGGGCGAGTCGAACGAACCGGCTCGGGAAGTTGGGGAACACGGCTGATCAATCGCCTCATTCCCAGGAACAAATTCCAGATCTTCTGGGATTTTGTCGGGGATGTGGTGATGCGCAGGCCGGGCACGGTGCTGCTGTCGAGCGTGGCCCTGATGGCCCCCCTCGCCTTGATTGGCTTCATGTATTACGACTACCTCAGCTACGGACTGCTCAGTGAACTCCCGCCGACCAACAGCAGCGTGGTGGGGGCGAAGGCGGTCCAGGAGCACTTCCCCGCGGGTTATGCCGGTCCCCTGACCATTCTGATTGACTCGGACGAGATCGATTTCAATTCCGTGAGCGGCCGGGTGGCCCTCGAGCACATCTGTGCCGGGTTGAAGGAACGAAGTCATGACCTGTCGATCGCCGACATCCGGTCGGTGATTGAACCGCTGGGACAACGGGGCCGGCTGAGTCCCTTTCAGAAAGGTGTGGGACGCCGGCGGGCCGAGAAGTACTACGTCAGCAGTGTTCCCGGGCTGGACGGACGGGTGACCCGCATTGACATGATTTTCGATACCGATCCGTTCGATCGCGAGAGCATCCGCCTGCTGGATGAGGTGGAGAGTCACCTGCGGAACCTGGTCGCCGCCCCGCACACCGCAGAAGAAGCACACGCGTTGGAACCCCTGTCGCGGGCCCGGCTGTATTTCGTGGGGCCGACCGGCAGCATCCGTGACCTGAAACGAGTGACCGATGCCGACCAGCTGAAGATCGATCTCCTGGTCCTCTCGGCGGTGTTCCTGATCCTGCTGGTTCTGCTGCGGAAGCCCGGAATCTCGATCTACCTGATTGTCAGCGTGTTTTTCAGTTATTTCGCCGCCCTGGGAGCGACTTTCGCAGCCTTCTGGTTGTGGGACCCCAGCGGCTTCGCCGGGCTCGACTGGAAGGTGCCGATGTTCCTGTTCACGATCCTGATCGCGATTGGCGAAGACTACAACATCTTTCTGATGACCCGCATCGAAGAGGAACAGCGGACCCATGGTCCGCTGGAGGGGATTCGGGAAGCCATGCGGCGCACCGGAACGATCATCTCGAGCTGCGGAATCATCATGGCGGGGACGTTCCTGTCGCTCTTCGCCGGGTCCCTTGTGGGTTTGAAGCAACTGGGCTTCGCCCTGGCGTTTGGCGTGCTGCTCGACACCTTCGTGGTCCGCCCGCTGCTGGTCCCCGCCTTCCTGGTGCTGCTCTACCGCGGACGCGAAGCCCAAAGTGGTTCCAACGGCTGAGCCCGCCGCGGGGTGACACCGCCGTCGCGGCAGCCAGCCATTCAACACGTTCCCTTCCTTGGCGCATCGCTCGCGGATTGGGCAACTCCTGGTCGATTCGAGCGCTCTCCCAAGAGGAAAACCACGTTCCCACGAAAAATCCCCGGCACGATCACTTGCCGCGTTTTTCCAAACGGAAGGAATCCATCACGATCGACTGGTCGACCTTGCCGTATTCGTCGTCGCCGCCCAGATGTCCGAAGACGAAAATCCGACCGTCGGCAGACTGCACCGAGCGGGGGTAGTACGAGGTTCCCGGGAGCTCGAGTCGCTGCCAGTTCTGGCCGGCGTTCGCGGTGGCGTGGATGGCCGTGGTCGCCAGGTGCAGCACCACCCCTTCGCGGGTCGCCAGCAGTTCGGGATGTCCGCTGTGCGGAAAGGGAGCCGGGCCTGGCTCCCCCGCCCGCCAGCCGGCCCCCTCTTTCCGCAACACTCCCTGCCAACGGACTTCACCCGCGGCCCCCGGCGGCTGACGCCGGAAGACACACAACAGGTCGCCGTTCGGCAACTCGGCGGCGTCGAACTCCTCCCCTCCCCACCCCTCCCGCTGCTGTTCGGGCACCACTTCGATCGGCCCGGTCCAGGTCTTACCCGCGTCGGCCGAGACCATCAGCAGGGGACGGAACAGCCCGCTGTACTCCGCCCGGGTCCGGCTGTTCGCGGCAACGTCCGCCACGCCCCCCAGAACAATCAACCGCCCATCCCGCAGCACCCGCAGCCGTTTCGGCCAGACGGTGTACTTGGCCGGGTCGAGCAGCACCTCGGGCATTCCCCAGCTGCGCGAGCCATCGCGCGAACGTTCGAGATAGCCGGTCTTGGGCAGATGATCGTCATACGGCAGGTAAAACCCCCACACCCCGCGCAGGATCGTTCCATCGGCCAGGGCCGTCTCCGCTTCCCCCGTGACGCCATTCATACACGACTGGAACCGGTCGGCACTCGCCTCACGCCAGGTCGCTCCGGCATCGGTCGAGCGCAGGTGCACATTCCGCAGGTCGAGACCGGTCATGTCGTAACCGGGATGTCCCGGCGGGGGCCAACTGAGCTTCTGTTGGACCTCCCGGGGGGCGGCGGTTCGCCCCTGGGCCGGCCCGGTCGCCTGGGTGAAGCTGACCATGAGGTCTCCCCCGGGCATGGTCCAGGCCCCCACCCAACTGGTGAACCCAGGTTTCTGGGGCGAGCGATAAATGGTCTTGCGCCGATGCTCCACGCCCACCAGGTCGTCGGCCAGTGCCGGTCTGACGTCACACACAGAATGGGCCAACAGGGCGAAGAAAATCCCGTACAAAGCCTGAGTTTTCATCCGTCACCTCCCCATGGGAAACCGGCCGGAGAACCGGCGCGCAGCCACAACCACAAACAGCGGCGAGTGTAGCGAGCGACGCCCGGAAAGGGGGCCTGGGATCCCCAGCCCCCCGCCCGCCGTCACACCGCGGAAACTGGCCTGACTCCCCGGCTGCCAGCCGCCTCGGTCCGGCCACGGTCAAGGCACGGGCGCTCCCATCCACAGGAAGGACTCGACTCTCACCACTCACTCAGCCGCGGCTCGAATCAGCTTCGCGATGCGGTGCGGATGGGTCAGCGCTGGAACCAGGCCCGTGTTGTGCAGTTCCTCCACCGTCGCGTGCGGCAGTTGCCGGGCCAGGGTCTGGCCCGCCTCCCGCAGCGGCAGAGGGGTCCCTTCGGTCTCGATCAACAGCACCGGGTTCTCGATCCGCGGCAACAGCGGGGTCAGGTTGGTCTGGGCAATCACCCCGGCCAATTCGCATAGCGGTGCGATGGGCATTCGGCCCAGACGGTCGAGAAAAAACTCGAACCGGGTCTCGTCAAACGGCGGGAAAAACCGGCGATGGCTGTGCCATTGCAGCGCCCGCCAGCCTGGCAACCGGTGGACTGATCCCGGCAGCCAGCGCCCCAGCGTGGCCAGCAACCGCTCGGTGCCAGTCAACTGCCGCTGGGCATAACCCCCCACGAGAGTCAGTTGGGTGAATTGCCGGGGGCGGTCGTGCACGGCCCGCAGCCCCACCAACCCTCCCAGCCCGCTCGCCAGCAGGCGATTGGGTTCGCCGGGCCAGTGACCGGCAATCTCAAACAGGTCGGCAACCAATCGGTCGAGAGTCACCGGGGCCCGCTGCGGCGACTTCACTCCCCGCCAATCAAACAGCACGCACCGGAACTGGTCCCGCAGCAGCCAGGCGAGCAGGAACGACAATTCCCGCGGCTCGGCCAGACTGTTGAGGAAGATCAGCGGAGGCCCCTCCCCCAGGGTCAATCCGGTCAACTGCGTTCCGGGAACATCCACACTCCAATGAGTGGACTGTTCCGTCACCGCCTGCAGCACCTCCTGCCACTGCAGCGGCGGCGGACAGGCCCCCCCTTCGGCTGCCGCGGCGGGTGAAAGCGTATCGTCTCCTCCCGCACCAGGCGGGAGCACCGACGCCGCCAGGGCGCCCGGAGCTGGAGCCAGAGAGGGGGATGCGGGGTCCTCCGGCTGGATCGAAGCAGACGGGAACTCGCTCATTTCGCGGCCAACCCCTCATCGGCCTTGAGAATCAGCTCATAGGCCTCGCTCGAGGTCTCGGTCTCCCGCAGGTTGTCGATGAACGACGGCTGCTGCAGAATCCGTCCCAGCCGGGCCAGCACCGCCAGGTGGGTGTGCGAATCGCGGCACAGGACCAGAAAGAACATATCGGTCAGGGTGCGATTGGGACCGCCAAAGGGTATGCCCGACGACGTCTTGCCAAAAGCCAGCAGCGATTGACCCAGCGCCTGCGGCTGCGGATTGCGCGGGTGGGGAATGGCCACCCCCGATTCAAACGCGGTGGGCAAAGCCGCTTCACGCTCGAGACAGGCGGCCAGCAGAACGGCCGGTTCCCAGATCTGCCAGGTGCGCCCCGCCACTTCGATCAGCGACTCGAGCACCGACCGCTTGGTGCGGGCATCGAGAGGCACCTCCACCTGTTCGGGGGCCAGCAATTCGGCCAGGGGGGAGTCGTGGGCGGGGTCGAAGGCCTTCTGGGCCGATTCGATACCGGCCAGTTCCTCGCTCGAAAACTCCCGAATTTCCTGTTCGAGCCAGTGCCGGATTTCGGCGGGATGAAACCGCCAGGTCCCCTCGATGCGGTGGCCGGGGATCCGTCCGCGCTGCACCTGCTTTTCCACCTCGCGGCGATCTCGCCCCAGATGTTCGGCGAGTTCTTCGAGGGTCAGGAATTCATGGGCCAC
>Ga0315901_10011095_pt1 | contig 10175 bp, 8 predicted proteins | sample LakEriMetagenome_10_FD_203761 | JGI IMG/M metagenome (GOLD analysis project Ga0315901, IMG submission 203761) | Freshwater fungal communities from buoy surface, Lake Erie, Ohio, United States - Buoy 2 MA116 | ecosystem: Environmental > Aquatic > Freshwater > Lake | place: USA: Lake Erie, Ohio... | reverse complement strand
TGGATTGGTAGAAGTAATGCCTTCTATCTTGAGCACGCCCTTGATGCGGGCCTGGTAGACCTTACCATCATCACCCTTCACCACGTACCAACTCCCTGTCGATTTGTAAACTAATCCCTGCATATACAATTAGCGAATTAGCTAATTGACTCATTAGCTAATTGAATTTAGACATTTATTACACTCCCACATTCATTCGCCACATTTGGCACATCCCTCACACCAGACAAGGATCCCGCATTAAGGAAATTTCCTGAACACATTATACTTGAGCCCCAGCTCAAGTATAATGAACACCAGTGCTGCCAGCGCGAACGGAAAGAACTTTTCCGTGTACCTGCGGGAAGCATTGATCTCGATCCTGGTTTTCTCCAGCCGGTCAATTTCATTATAAATACTCTTTAAGCCTTTGTTATCCTTTGCGCGGAAGTACTGCCCACCGGTTTCACCGGCGATCTCAGTAAGCAGTCTCTCGTCGATGTTAACCTTTTCCTGTTGCATGATGATGCCTCCGCCGGGTGTCTGTACCGGTGTAGGTGCAAATCCTTCTGTTCCAACCCCGATGGTATATACTTTGATCCCAAGCGTTTTTGCGATCTCTTTAGCGGTCCGCGGATCGATCAACCCGCCGTTATTCTCGCCATCAGTCAACAATACAACCACTTTCGCCTTCGTGGCGGTAACCCTCAGCCGGTCAACACTGGTAGCCAGGCCGGAGCCGATGGCAGTACCATCTACCATAAAGCCGCCCCTGATATTATAGATCTGCGAAATCAGCATGCGATGGTCAGTGGTGATGGGGCACTGGGTAAAGCTTTCTCCCGCAAAAACCACCAGGCCGATCCGGTCAGTAGGCCTCATGGAGACAAAATCTGCAGCCACCTGTTTTGCAGCCTCCAGGCGGTTAGGCTTGAAATCCTGGGCCAGCATACTTCCGCTTACGTCGATACACAGTACCACGTCTATCCCCTCTCCTTCCGTTTTCCTGACCTCATAGGCGTTCTGGGGTCTCGCCAGCGCGATGATGACGCAGGCGATAGCCAGCATCCGAAGCGCCAGGGTAACATGCCTCAGCGTTCTTTTCCATGAGGCCGTATTGTGAAAACGCTTTAAAGACGACACTTTCAGAGAGGCCTGTTGCACGTGCAGCCTGCTGACATACCAGCCAACCAATAACGGAATGATCAACAGCAGGAATAACAACTCCGGATAGGCGAACTCGATATCGTTAAAGTATTCACTGATCAAGGGATCGTTTTTGCCGGTTTATTTCTTCTATACCCGATCGTACCCGCTCCAATGAGTTAACAGACTCGTTTAAGTCTGACTGATATTTAGCGAATTTAACTGCATCGGTGATGCGCATTACTTCCGCTGTGCTGCTGAACTTATCGGGGGGCAGCATATTCTTGGATCCCATCAGGATCTCATCTGTAGTGTATTGCATGAAAGGCTTCCCGGAGACCCGGGTAAGGTATGTCCTGAATACATCATAGATGGACGAATAGTATGCTTTGATCTCCCCTTTCTCGTTTGCTTTCTCCTGTTGGATCTTCTTTAGGTTTGCCATGGCCTCTTCGAATGCGGTTGACCTGCTCACCTGGGGAATTGCAGGGGGAGCAGATCTCCTTTGATTCCACCAATACCGAACGGCAAAGAAAACAACCAGCACCGTAGCCAACACCAGAAGCCATTTTTTCCAGTTGAATCCGCCATCCGTTACGGGTATAATATCTTTGATATCGTTATACCCTTCCCCACTTAGTGGCACATTCATCACGGCAACACGCAGAATTCCGGTTCTGTAATCTTTCCCTTTCACCTTTACCACCTGGGGAGGGATGGACCACATGCCTGAATCAAAACCAGTCAGTACTATCTCCTGTGTATATCGGAGTCTGTCGCCGCTACGCACACTGTCAACAGCCTTTCGTTTGATCACTTCCAGGTGATTCAGCGTATCCGGTAAAACCGGAAACACAACCGGGCGGTCGTTCAAACCAACTTCCACCAGAAGGGTCATGGTAAACTGTTCACCCAGAAAGATCCGGTTCCTGTCCGCCGATGCGGACACCAGGGGTTGCTGCGCTGCAACCTGTAAGTGCAAAAAAATGATCGCGATGAAAAATATCAGCAGCCTTGCCCTCATGTTTTTCATACTACTTTCGCTGGGTAAAGAATTTTTGAAGAATTTTCACGTAATCCTCATCGGTCCTTATGTACAACAGGTTAGCTCCGGCCTTCTTAAAACTTGTCCGGCATGCCTCCTCATTCTGGTTGAACTGCATGGCATAATTGTACTGGACCGCAGCATCGCTGGTGTCCAGCCATTCCGTCATTCCCGTTTCCGCGTCCTGAACCTGCACCAGTCCGATCTTTGGCAGCTGCATATCCATCCTGTCATACACTTTCACGCCAATGACATCATGCTTGTTTCCCGCCACACGCAGGGCATCATCATACTGATCCGTCATGAAATCGCTCAATATAAAAGCAATGCTCTTCTGTTTCACCGAATTGGTGAAGAACCTTACGGCCGAGTTGAGATTTGTTCCAACGCTTTTAGGTTCCATGGTGAGCAGCTCGCGTACGATATACAACACATGGTCCCTTCCTTTTTTGGGAGGTATGTAGAATTCGATCTTATCGCTGAAAAAGATCACACCAACCTTATCGTTGTTATTCACGGCAGCAAAGGCAAGTACAGCGCATACTTCGGTGATCAGGTCTTTTTTGGTAGCATGAACGGTGCCGAACAGGGAACTGGCACTGATATCCACGAGCAGCATGAGGGTCAGTTCGCGCTCCTCTTCAAACATTTTGCTGTATGGATGGCCAAACCGGGCGGAGACGTTCCAGTCGATAAACCGGGTATCGTCCCCATGCTGGTACTCCCTTACTTCCTTGAACAACATACCCCGGCCCTTGAAGGCGCTGTGATACTCACCTGTAAAAAGATGGCTGGTGAGCTTCTTGCTTTTGATCTCAAGCTCCCTGACTTTCTTCAATATTTCCGCGGTGGTCAGCATCAGGGTACCTGTACGGTTCTCAGGATCTCTTCGATAACATATTCACTATTGACATTCTCCGCCTCCGCTTCATATGTAAGGCCAATCCGATGGCGCATCACATCCTTTGCGATGCTCCGGACATCTTCGGGGATCACATAACCCCTTTTATTGATGAATGCACTTGCTTTGGCAGCGAGTGCGAGGTTAATGCTGGCCCTGGGCGAACCGCCATAGGAGATCAGTGGTTTCAACTTCTCCAACCGGAATTTCTCCGGGGTCCGCGAAGCGAATACAATATCCAGGATATAGTCTTCGATCTTGCTGTCCATATAAATCTGGCGAACCAACTCACGGGCATGGATGATCTCCTGCACAGATGCTACGGGGTTCACCGTGGTGAGTGCCTGTGTTCCATTCACATTCTGACGGAGGATAAGTTGTTCTTCGTCCCGGCTTGGGTAATCGATCACCACTTTCAGCATAAAACGATCTACCTGGGCTTCAGGCAGCATATAGGTGCCCTCCTGGTCGATTGGATTCTGCGTGGCCAGCACCAGGAAGGGTTCATCGAGCTTATAGGTGCTATCGCCAATGGTCACCTGCCGTTCCTGCATAGCTTCGAGCAATGCGCTCTGTACTTTTGCCGGGGCCCTGTTGATCTCGTCTGCCAGGATAAAGTTGGCGAAGATGGGTCCCTTCCGCACCACGAACTGGTGGGTCTGCTGGTTGTAGATGAGGGTTCCTATAACATCTGCAGGCAGCAGATCCGGTGTGAACTGGATCCGGCTGAACTTCGCCTGGATGGTTTGAGACAATGACTTTATTGCCAGCGTTTTTGCCAACCCCGGTACACCCTCAAGCAGTACATGCCCGTTACTGAGAAGTCCGATGAGCAGGCGACTCACCATTTCGTGCTGTCCTACGATAACCCTCGCTATCTCCGCCTCTATGCGATCTATAAAGCCAGCGGCAGCATGAATCCTTTCGTTAAGTGCCCTGATATCTTCAGCTGTTTGTATCATGTGATTTGTATATCCTGTATATAATAGCAATCTGCCTGCCAAAGTTCAACCAACTGGTCATGTAGGGAACTAATTGGCTAATATTTCGAAAACTAACCCAGGTACTTCCCTACAATGGGTACCCGCCGGCCAACGCCGAAAGCCTTGGTACTGACGCGGATAATGGGACAGAACTGGTTTCTCTTGTATTCGTTGCTGTTGACCATTTTGAGGATCCTGCGCACCAGTGCCTCATCCAGGTCCATAGCTATGATCTCCCGTGGGCCCTGGCGCCTTTCAATATACTGGTAAAGTACTTTGTCAAGGACCTCATAGTCAGGCAGGCTGTCGCTATCCTTCTGGCCCGGCCGTAATTCCGCTGAGGGTGGTTTCACCAGGATGTTATCCGGGATGATCTCCCCGTTCCGGTTGATATACTTCGCGAGAGCATAGACCTGCATCTTGTAGACATCGCCTAACACACTGAGCCCTCCGGCCATATCCCCGTACAAGGTACCGTAACCTGTTGCCAGTTCACTTTTATTGGAAGTATTCAGTAGAATATATCCGAACTTATTGGCGATCGCCATCAGGATATTTCCCCGCGACCTGCTTTGGATATTTTCTTCGGCTATACTGAATGGTAAGTCCTTAAAAATGGGCTTTAATGTAGCCAGGAAAGATTCGTAAACATCTTTGATAGCTACGATCTCATAGGGGTTCCCGAGGTTACGGCTAAGTGCTTCCGCATCCGTAACAGAGTGCGATGTTGAATACGGCGAAGGCATCAGCACGGCCAGTACATTATCTTTCCCCAATGCTTCGCAGGCCAGCGCCAGCGTTACCGCGCTATCGATACCTCCACTGCTGCCAAGTATGGCCTTCCTGAATCCCATCTTGGAAAAATAATCCTGTATGCCCAGGATCAGTGCCCGGTAGATCTGGGCAATATTGCTTTCGCGGGTCAGGTACTCAATGACCTTGCCGGGCTCCCTGATCTTTCCCACCCGCATATCTTTATCAAACATCTCGGGATGTATGCTCCGGTCTATATCGTCCTGAGAGCCTGCTTGGTCAAGCACAAGATCAGCAAGAAAATAATCCTCTTCAAAATATTTCATCTCCTGCAGCAATTCGCCACTGGCATTGTACACGAGGCTGCCGCCATCGAACACGATCTCTGTTTGGGAACCAACCGCATTGCAGTAAACGATGGGAAGATGGTATTTCTTTACATTCTGCCTGATCACTTCTTTCCGGTCTTCATCGTGATCGTAGTCAAACGGAGATGCTGAAATGTTCACCATCAGCGCGGGTTGCTGGCTCATCAGCATATCCATCGGACAGGTCCTGTACAGCGGATTATCACCCAGGTTCCATATGTCCTCGCAAATGGTCAGTGCGATATTGATCCCTTTAAATGGAACAACCTGCCACTCCATCCCCGGCTCAAAATACCTGTACTCATCAAATACGTCGTAAGTGGGCAACAGGGTCTTGTGGACAACGGCCTTCACTTCCCCTTCATACAGGAACCATGCTGCGTTGAAAAGATCTTTCCCTTCCGGCCGAGGGTTCCGCTGGGGCGCCCCCACGACAACGGCAATGGTGTCTGCATGCGCCCGGATCTCATCGATGCTCGCGTAACACCGGTCAATAAAATCTGAGAATTCAAGGAAATCACGGGGAGGATATCCGCACACACTCAGCTCTGAAAAAACCACCAGTTCAGCGCCTTCAGCCTTGGCCTGATGGATTGCGCCGATGATCTTTCTCGTATTTTCCTCAAAGTTCCCGATGTGGTAATTCTGTTGCGCCAGGTAGACCTTCATCCTGCTAAGTTCATGAATTGTTTCCTAAAATTCGTTATCCTTGCATACCATATCCTCACCATGAGATCTATATCTGTTATCGTCATCCTTGCGCTGTTCATTTTCTCCTGCAAAGACTCCAGGCATACTCCGGACGTGTCGGGGATCAAAATCAATTTGCAGACGCAGCGGTTCGAGCAGGACCTGTTTGGGCTGGATACCAACAACATGGCAGGATCCCTACAGGCGCTCCAGCAGAAATATCCCCGGTTTTTTGGCGACTTCATGAATAATATCCTGGGCGTATCCCCTGCTGACCCCAATGCCCCGCTGATCCTCAGGAAATTCATGGCCGACTTCCGGCCACTGAAACAGGCCGCTGACCAGAAGTTGCCTGATCTTGGTGCATACAGTAAAGAGGTGGAGCAAATGCTCAGGTATGTAAAATATTATTTCCCGGCCTATCCCCTGCCCGCTAATCTGATCACTTTTATTGGTCCGATGGACGCTTTTTACGAATCCTCCCTGGGCTGGTCCGGAGACATCATCACTACATCCGGTCTTGGGGTTGGGCTCCAAATGCACCTGGGGTCGGAATCTTCTTTCTATATGCCGGTGGAGGGCAATGGCTACCCAGAATACATCTCCCGGAAATTTGAGCCTGAATACATAGTAGTGAATTGCGGGAAAAATGTAGTGGACGATCTGTTCCCCGACCAGTCGAAGACCCTGGCCCTGATAGATCAGATGGTAGACAAGGGGAAACGGCTTTATATACTTGACCAACTGCTGCCGAATACGGCTGATACGCTGAAGATCGGTTATACGAACGCCCAGTTGCAGGGATGCTATAAGAATGAAGGACTGATCTGGAACATGTTCATACAAAACAACCTGTTGTATGAAACTGACTTCCAGAAAATAAAATCATTCGTAGGTGAAGGCCCTACCACACCGGAGATCGGAGAATATTCGCCTGGCTTCATCGTGTTGTTCACCGGAAAGCGGATAGTAGAAACCTATATGGAAAAAAATCCAAACACTACCCTGCAACAACTGATCGCGATGGACGGAAGAAAACTGCTTGAAGGGTCAAAGTACAAGCCTAAATAGGTCACTTCATTCCCCCATTCCCACATTCATTCCAACATTCTCACATTCCCGCATTCATTCCCCACATTCCCCACATTCCCCACATTCATCACATTGTCCCACTAAGGTTTACGTCCCAACTCATTCATCACTGTAAAGTGGGACTTCACCGCCCCCGCCATGGTAGGAAAATAGTTATATCGGAGATCGAACTTCTCACAGGTCTCCCGCACGATCTTGCTGATAGCAGGGTAATGGATATGGCTGATCTTGGGGAATAGGTGGTGCTCAATCTGGTAGTTCAAACCACCGCAATGCCAGGTCACGAGCTTACTGCCTGCTGCGAAATTAGCGGTGGTCTTTACCTGGTGGATCGCCCACTCGTTCTCGATCTTCAATGGCTCTGTCGTAGCGGCAACAAACTCGGCGTGCTCCACAACATGCGCAAGCTGGAATACCAGCGCGAGGATCAGGCCCAGCACGAAATGCATCACCAGAAACCCGGCCAACCAGGCTTGCCAGCCCACTGCATAGACCGGAACCACAACGTACACCACGATATACAGGATCTTACTCGCCCAGAAGATGAAATGCTCGCCGAAATTCATCGGCTGTAACTCCGTGTTATACATCTTCTTCGAAAAATATTTGATAAAATCCGACACCCACATAAAGATGGATGTGAACCCGTACAACATGAACATGTAATATCCCTGGAATTTGTGCATGGGCTTCCATGGCTGGCTCTCACACTCCCGCATGAACGGCATATTATTGATATCATCGTCCAGGCCATCAACATTGGTATAGGTATGATGGACAATGTTATGTTTCAACTTCCAGAGAAAAGCATTCCCTCCCAGGGCATTCATGCTTAGTCCGAAAACATAGTTCACCCATTTTTTGGTTGAATAGCTCCCGTGGCAAGCATCGTGCATGATGTTGAAACCGATCCAGGCCATGCCAGCGCCAAAGCAGGCACTGAGGAGCAACCCGAGCCATAGCGGCATAGAAACAGTTAACACAGTGATGTATAAGGCCAGGGTACAGGTGACCAGGATGGCAGACTTTATGTAAAGTTTGCTGTTACCGGTTTTCCTGATGTTGTTCTTTGTGAAATATTCGTCAACAGCGGTTCTGAGTGTATTAAAAAAAACCTTGTTGCTGTTGTTAAAACTGACTTTGTAGTGCATGCGAAAAATGAGATGCGGTTTATTAAAAAGGTTCAGGGAGTTACCCCGGGGCGTAAAGGTAGTAAAAACAGCTAAAAGGGGGATGTTAAATGAAGGAAATTGAGGGAAGCCGCGGGTACAAATGACGGCTAATTCATTTTAAAAGGCACTACCATCTCGAAAACGGGAATGTTTACGGAAAACTGCTTTCGGGTAGCGATGTCTTCCATCAGGTATGTACCGTACATCTTACCCATCTCAGTCTTCAGGTTACACCCGCTGATGTACTGATACTGCTCGCCGGCATTGATCTGGGGCTGAACGCCCACTACGCCTTCCCCTTCTACCTCGCGGTGGCTGGCATTGCTGTCAAATATGTACCAGTGACGGCGAAGGAGTTTGACCGGGAATCCGTTGTTGTTCTCAATGGTGACCCTGTAAGCAAACATATACTCGCCATTCACCGGATTGCTGTAATCCGGCTGATAAAAGCTTTCTACGCTTACCTTGACACCACCTGTAACTTTTGAAACCATACGGGCCCGGTTTATGGCTAAATTTAAAAAAAATAACACGGGGTTATAATAATTGTTGCAAAATACCCTTTTCGAAGCAGCTATACGAGTATTTTTGCGCCGTCACACGATTTAAAACACGCAGGATAAAAAATTGTTTTTATGAAGATTGCAGTAGCCAAAGGAGATGGTATCGGACCTGAGATCATGGACGCCGTATTGGGCATTTTCCAGGCGGGAAATGTCGACCTACAATATGAGTTTGTTGATATGGGAAAATGGGTATTCGACAAAGGATATTCCAACGGTATGACACCGGAAGCACAGCAAACGATAGAAACCCTGGGTATACTGTTCAAGGGGCCGATGGAAACACCCAAGGGCAAGGGCGTGAAGAGTGTGAACGTGACGGCGCGCAAAACCTGGAACACCTATGCCAATAAGCGGGTGTTCCAAACCCTCCACGGTGTTGACACGGTTTTCAGCAAAGCCGGCATCCCGATCGACATCACCATTGTCAGGGAGAATATTGAAGATACATATGGCGGCATTGAGCATATGCTCACGCATGACGTTGCGCTGAGCCGGAGGTTCATCACCCGCCCCGGCAGCATGCAGGTAATCAAGTATGCGTTTGAAATGGCCAGGAAGAAAAATGCAAGGCGCATTACCTGCGGTCATAAGTCAAACATCATGAAGATCACGGACGGACTGTTCCTGGAATGCTTCTATGAAGTAGCCAAAGAATACCCGGACATGAAAGCAGACGACGTTATCGTGGACGACCTTTGCATGAAACTCGTGACCCGCCCCGACCTGTTCGACGTGGTGGTGCTGACCAACCTCCAGGGCGACATTGTGTCCGATCTTTGCGCGGGCCTCGTAGGCGGCCTCGGATTCGCTCCCTCTGCCAATATAGGCGATCATATCTGCATCTTTGAGGCGGTACACGGAACCGCCCCGGACATCATGGGGAAAAACATCGCTAATCCAACAGCATTATTGCTAAGCGGCCTGACCATGCTGCGCCACCTCGGTTTGATGGAAAGCGCGGCCACCATCGAAAACGCTCTTTTATATACGCTGGAACAAGGTATTCGCACAGGTGATTTCGGCGATCGGTCAAAACCCGCTCTCAATACCACAGACTTTGCCAATGCCATCATAGCCAACTTCGGCAAACTCCCTGCACATGGTGCGAAGCCAACCTGGCCCAATAAACCCATTACGCCTACTACATTCAAACTGGACAAGAATCCGCTCATCATGAGTAAAGAGATGGAAGAAGAGAAGATCGTTGGCGTGGATATGTTCATTGAAAGCTCGGAACAGCCTAACGCGGTGGCAGAAAAATGTTTGCAACATACCCTTGACCTGTTCAAACTGGTGACCATCAGCAATCGCGGAACCCAGGTATGGCCAAAGGGATCGATCTTCACCAACCTGGTTAACCAATACCGCTGTCGCTTTGAGAGTGTTGGCGACGTACCGCTCAGCCAGACGGACATCATCGAACTTTACAAACGCCTGGCAGCAGATTTCAAAGTCTGCTCAACCGAGATCCTGAATATGT
>Ga0315901_10011094_pt1 | contig 10175 bp, 8 predicted proteins | sample LakEriMetagenome_10_FD_203761 | JGI IMG/M metagenome (GOLD analysis project Ga0315901, IMG submission 203761) | Freshwater fungal communities from buoy surface, Lake Erie, Ohio, United States - Buoy 2 MA116 | ecosystem: Environmental > Aquatic > Freshwater > Lake | place: USA: Lake Erie, Ohio... | reverse complement strand
TTCCCATCAGTGCAAAACCCGAGCAGTGGAACAGTTCAGGAAAGACATTCAAGGTCTCTACGAGTTGTTCATCGAGGTCGAGCGATTTGGCCATGGCTCGAGTCTCGACCAAGTGGCGTTCGGGAATGTGGGGTTTGAGTTGGACATAAGCGCGCTCGAGGTCTTTGCGGAACCAACGGCCGTTGGCGATGGTCTGAGCAAAGCCGAAACCATAGAGGACCGAATCGATGCATCGCATCGCCTCGGTCTTGAGCAGCTGACCGTGCGCTTTGCCGATTTGCTCGGGGGATCCGTACAAGAGGGCGACGCGCTGGCCATCGATCCAGCGAAGTTCCCCATGCTCGATCTTGCGAGATTTCTGGTTCGGTTCGGTCAATCGGCTCGAGGGGGCTAGGACTTCCGTCGCGCGGCGAACGCCCCGTGCGATGGTTCTTTCGATTTCTTCTCGAGCGATTGGCTCGATGTCGTAATCGCCCCAATGGCTTTGAATCCAGTCGAGGGGGCTTTGGCCCTCAGGGCGCACAAAGACTTCCTTGTGCTCGTTGGATAGCCCGAGGGTTGCTTGCACATCGTTGATCGCAGCCTGGACGATCGCTAGCTGGCCCTCCGCACCGGCTTGGCTCAGGGTGATTCGAGCATCGTCGGTCACTAGCCAAGAGGTGGAGTCCTCGAAGGATTGTTGCGAGGTCGCTTTAGGCGCAAGAGGTTTGATTTGCTTCGAAGCCAACAGCAGGTCGGCTGCGGCACTGCCGTCGAGGAACTTGATCAACTCGAAAGGGGCTGCGATCTGCGTGGTCCCTTTGATGGTTCGTTTAAGCAACTCTTTGCTGTCGAGGTGATCCTCGGAATCGACAGAGCCTTGACCCCAAAACACCTTGCGATGCTTGGGCAGAACCACGGCCGTGAGATCTTCGGTCCGTACGATCGTCAGCGCGTATTCGGGATGCTTGAGCACCAGTTCGAAATGGGAATCCGAATGCCGAACGAGTTGAAGTTCAACTTGTTGGATTTTGTTATCGATGGGAATCGAGCCGACACCGCTGAGGGTGAACTGCGGGGTCTTGAGCTGGAGGGCTTTGAGCCACGGATCGAGTTGTGAGCCGAGTTTAGTGGCTGCGGCGGGTGTCGCATTCGATGGGTCTTGGGCTAAGGCACTCGTCGGCTCGCAGGTGATTTGCATGCCTAGGATCGAAGCGATCGCAAGGCGTTGGATCCATCGTGGTGCGAGGTGCCGTGGTGAGAGGTTCGGGGCGACCATGGAATGGAATCTCCGGGAGAAGAGGAGGGGAAAAGACGTCGGGTGAGGATAGACTGCAGATTTAATGTAACGGCTTACGAAAACCCCCCGCAACTCAGAACCGTTGGAAAATGGCAAAAAAGGGGGACTCGGTTCCTCGACCAGTTCCCAGTTTAGTTGGTTTCCATCAGTGTTTTTGCTCGCAGGATCAGCTCCTGGGCCGATTGGCGATCGGGTGCTTCGGCAATCAAACGGACCAAGGGTTCGGTATTGCTCGCCCGGAGCAGGAGCCATCGATCGGCCCAATCGAGCCGGACTCCATCGAGGGTGCTGACCGAATCGGCCTGTAGTTTGGAGCCTAACAGACCGATCGAGGCCTCGAGCTTTTCTTTGCTCAGAGTCATTTTGTCTTTGATCATCGAATAGCTGGGCAGTTGGCCTACGAGCTGCGAAATCGAACGTCCGGTGGCCGCCATGAGATCGAGGATTTGCGCCATCCCGGCGATGGAGTCTCGGACCAGTACGACGCGGGGATCAATCGGTCCGCCACTCCCCTCGCCCCCGTAGAGAGCTCCGTGCTCGAGCATGCAATCGACGACATTGGCTTCTCCGACTTTGGATCGAAAAAATGGGACTTCGTGCTTGCTGGCCAAGTCTTTGGTCATCGAGCTCGATGCGCAGTTGGTGACCAGGGGCCCACGGTGTTGCATCAAAGCGCGCAGGATGCACAGGACCGGCGTGTACTCCTCACCGATATAGGATCCATGTTCATCGAGAACGGCTAAACGGTCCGCATCGGGGTCTTGGCAAAAGCCGACGGCAAATCCACCTTGGATGACGCTCGCACCGACAGCCGAGAGGTTTTCTAGGATCGGTTCGGGTGGATGGCTAAATTGCCCATCGGGCTCATCGCCTAGGATAACAAATTCGCAGCCAAGAGCCTCGAGCAAACGGGATGCGAGGATTGAGCCTGCGCCGTGATTGCTATCGACGAGAACTTTGATTCGGCATTGTCGGATGGCTTGCGCGTCGACGGTCGCAAGGACCCGGTCCAAGTGGGCTTGGTGCGGGTCCTCGATTCGTCGGCGAGTGCCGATGCTCTGGATGGGAGCCCAAGTCGCCTTCTGGGGGGCTTCTTGGCATTGTCGGTAGGCAGCCAGGACTTGGTTGCCGAATCCGGCGGGAACGACCCGACCCTCTGGGCCAAAGAGCTTCATGCCATTGTAGGGTGGAGGATTGTGGCTTGCCGAGACCTGGATTGCACCGGCCGCCCCTGAAGCTTGTACCGCCACGCCGACACTCGGTGTGGTGGCCACGTCCAAATCGAGGCAATCGCGTCCCGAGGCGACGATAGCCGACGCGATCGCGTCGCACAGGAAAGGACCGCTGGTTCGTCCGTCCCTGGATAAGAGTACCGGTCCCGGACCTAGTTGGCTGCAAAATGCGTTGGCAAATCGGATCGCAACCTCGGGCGTTAACTCCGAGCCGATGATTCCACGGAGTCCACTGACGCTGATGATGGGTTCGGCCATGGTTGGGTTTACAAAAAGGGCTAGTTTTTCGTCGTAAAACCGAAAAACTCGAAAAGGTAGAACAATCCAGAAACCTATGAAGGTCGGAAAACTTTAGGGTATTCGGCAGAACAAGCAAAGTTGATCCAAGGGGCCCAACCCCCCCGGAGATCGTTGCTTGACACCCGATTTTCACTAACTTACCATCGGATTTGTCTTAAAAATAATAGGACTGCCGAATATTTCCAACTATGCTAGGGAATTCTCGGCAAACTTGGCGATGATAGCCGAGTTCAGCGATTCAGCAGACGTTCCTTTTTTGTTTAACCCATCACGGCTGACCTCATGGACTTAATGGGAATGATAGTGTGGTTGGTGGTCGTACTGACCCTGGCCCTATTTATCTGGATGATGGTCAAGTCCGTCAAAGAGTGGGGGGCGCTCCATGCCGTCCTGGTCTCCTTGATGTTCATCCAGGTTTGGTGTTTTCTTTTCTTTACCGCTGGGGTGGCCTCCCGCCGCAATGGTTATGTGAAGGCTTACGACACACTTCGCAAGAAGGTTGCCGATCGAGAACGAGAACTCGATCAGGTCCGCACCGGCGATAAACTCAACCCGAATCCGGACTTAGATAGCTACGTTCCGGTGACCAAGCAACTCGAACGTTTGAGTGTCGAGCGAGGTCGGGTCTGGCGAGGAGCCAACGTTACAGGCCTTGCGCAGAACGAAGCTACACTACAACTTGGAATGGTCGCGCCGGTGATTCTCAATCCGGTCGATCCGGGCGACGGTTCTGCTCCAGCGGCAGCCAACGCTCCTGCGGGAGCCCCGGCAGTCGATCTTGGAATCACCCCCCAGACGATTGTCCATGTTTTTGGAGAGTCCAGCGACCAGCGAGGTTTACTCCCATCGATTTACCTCGGTGAGTTTGTCGTCACGGAAGCCAATGCAGCGATCATCAAGATCAAGCCCACGAGTGTTCTGACTGCTGAGCAAATCGCAGCCATTGGTTCGGGCCGATTTCCTTCTTGGTCGATCTATGAACTCATGCCGCTCGATTCCCACGATGCGTTCGCTGCCGAGGGATCCAAGTCTGAGGATACCGCGATCTTCGGTCGGATGGACTTGAACGAGATCGCCAATTTACTCTCGATCGATCCAGCACTTGCGACAGCCGAACCGACCGGTTTGAGTGTCAAAGATGCGATCAAGGCTCGGGTGCTGCAGTCCTACATCAACGATGGAGCCCGTCCCCCCGAGGGGACCCCTCCCGAGCAAGTCTACGTACAAGTCGAGTTTCTTAAGGACTACACCATCGAGGTCGATGCTCAAGAACAACGCAACGCCACCGAGGGTGGTTTCTACGATCTGAGCGGACGATCCGTCGATGCTCGACTCAAGCGGGGAGAAGATGGAGCCAAGGTTTCCTTCAAGCAAGGGGACCGAATCGTGTTCGATTCGTCCACTTCCAACGAACTTGGTAAGCAGGACATCATCAAAATCGTTACACCCGTCTTTGTCCGCTCGCTGAACGATTACGAATACGCATTCCGCGAAGTTCGCCGCCAAATCACCGCCGCCTTGCAAGACGCCGTGCTGATCCAACGTGAACTTGCAGAAATGCAGAAATCTCAAGGCATCGCTGACAACCAAGTCCGCCTCGGTCAGGATGAACGGTCCAAGTTGGATAAGGATTTCGCACAGTACAAGAAAGAGCTCGATGTCATCGGAGCAGAGGCGACAAGACTTGGGGAAGCCGTCCAGACAACCCGTTCGGAAATTTCCGCGACCTTCAAGCAAATCCAAGCCTTGCGCGACCAAATCGTCATGAAGCAAAAGGCTCTGAGCGAATCGATCAATGCTCTCTCGGGCGCTACGAACCCTTAAACTGCCGAGTTACCAAGATCGCACGAAGCGGGCCTGTGCCGAATTGCATCCATCGCTCTGGCCTGCTATGCTCGGTTCACTTGAATTCACGCGAAGCGTTTTGTTCATCTGGGGTTCTCCCTAGGGGCTTTCTGCTTCGCACCCACCTGAGTCCATCCCCACCAAGAACGTCTGAGGAATGTCCCATGAGTGAAGCTTCCAAGCCCCATGCACAAGCCGGCCAACCCAAAGCACCAGCGAGCGACCGCAGCGCCTTGGGACGCCGAGCCTTCCTAGCGACCGCCGGAGTCGCAGTGTCGGCCGTGAGCCAATTGACGGCCAAGAGCTATGCCAGAGTCATCGGAGCCAACGACCGACTCGGAGTCGGACTCATCGGCGGCGGAGTCATCGGCAAAGCCCACATGGGAGTCATCAACAATCTCAAGGAAAAAAACAACCTGCACCCGGTGTGCGTGGCCGACTGTTGGAAATCCAGAGCTGAGGAGGCCAAGGCCACCATTCAGGCCGACCACGCAGAGACCGATTACCGCAAACTGCTCGAACATAAGGACATCGATTACGTCGTTGTGGCAACCCCAGAGCATTGGCACTGGACCATGACCATCGATGCGATGGAAGCCGGCAAAGCTGTCTACTGCGAAAAGCCGCTGACCCACACCATTCCAGAAGCACAAGCCGTCGTCAAGAAGCAAAAAGAAACCAAACGACCGGTCCAAGTCGGCGTGCAGGCCATGTCCGACGACAGCTACATCTCGGCGGGCAAAGCCATCCAAGAGGGAATGATCGGAAAGGTTCTCCAAGCTCAGATCGAATACGTCCGCAGGTATAGCAAGGGAGCGGGGCCTTGGCGGGAACCAGACTTGGTTGCTCAGCACAAAGACAAGCCTGCCGACCTGGATTGGAACGCTTGGCTCGGGACGGCCCCGAAGATCGATTGGAATCCAAACCATTACTTCGAGTGGCGCTGCTATTCGGCTTACTCTGGCGGTATCTGCACCGACCTATTCATCCACCGAATCACGCGCATCATGAAGGCTTGCAATCTGCTCTATCCCCGCCGTGTCGTCGGTATGGGCGGCATTTGGCAATGGCCAGATGGACGCGATCTGCCTGACAATATCGAGATGATCTGCGAGTACCCCCGAGGCATGACGGTCTACGTCCTTGGAACCATGGGCAACCGTGTCCGTGTCGACCATTTGATCCGGGGGTATGACGGGACGCTCTTTTTCAACAACGACGGTTGGATCGCAAAAGACCCCGATGGAAAGGTCCTCGGACAGCACAAAAAGACAGGTGGCGAAGACCAAAACTTGCACCATACCAATCTGCACAACCATCTTCGAAACGGTGAACCACTCAACTGCCCAATCGAACTCGGTCTCGCCGGTGTCGTCGCCGTCAATATGGCCAACGAAAGCTGGCGGACCAACCGAATGATGGGTTGGGATCGCAAGCTCGAGAAGATGGTTCCAGCCGACCTTCTGAACGAGGGCCACCAACCAGAGGCCTAGCGAACCTTTGGTCGATGACCAGCCGAGTCGTTCCGATTTGCCTGCGATGATTCAGGTTTTTGAGGATGCGTTTTTCACCAGTAACGTTAAAATCGAGTTTCGGTCCGACTCGATTTTATATCGAAAGAAAACGCTCAGGATATGTCAGAAGACTATTACAAAACGCTGGGTTTAAGCCGCACGGCCAGCCCCGATGAAATTGCTAAAGCCTACAGGAGTCTTGCGCGCAAGTACCATCCTGATCTGAATCCCGATGACGCGAAGGCCAAGCAGCAGTTCCAGCGGGTCCAAGTTGCCTACGACACGCTCCACGATGCGGAGAAACGCAAGCTCTACGATCAATACGGAGAAGGGTACGAAGCGTACCGAAATGGACCCTTCGGTGGATCCCAAAGTGGCCCTTCCGGGTTCGACTTCCGTGAAGCCTTCGGAAACTCCGAAGGCTTCCAGTTCTTCGATTTCTTCCAAGGTGCCGGTCCTGGTGCTCAAGCCACCGGCGAGTCCGCACGATCCCGTTCCAGGTCGCGGCGATCAAGCTCCTCGCCCGACTCCTCGTCGAGGTACTCTCCGCAATCCCCATCGACCTCGCCAGGTGATGTCACCGCTGAAATTTCCGTCCCACTGCGCATTATCGTCGAAGGGGGCGAGGTCCAATTCAAACTCAATCGCGGGAATGGCCAAACCGAGGATCTCAGCGTCAAGATCCCGAGCGATGTTGCACCCGGAAAAAAGATCCGTCTGCGCGGACTCGGAGATCCAATACGCGGTGGCTCCAACGGCGACTTGATCCTCACGATCCAAATGCAACCCCATCACGCAGTGAGGATCAACGGCAACAATATCGAACTGAAACTTCCAATCACCCTGTCCGAAGCGGTCTATGGGGCAAAAATCGATGTGCCCGCCCTCAGAGGGGACGTGACCATCCGCATTCCGATCATGTGCGATAGCGGAAAACGCCTACGGGTCAAAGGTCAGGGTCTCAGAGGGCCCGACGGACTTCGCGGAGATCTGATCGTCGAACCCTTGATTCAATTACCCGAAGAAATCCCCGAAGGCCTCGAGCCGAATATCAAGGAATTCGAAAAGGGCTACAAGACGAATCTGCGCGACGGCATCCGTTGGTAAAGGCAATGACCTTGAATATCCTTCTTGCAAACGATGATGGAATCCACGCCCCAGGTCTCCGAGCCTTGCGCATCGCACTCGAATCCTTGGGACGCGTCACGGTCGTCGCACCGGCGACCGAACAAAGCGGTGTCGGACACTCGATCACTTATTTGTCCCCGTTGACCTGCAAACAGATCTTCGACGGCGAGATCTTTCGGGGCTGGGCTGTCGAAGGCTCACCGGCAGACTGCGTAAAACTGGGACTTACCGAATTGGCTCCCAAGCCCACCGAGTTGATCGTCAGCGGAATCAACGGGGGACTCAATGCCGGTATCAATGTCCTCTATTCAGGTACCGTCGCAGCGGCTATCGAGGGAGCCTTTTTTCGCATCCCAAGCATCGCCGTTTCGCTCGAGGAAGACCCGCATGCGGATTTCGAAGCCGCCGGTTCTATCGCAGTCCAACTGATCCGGAAAATTCTCGAATACCAAGGTTTTTCGCCTGAACTCTACAACATCAACATCTCCACCCAAGCGACCCGAGACTACCGCGCTGGGAAAATGCCTCACATCCATAAGGTCCCCATGGGAGTCGAACGCTACGGAGACCATTACGTCAAACGCCAAGATCCCAAGGGTCGAAACTACTATTGGTCGACCAACGATCCACCACCGAAACCCACCGAACACGAAACCGATCTGATGGCCCTCGCATCGGGCGGGGTGACCATCACTCCCCTCCAATTCGACATGACCAAACGCTCCCAATTGGAAACCATGAAGGACTGGAATCTCTCCCTGGGATCCGAGGGCACTTAGTCCCCAACGATGGCATTCCAACAATGACCCAACACCCTAGTGTGATCCTCGAAAACAAACGGGTCGGCTTGTTGGGCAAGCTCGGGGCGATGACCCGCAAGGAAGCTTGCCAATGGCTTAAGCAACATCGCGCAGCGGTCGCAGAGAAACTCGCCGGCGAATTGGACTTGGTCGTTATCGGAGCCGATGAACTCCCCGACGAGGACATCCAAGCCATGCTCCATCCGAGCCTGCGAGAACGGATCCGCTTGGGCACCACAATCCTGATCCACGAACACGATCTGTGGACAAGCCTCGGGTTGCTCGACGACCCATCGCAAAAACAACTCTATACCCCAGCGATGGTCGCGAGCCTTATCAAGACACGTGTCAGCGCCGTGCGACGTTGGCATCGGATCGGTCTGCTACCGAGTATCAAAGTCGCCCACAAACTTCCTTATTTTGATTTTGAACAAGTCCAATGCGCCAAGCAAATCGCATCTTGGACCAATCAAGGGGCCAAAGTCACCGACCTGAAAAAACAACTCGATGACTTCGGTAGTCGGATCGCTAACCGTAGCTTGATCGATCTAGATATCCGAATCGATGGTCGACGCATCTTGCTTTACGAAGATGGACAATGGGTCGGTTCGCATGGGCAGTTGCATTTTGATTTCGACGAATCTGCGGATGACTCGGACCCATCCAGTTCGCCCAATATCCTAGTGATGAATTCCAATGCGACGACCGCAGCGTTGGTCGGACCACGCCAAACCTCAGACCTAGGGCCCTGGACCCGCGAGGCGATGCTCGTTGCAGCTGAGGAACTCGAAGACGCAGGACGCATCGACGAGGCCATCGAATGGCATCGCGTGATTTTGGCCAAGTACGGGCCAAGCGCAGAGATCGTGTTTGGACTAGGGGAATTGCTTCTAAGAGCAGGCCAGGTCCAAGCGGCCCGAGAGCGATTTTACAATGCCATCGAGATCGACGAAGACTTCGTCGAGGCCCGCGCGAGCCTAGGCTGTGTGCTCGCCGAAACCGGGCAGATCGATTTGGCGATCGCAGCGTATGAGGGGGCATTGGCCAAGGACGACCATTACCCGGACGTTCATTACCATCTAGCAAGATCTCTCGACGAAATCGGTCGATCCGACGACGCGACCAAGTATTGGTTGCGGTTTCTACAGCTTTCGCCCCAAAGCCCCTGGGCCGACGAAGCCCTCGAGCGATTAGGACGAATTTAGTTCGCCCCCCTAGCTTGGACATCGGACAAGATTGACGCGCTGCTGGCCCTGGTTGGCTCACTTGTGATTAACCCCGTGAACCGCCTAGGCGCAAGCGAGCTGTAGATTTAGTGCGCGCGTTTCGGCGATGATGAAAAACTCAGGGACTGTCCCCGCGAAAAACTCAGGGACTGTCCCCACGAACTCAAAAGGGACTGTCCCCGCGAAAAACTCAGGGACTGTCCCTAAGCTAGTTAGGGAAACGACCGCGATGATTTGAGCGGTCGGTGGTGGATTCAAGCGATGATTCCACCCAAAAGAAGGGTTTAGAACCAATTCAGGCGACTTTTCTACCGCCCCGGCGCGCACTGCTTGCGCTTAGCCACTCCGGCCCTTCAAAAGAAATCCGTCAGAGGTCCCTCAACACCCTTCTCGCTCCCCAACGGGACTACCATCTAATCCGTCTCGGGACGAATCCCAACCGGCTTGGGAGAACTCGCGGGATAAACCGCCGTGGAAAAGTTTCCGCGGGATAGCCTATTGGGCCTGGGTGCCCTCTGGGCCTGATGCTCTGCCTGATTCGGATGCTCTTTCATCCGAAGAGTCCCGCTGCGCATCCGAAACAGGCTTGCATCCAGCCCGATAGCGATACATCTCGCCAAACTCTCGGGCTTGTTGAAGCACTAGTTCAGGCCCCAAACTGTTCTTCATTAAACACTCCGGAACATCCTCGGGTATCGTTGCATCGGCTCGATACAACTTGTGCTTGATACACCATCTCAATGCGTCCAAGTACTCTTCGACGGTGTAGTCCAGAAAACCTTTGTCGCTACACCTGTAGCCATCCTTGTGCAACTGAGGATCATTCGACTCGGTCTCCAACTTGACCAGGC